>Ga0164297_10000466_pt1 | contig 49983 bp, 39 predicted proteins | sample GEODES058metaG_FD_113539 | JGI IMG/M metagenome (GOLD analysis project Ga0164297, IMG submission 113539) | Dystrophic lake water microbial communities from Trout Bog Lake, Wisconsin, USA - GEODES058 metaG | ecosystem: Environmental > Aquatic > Freshwater > Lake | place: USA: Trout Bog Lake... | reverse complement strand
GGTGCCGTTGACGAGGAGGTGGGCGGGGATGAGGTGGCCGTCGAAATGGAGGGCGTGTTCGGGGCTGACGTAGAGGTCGCGGCTGGGGGTGTTGTGGGCGAGGGCGTGGGCCTGGATGCGGATGGGCCAGATGGGGTGGAGCGGAGCGCTTTCGCGGTTCGAAGCCGAACCGCTGTCGCTTTGGTCGCCGCTTCGCTGCGCTGCGCGTCTGGGGTGTTTCGTTGCATCGACGGTGCGGTGGCCGATCCATTGGATGGGGACGGTGCCGCCGAAGGCGGAGAGGACGAGGTCGCCGACTTCAAGGTTTTCGATGGGGGTGGGGCCGGTGGGCGTGGAAATACGGGTGCCACGCGCAAAACAGGCGATGTCCTGGACGGATTGGGGGCCGACGATGAAGTCGGCGGGGGTGGCGCCGTGGGCGGGGGTGAAGTTGGTGAAGGCGAAGACCTGGGTGTTGGTGGTGTCGTAGACGGCCAGGGTGTTGCCGTTGACGATGGTGGCGATGTCGCCGTCGGCGAAGTTGGCGCCGGGGAGGATGAAGGTGTCGCCGAAGGAGGCCCCGGTGATGGCGCCGGAGAAGCTTTGGCGGAAGTTGCCGGGGAAGGTGATGGTTTCGCCGGCGCCGGTGCTGGTGAGGGTGACGCTGGCGGCCAGGTTGTGGGGGAAGGTGAGGGCGCCGTCGCCGGCGGTGATGCTGGGGTAGTTGAAGAGCTGGCCGATGGTCCAGCTGGCGCCGGGGTCGGCGATGATGTGGTCGAAGTTGATGTAGTGGTTGCCGACGTCGAAGAGGGAGCCGTGGTTGAGGACGGGGTCGGCGCCGGCGAGGAGTTCGATGGTGCCGGTGCCGTTGACGGCGGCGAGGCCCTGGCCGCCGAGGGAGTTATGCAGCTTGGAGCCGGGGTAGAGGACGAGGGTGCTGCCGTTGCCGAGTTCGACGGCGTGGTTGGGGGCGTCGATGGTGCCGACGTTGGTGACGGTGGAGTTGGGGCCGACGGAGATGCCGTTGACGCCGCCGTAGATCTGGGCGCCGCCGCGGTTGAAGATGTTGCCGGCGCCGGTGGTGAAGATGGCGGCGGTGCCGTGGCTGATGATCGTTCCGTCGTTGCGGAGATAGAGGTAGCTGCCGGCGGCGGCTTCGACGGCGTTTGTGGGGCCGGTGATGTAGGAGGCGGCGTAGGCGTTGACGACGTTGCCGCCGGATTTGAGGTAGACGCCGGTGGCTGTGCCGCCGGAGAGGGTGCCGAGGTTGTAGACGGAGCCGGTGCCGCCCTTGATGTAGACGGCGGACTTACCGCCGTGGATGGAGGCGGCGGTGGCCTGGTTGGAGACGGTGCCGCCGGCGAGGAGGAAGGCGCCGTATTGGCTGGTGCCGGTGATGCTGCCTTCGTTGGTGACGGTGGCGATGGCATCGGAGATGACGACGCCGCCGGCGATGCCGGCGATGGTGCCGTCGGTGCCGTTGGCGACCTGGCCGCCGTTGAGGATGCGCACGCCGTTCTGGCCGGAGGAATGGATGGTGCCGTGGTTGAAGACCTGGGCGCCGGCGAGGAGGTAGAGGCCGTTGGGGGAGGTGGCGTCGATGGTCGCGCCGGGGTTGTTGTAGATGTTGGCGACGCCGGAGACGAGGACGCCGCCGGCGATGGAGCCGCCGTTGGTGAGGGTGGTGGGGCCGCCGAGGTCGAGGCCGAGGTTGGTGCCGGAGATGGAGCCGTAGTTGTAGACGGTGGTGGGGGCGGTCTTGGACTTCACGCCGTCGAAGCCGGTGATGGTGCCGTTGCCGCCGTTGGTGAGGAGGCCGCCGCCGCCGAGGTAGACGCCGACGCCGGGGAGGGTGCCGCCGCCCATGGTGGGGGGGGCGGTGTTGCCGGCGCCGCCGACGATGGTGCCGCTGTTGGTCACCGTGCTCCGTTTGCTGGAGTAGATGCCCCAGAAGGCGCTGATCTGGCCGGTGCCGGTGTTGGTGATGGTGGCGGTGTTGTTGGAGGCGTTGATGCCAATGGCGTGGCCGTCGATCGAGCCGGTGTTGGCGACGCTGGCGGCGCCGTTGCGGATGACGATGGGGGAGCCGACCTGCTCGCGGATCGTTCCTGAATTGGTGACGATGCCGCCGGCATAGAGGGCGATCGGCGTGCCGTTGGTGAACATGAAGCCGGCATTGACGACGGTGACCGGGGCGCCACTGCCGGGGGCGTAGATGTTGGTGTCGAGAATGCCGGCGCTGGTGTTGGTGACGGAGCCGCCGGCGTTGAAGCGGAGGTTGCCGCCGGCGTAGTGGCTGGGGCCGAGGACGGTGCCGCTGTTGATGAAGAGGGCGCCTGCGCCGCCGAAGATCTCGCCGGTGCCGGCGAGGAGGCCGGTGTTGGTGATGGTGCCGGAGCCGGCGAAGGCGACGGTGTAGTTGGCGCCGGTGGAGACGATGGTGCCGGCGTTGGTGAGGGTGGGGGTGCTGGCGGCCGCGGCGTAGACGACGCTGGCGGTGCCGTCGCTGAGATAGGTGGATGAGGAGAGGCTGACGTAGCCCGATGTGATGGTGGTGCTGGTCATTTTGTCCCCCTGTCGTGCTGCCGTCCGGCTCCGGGGAGCCTTCGTTGTCGTGGGCGGGCCAGGTGCGGGCGGTTGCGCGCCGGAACTACTTGCGGGCTGTATTTGCCAGGGATACCGAATGATCACGGGTACGGCAAGAATACGATTGTAGGCGAGGGGGCGCTTTCGCCAGCTCTCGCGACGCAAGGGCGTCGCTGTCGCTGCACGGGGATGCAAGGGCAACCGCAGTCGCTCTCGTCGCCATTTCGCTGCGCGACATGTCTGGGATCAAAGGGCGAAGCCCTTTGCGGGTTCGGGCAGCGCCCGCGCTTACTTTCGTGCCAGGATAGAGCGGAAGATCGCGAGCTGGCCGGCGGTGGTGGCGTCCCAGGAGAAGGGTTCGGCGTAGGCGCGGGTGGCGGCGCGGTCGGGGGGGGTGGCGAAGAGGTCGCGGGTGGCGGCGGCGAGGCCGGCGGGGGTGTTTTCGAGGGCGATGCGGCCGGCGGCTTGGGTTTGGACGACTTCGGGATTCCCAGGAATGTTGCTGGCGATGACGGGGGTGCCGCAGGCCATGCTTTCGAGGAGGACGTTGGCCCAGCCTTCGCGGGAGGAGGCGAGGACCATGGCGTCGGCGGCGCCGTAGAACTGGGCGAGCTGGGCGTGGGGTTGGGCGCCGAGGAAGCGGACGCGATCGGCGAGGCCGAGGGATTTCGCCTGGGCTTCGAGGGCGGGGCGTTCAGGGCCGTCGCCGACGAGGAGGAGATCGAAATCGGGGAGTTCGGCGAGGGCGGCGATGGTGAGGTGGTTGCGCTTGCGGGGGATGAGGTGGCCGACCGAGATGAGGGTCTTGCGGGTGAGGCCGAGTGTGGTGCGGGCGGCTTCGCGGTTGACGGGATGGAAGTGGTGTGTGTCGACGCCGTTACGTAGGGTTGTAACCTTCGCGGGGTCGGCGCCGAGCTCGATCATGCGCGCGCAGAGGGCCGAGGAGACGCCGATGAGGTGGTCGGCGTCGCGCAGCGCGCGGCGGATGAGGGTGTTGGGGATGGCGTAGTCGGGGAGTTCGGTGACGTCGGAGCCGCGGGCGGTGAGGGTGACGGGTTTGTTGAAGGCGCGGCCCAGCCAGATGGCGGCGACCCCGTCGGGGTAGATGTAGTGGGCGTCGATGAGGTCGAACTTGATGCCGTCGCGGAGGAGTTTTGCCAGCGCGCGGCGGGCGGCGGCGTAGAGCAGGACGGGGGCGGCGGACATGCCGACGCGGGGGATGGTGAGGTAGCGCGGGTGGTGGATGGCGAGACCGTGGCGCTGCTCGTAAGCGGGGATGCGGGCGTAGGTGGCGTAGGCGCCGAAGCGGGGGTTGGTGGAGGGGAACCAGGGGACGGGGGCGAGGACGGTGCTGGTGGCCTCGCCGGAGGCGACGAGGTGGCGCAGGCGGTTTTCGACGAAGACGCCGTGGTTGGGGCGGGCTTCGTCGGGGAAGAGGGTGGAGAAGGTGAGGAGGCGCATGGCGGTCAGCCCGGCGCCAACTCCTCCAGCAGCTTGGCGGCGGCGGGGCGGTCGTCGAAGTCGAGCAGGCCCTGGACGATGGGACGCAGGACCTTGATCGCCTCGTCGCGGTGGTCGGTGTTCTTGAGGGCGACGGCAAGGTGGTAGGCGATGGTGGGCTCGCGCGGCAGGCCGGCGGCGGCCTGACGCAGGAGGGCGAGGCCGGTGGGGGCGTTGCCGGAGGTGGTGAGGATCCAGCCGAGCGTGTCGGCGGACTCAGGCGTGGGGCTCAGGAGATAGGACTTCTGGGCGATCTGGCGGGCGCGGCCGTCGGCGCGCTGCTGGTAGACCCAGGCAAGGTTGTTGAGCGCGCTGGGGTCGGAGGGGCGCTGGGCGAGCACGGTCAGGAGCTGCTTCTCGGCCTCGAAGAAGCGGCGGGCGGCGAGGTCGAGCGTGGCGAGGGCCTCGGCGACCTGGCCGTCGGTGGGGTTGGCGCGGAGCCATTCGCGGGCGGCGAGCGTGGCCTGGTCGGCGCGGCCGGAGGCGTTGAGGGCGCTGATCAGGCGGAGCATGCCGGCGGTGGAGGGAGAGGCGCGCTGGTCGGTGCTGTAGGAGGTGACAGCGTCGATGAAACGGCCGGCGGCCATCAGGGCGTCGCCGCGAAGCCAGCGGGCGTTGGGCAGATTGGCGGGGTCCCGGCCGAGGCGATCGGCGACAGTGAAGGCCTCGTCGATGCCACCGGTGCGCAAGGCCAGGGCGACCTGGGCCTGCATCAGCTCGTTGTTGCCGGGATCGGCCTTGATGCCCTCGGTGAGCGTGGCCCGGGCGGCGCCGGGGTCGTTGTTGGCAAAGAGGAGATCGGCGGTGGCACGGCGGGTGGCGCTGTCGAGCGGGTTTTCCTCGAGAGCGCGGCGATAGGCGGCGAGCGCTTCGTCGGGCTTGCCGACGGCGGTCAGCAGGCGCGCCTTGGCGACGAGCAGCGGGGCGCTCGAGGGCTGGTCTTTCAGCACCTCGTCGGCCAGGGCGATGGCCTTGAGGGTTTCACCGAGGCGGGCCTGGTGGTTGGCCAGGGCGATGGTGATGTCGATGTCCTTGGGGGCGGCGGCGTGGGCGCGTTCGAGCCAGCCGAGGGCCTCGGTGGCCTTGGCATCCACGATGAGGAGGTTGGTCAACGCGCTCAGGGCAGCCATTTCGGTGGGCCGGCGGTTCAGGACCTCGACGAGGACGCGGCGCGCCTCGTCGCCTTTGTTCTGGAGAACGAAGACCTTGGCGAGGTTGATGCGGGGCTGGATGGCGTCGGGGAAGGCCTTGATGGTTTTCTCAAGCTGCTCCTGCGCTCCGTCGACATCGAGGGTGGCCATGCGGATGAGGGCCGCGAGGTTGCCGACGGTTTCGCTCTCGCCTTGCAGGCGGCGGAGATTGTCGAGGGCGACGGCGGCGCGGTCCACCTCGCCGGTGGTGAGTGCTGCGAGCACGAGCTTCTCGCCCGCGCCTTCCTGGCCGGGAGAGATCTGCAGCGCGCGATCAAGGTCGCTGGCGGCACGACCGGCATCGCCGATAGCGAGGCGGAAGGAGGCGAGACGGGTCAGCAGGTCGGCGTTGTTGGGAGCGAGGGCGGCGGCGCGCTCCAGGGTTTGCAACGCAAGGTCGGTCTTACCGGCCAAGGCGTAGGCGCGGGAGAGGAGCTCGAGGATTTCGGAATCCGCGAGGCCGTTTTCCTGGACACGCCCGAGGGTGGAAATGACGCCGGCGCTGCGTTTCCCCGCAAGCTCGATGCGGGCAAACAGCTTGAGGGCGTCGGGGTCGGTCGGGTTCTTGGCGAGATATTTGTTGGCGGCCTCGGAGGCCTGCTCGGCCTGGCCGATGTTGTATTTGGCGATGGCATAGAAGAAGAAGCCGCGGGGGTAGCGGCCGATGATGGAGGAAATCTTCGAGAGGTCCGCCTCTGCGTTGATGTAGTCCTCGGCTTTGATTTCGAGGACGGCGCGCAGATAGATGCCCATGCTGCTGCGCGGCTCGATGGCGAGGCCGGCGTCGACATCCTCGCGGGCGCGGGCGTCCTTGCCGTCCATCAGCAGGAGGTTGGCGCGCTCGAGGCGGGCGACGAGCAGATTGGGGTTAAGGGCGAGGACGGTGTCGAAGCCTTCGAGGGCGCGGACGCGGTCGCCCTTCAGGTTTTGCAGCTGTGCCTTGAAGATCAGCGCGTCGGTGGCGCGGGGGTTGATCTGCAGCGCGCGGTCGACCTTAGCCTCGGCGGCCTGGTAGTCGCGCAGGGCGAGCTGGACGCGGGCCGAGGCAAGGGCGGCATCGGTGGATTGCGGCGCGAGGCGCTCGGCGTCGGCGATGGTTACGGTGGCGGCCGAGGTATCACCGAGGGAGAGCTGGGCGGTGGCGCGCATGACGAGCAGAGGGGAGGCCTGATCGGGCGGCAGGCCCTGGGGCGAGAAGTCGCGCAGGAGTTCGCGGTACTTACCCTGGCCCATATAGGACTGGGCAAGCGGAAGCGTGACGAGACGGGCTTCGAAGCCCTGGTCGCGGGCGGTCTTGAGCTCCTTCTCGGCGGCGACAGGGTCACCGCCCCGCAGGTCGATCTGGCCGAGGCGGAAATGGGCGGCGGCGTTGTTCGGGTTCGCTCGAACCGCGGTGCGCAGCTCCAGCTGGGCGCCGCGGAGATCGCCGGCGTCCATCAGGCGCTGGGCATTGGCCAGGGGATCGCGGCCGCGGCCGTATTTCCACCACACGGCACCGCCGACGGTGCCGAGCAGGATCAGCGGCACGAACAGGAGGAGCAGCTTCTTCATCGACGATCCGATCGGTAACGGGTCATTCGGCCTGCGGTTCCGCGCCGGCGGAAATGCCATGGGCCTCGAGGAGAGTATACAAGGTTGGGCGGCTGACGCCGAGCAGCTTGGCCGCGGCGGCGAGGGTGTTGTTCGTTCGGGCGAGGGCCTTCTGCAGGACCTCGCGCTCGGCGCGCAGGCGCGCGGCACGCAGGTAGAGATCTTCCTCCGCGCCGGCAACAGCCTCGAGCTCAAGGTCGGCAGCGTCGACAAGTTTGCCGTCCGCCATGACCACGCCGCGCTTCATGCGGTTTTCCAGCTCGCGCACATTGCCCGGCCAGGTGTGGGCGGAGATGGCGCCGATCGCTTCCTCGGTGAAGCCGCGGAGGTTGCGGTTGAACTCACGGTTGAAGCGGCTGAGGAAGAAGCGGGCGAGCAGCATGGGGTCGCCCGGGCGCTCGCGCAGCGGCGGGATGCGGACGGTCACGGAGTTCAGGCGGTAGTAGAGGTCGTTGCGGAAGCGGCCGTCGGTGATCTGTTCTTCCAGCATGGCGTTGGTGGCGGAGACGACGCGGACGTCGACGGGGATCGTGGAGCGGCCGCCGATGCGCTCGATGACTTGCTCCTGCAGGAAGCGCAGCAGCTTGACCTGGAGCTGGTGGGGGAGGTCGCCGATTTCGTCGAGGAAGAGAGTGCCTTTGTTGGCGGCTTCGATCTTGCCGATAGTTTGCTTGACGGCGCCGGTGAAGGCGCCGCGCTCGTAGCCGAACAATTCGCTTTCGAGCAGGTTTTCCGGAATGGCGCCGCAGTTGATGGCAACGAAAGGTTGTTTCGCGCGCGGGCCGAGGTCGTGCAGGGCGCGGGCGAGGGCTTCCTTGCCGGTGCCGCTCTCGCCGAGCAGGAGGACGGTGACGTTGGTGCCGGCGAGGCGCTCGACGGTGCGGCAGACCTTCAGCATGGCGTCCGACGCGGTGATGATGCGCTTGATCGGCGAGGGGCCCTGGACCTCGGCGAGGCGGCGGTTTTCGTCCTCGAGTTCGTGCAGGCGGAGCGCGCGCTCGACGATGGTGCGGAGCAGTGCGATGTCGGTCGGCTTTTCGCAGAAGTCGTAGGCGCCGGCGGAAATGGCGCGCAGCGCGTGCATGCGGTCGCCGTGGGAGGTGGCAACGATGACCTTGAGGTCGGGGATCAGGCCGATGAGCGCGTCGAGCGTGGCGAAACCCTCGGAGACGCCGTCGGGGTCGGGCGGCAGGCCGAGATCGACGATGGCCGCGGCGGGGCGGTCCTTCTGGGCGGCGGCGATGGCCTGGGCACGGGTGGCCACGGCCTGCACATCGCAGGCGGGGAAGGCCCAGCGGTACTGGCTGGAGAGGCCTTCGTCGTCCTCGACGATCAGTAGCCTGGGTTTGCTCATGGTCTCGGCTCGGTCATGCGCGGTCCTGCTCGTGTCCGCGGGGCTTTTGGCACGATCGCGAACATTCTGCCACGGCGCGTTACGAATGGGCAGTATCGTGTTGTGAGCGGTCAAGAAAAGGTCAACGGGGTGACAGGGCGGGGCGGGGGCTGCCAGACTGCGGCACGACCCGACCAGACAGGAATATTCGGATGAGCATGCGTCTCTTCAACCGCGCGGACGCCGATGGGCTCGCGGACATCCTGCGCGAGGCCGCGCGCGCCGAGATCATGCCGCGGTTCCGCCGGCTGGCGAGCGGGGATATCCGCGAGAAGGAGGGGCCGCTCGACCTGGTGACCGAGGCCGACGAGGCGGCGGAGCGGATGATCACCGCGGCGCTGGGCCGGGCGTTTCCGGGGGCGGTTGTGATCGGGGAGGAGGCGACCTCGGCCGATCCGTCGCTGCTGGGGGCGATCGGGGAGGCGGAGCTGTGCTTCGTGGTCGATCCGGTCGACGGCACGTCGAACTTTGCCTGGGGGATGCCGCTGTTTGCCTGCATGGCCGCCGCGATCGTGCGCGGCGAGGTGGTGGGCGCGGTGATCCACGATCCCGTGGTGGGCACCTGCGCGATGGCGGTGCGCGGGGAGGGGGCGTGGAACGAGGAGACGGACGGACGGCGGCATGACCTCAAGGTGTCGGCGCCGGTGCCGGTGGCGCAGATGAGCGGGGGGGCGAGCTGGCGCTATCTGCCGGAACCGCAGCGCACGACGGTGGGGCGCAATCTCGACCGGGTGGCGGCGAGCTTCGTGTATCGCTGCGCGGCGCATGAATACCGGCTTCTGGCGGCGGGGCACTGCCATTACCTGCTCTACGGCAAACTGATGCCGTGGGATCATGCGCCGGGGTGGCTGCTGCACCAGGAGGCCGGGGGATATTCGGCGCAGTTCGACGGGCGGCCGTATCGGCCGACGGTGACGGCGGGGGGGCTGATCCTGACGCCGGACGAGGCGAGCTGGACGGCGCTGCGGGCGGCGCTGCTGGGGGCATAGGGTGGCGGCACCGCCGACGGCGCCAGGGTCGGCCGAGCTTGCGCTGATCGCAACGGAATTCGACCGGGCGTATTACCTGCATGCCTATCTCGACGTGACGCGCAGCGGAGCTGATCCGGTGCGGCATTTCGCGACGCATGGGTGGCGGGAGAAACGGCGGCCGGCGGCGTGGTTCGATACGGATTACTACCTGGCGAGCAACCCCGACGTGGCGGCGGAGGGAATCAATCCGTTCTGGCATTACCTGGACCAAGGGCGGGCGGCTGGGCGAGCGCCGGCCCCGCCCGGGGGCCACCGGCGGCGGATCATCGAACGGCTGGTCTCGCCGGAGGAGCGGCGGCGGGGGCATCCGCGGGCGGAGGAGGTGACGCTGCTGGACGGCGCGGCGCTGGCGGCGCGGTTGCGGACGGCCTGTGCGGCGGCGAAGGGGCTGGTGGTTTCGGTTTCGCACGATGACTACACGCAGGTGACGGGCGGGGTTCAGCTGTGCATCGGCGATGAGGCGCGGGCGTTCCAGGCGCGGGGGCTGGCGTATCTGCACGTCTCGCCGGTCGATCCGGAATTGACGCTGGCGGGACCGGAGGCGCGGGGGTTCCTGCATCTGGTGCTCGATGGCGAGGCGCTGGGGGAGAGCGATCATGCGACGCTCGAGGCGGCGCTGAAGGGAGTGCCGAGGACGAAACGAGGGGTGAGGCTGTTTGTCGTTCATTCCCTGTTCGGCCATGACGCGGAGCGGGCGGCGACATGGCCCCGGCTGTTCGGAGCACGCGAAAGCTTCTTCTGGCTGCATGACTATGCCTCGGTCTGCGCGGGGTACAACCTGCTGCGTGACGACGTGGCGTTCTGCGGCCTGCCGGCGCCGGCGAGCAACGCCTGCATGGTGTGCGTCTATGGCGACAGCCGTGTGGACTATCTGAGGCGTATCCATCGGTTTTTCGAAGCCGTGCCGTTCACCGTGGTGGCGCCGTCGGCGGCGGCGCTGGCGGTGTGGCGGGCGGGGCCGGCGTTGCCGCATGGCCGCGCGGTGGTGCATCCGCATTGCCGGCTGGAGCTGGCGAAAGGGCGCAAGCGGGCGTCGGTAAAGTCCCCAGCCGGGACGGCGGCGGACCCGGTGCGGGTCGGGTTCATCGGGCCGCCAGTGCCGCATAAGGGATGGGACGTGTTCGCGCGGCTGGTGGATGAGGTCGGGCGGCGAGATTGCTATCGGTTTCATCATTTCATCGCCGCGAAGGTGCCGCCGCGGGAGACGGAGTGGGTGACGCAGGTGCCGGTGCGGGTGACGGCGGACGATCGCGACGCGATGGTGGCGGCGCTGGCGGAGCACGCGATCGATCTCGTGCTGGTGTTGTCGCCCTGGCCGGAGACGTTTTCCTATGTGACTTATGAGGCCTTCGCTGCGGGGGCCGACGTGATCGCGCTGGCCGACGGCGGGAACGTGGCCGCTGCCGTGCGGGAGAGTGGGCGGGGATTGGTGTTCGCGGATGCGGAGGCGCTGTTGGCGGCGTTCGCCGGGGAGGCGATTGTCGCGCATGTAGCGCACCGGCCGGCGGGGCCACGCGGCGGACGCCTGGTGCATGACGGGACGACGGCGACGATTCCAGGGGTGCTGGCGTGAGCGGCGTCACGGCGTTCACCAGCCTGACGCGGGAGACGATCCCGGCGGCCTGCGTGATGGCGCGGACGCTGCGGCGGGTGTATCCGGACTGGACGCTGCGGGCCGTGCTGGTGGACGTGATGCCGGCGGATGAGACGGCGTTGCGGGCGCATTTCGATGCGGTCATACCGGTTGCGGAACTTGCGATTCCTCGCGTTCTTGCCTGGCTGTTCGGCCATACCCAGGCAGAGGCCCAGGCGGCGGTCAAGGCGCAGGTGCTGGCGCACCTGCTCGAGGATGGCGCGGAGGCCGTGGTGTTCCTGGCGCCGGACGTGGCGGTGTTCAATCCGCTGACGCCGGTGCTCGAGGCGCTCGCCGCGGGATCGATCGTCCTGGCGCCGCACCGGTTGCGGCCGAGCGTGACACCGGAGGGGATCCTCGCCCATGAGGTGCACGCGCTGCGGTATGGCGCCTTCGACCTTGGGTTTACGGCGGTGCGTAACGACGTAAATGGACGTGCCTTCGCGGCGTGGTGGACGGAGCAGCTGGGGCGGGCGTGCCATGACGAGGTGGAGCGGGGGATCTACCACGATCAGAAATACTGCGACCTGGTTCCGGGACTGTTCGACGGCGTCCGCGTCCTGCGCGACCCAGGCTGCAACGTCACCGCGGGGAACGCCGACGAGCGCGCCCTGTTCTTCGCGCCCGACGGGACGCTGATGACCGGCACCACGCCGGTGCGGTTCTGCCGGATCGACGATGATGCGGCGGTATTCGATACCGTCGCGGCCACAACGCTCGCCGCCTGCGAGGTCTGGGCCTGGCATCGCCGGCAGGCGGCCACGAACTCTACCGACAGCGCGACCTGGCACTACGGACAATTCGCCGACGGCACTCCGATCAAACCCGAAACCCGGATACTGTTCCGCTCCCGCCAAGACCTCGTGGCCATCTTCGACAATCCCTACGCCAGCGGCCCCGACACCCTCCAAGCCTGGCTCCGCCGCCAACGGCCGGACCTGCTCTGATCGCCGAGAGGGGCCTGCGGCATTGGAAAGGAAAGGCGGGGGCTTCGCCCCTCGACCCCAGCAGGGGGTAGCACCCCCTGCACCCGGCGCCAGATAAGAATTGGTTGGGTCTTGAGGGGGGGGGCCTACTCGATGGTTGTAACCTACGGGTTGGCCCCCCCCCTCAAGACCCAACCCTCTTAAGTGATGCCAGGTCCAGGAGGCGCCGCCTCCTGGCGGGTCCAGGGCAGAGCCCTGGCCTTCCTTCCTGGCCACACGCCCCTCTCCGCGATCAGGCCGGGCGTGCGCTGGTTTCGACGGCGGGGAGGAGGAGGCGCATGGTGGTTCCGGCGTTGGGTTGGCTGATGACGACGAGGTCGCCGCCGGCTTCGCGGAGGAGTTCGCGGGCCTGGTAGGCGCCGATGCCGCTGCCGCCGGGTTTGGAGGTTTTGAAGGGGCGGAAGAGAGCGTCGCGGATAAATTCGGCGGACATGCCGGGACCTTCGTCGATGATGTCAATGATGGTGCGGCGGCCTTGGTGACGGAGGATGACCCGGACGGGCGGCGGGCCGTCGGCGTGGGCGGTGCGGGTGGCTTCGAGGGCGTTGTTGAGGACGTGGGTGACGACGGCGTCGAAGCTGGCGGCGGGCATGGCGACGCCGGCGTCGGTGCCGACCTGCTCGACGTCGATGTCGATGCCGCTGGCGCGCCGCGCGTTGGCGATGATGGGGGCGAGGCGTTCGGCGGGTTGGACGACGGATTGGGCGACGTCGTTGTCGGGGGCTTCGAGGCGTTTGATGAGGGCGCCGATCTTGCTGACGGCAGCACGGATGGTGCCGAGCATGTCGCGTTGGAACTCGGGGTTTTCGAGGTGCACTTCGGCGTTGGAGAGCAGCAGGGTGAGCTGGGTGGAGACGTTCTTGATGTCGTGGGCGACGAAGGCGAAGCGCTTGCCATATTCGTGGAGCTGGCGGGTTTGCAGGAGGACCTCGGTGGCGCGTTGTTCGGCGACGACGGTGGCGATCTGGCGGCCGACGACGCGCAGGAGGTCGTAGACTTCGCGGTCGAGGCGGAAGGGGCCACGGGCGGGGGCGAGGAGGATGAAGCCGATGAGCTCACCGCCGTGGTTGAGCGGCACGGCGAGCCAGAAGGGCGGCAGGTCGGCGTCGGGCAGGGTGGCGCGTGCGACGATCCATTCGCCGCCGCGCATCGCGGTGACGAGCGGGTGGTCGGCGGGGATCGCTGCTGTTGCCGCCTGCATGTTCCAGGAGCCGCCCCATTCGAAGGCAGTGTCGCCTGGTTCGCGTGAGAAGAGGGCGCCGCCCTGGCTGTCGACGATGTCGGCGAGGGCGCGGATGACGCGCGCGTGGAGCGCAACGAAGCCGTCGGTGGCGGAGAGGGTGGCGATGCAGCGCATCCATTCGGCGCGGTAGTCGTAGCGGTGGGTGAAGAGATGATCGATAACGAGGAAGCGCAGGCGGGAACGGGCGGAGCGGGAGGTGGCGAAGACGGCGAAGGTGACGAGGCCGCCGAACATCAGGCTGATTTCGGCGACCGCGCCCCAGTCGGCGCCGATGTAGCGGAAGGCCTGGCTGGCGCCGACGAGGCCAAGCAGGAAGAGGCCGGCGATCATCAGGGTGGCGCTGTGGAAAACGGCAGAGCGGGAGACGTAGAGGTCGACATTCCAGTTGCGCTTGTTGCGGGCGGCGGAGATGGCAAGCAGCGGGGCGACGAAGGCGGTGACGAGGGCCCGGCCGTTGAAGAGCGTGGGGGAGATGGTGCGGAACAGCAGCGTGTCGCCGGCGAGGAGGACGTCGTAGATGGCGAGGGCGCCGAGGGCGATGCAGGGCAGGTTGATGTGCCAGCGCAGGTCGTCGGGCGTGCCGAAATACAGGTTTTCGATCACAAGCGCGGTGCCGATCGCGAGGCCGATGAGGCCAAGCACCCAGACGACACGCAGGCTGAAGCCACCGCCTGATGGCAGGGCGAAGACGAGGATGGCGGCAGCGACGAGGAGGGCCACCAGACCGAGCATCAGGAATATCTGGTTGGACTGGCGCCCGCCAATAGCGGCGCGCCGGTAGAGGTGGATGAGGAAGGTCATCCAGGCGATCGGGCGCAACAGGTCGAGCGCGAAGGCGACGGGCGCGGCTGGCACGAAGGTCATCGCGGTGACCGCGCTGGCCCAGAGGGCTGATATGACGCAGCCGGCGGCGAGCAGGAGCGCGGTCGGGCCACGGCGGCCGCGCAGCAGAATCAAAGCGGCAAGAACGCCGTAGAGGATCGCACAGCCGAGATGCAGCACGAAGGTTGCGTCGACCCAACTGGGCATGCGCGGCTCGCTTATGTTCGGGGCGGGAAGGTTACCGGTATCACTCTGATCACCATCGGCCGTGCCGCGGCAAGATCAGCGCGAACCTTCCTGGAACAGGATGACGCGGACGGTGGCGATCAGGATCAGGAAATCGAGGAAAAGGCTGCGGCGCTTCACGTAATAGAGGTCATAAGAAAGCTTCTGACGGGTGTCCTCGATCGAGGCGCCGTAGGGGTAGTTGACCTGGGCCCAGCCGGTGATGCCGGGCTTCACCGAGCCGCGGTCGTGGTAGAATGGGATAACTTCGCGGAGCTGTTCGACGAAGTGCGGGCGCTCGGGACGGGGGCCAACGAAGCTCATTTCGCCGCGCAGGACATTGATGAGCTGGGGGAGCTCGTCGATGCGGGTGCGGCGGATGAAGTTGCCGACACGGGTGACGCGCGGGTCACGTTGGCTGGCCCAGGCGGGACCGCGGCTTTCGGCGTCGGTGCGCATGGAGCGGAACTTGAGGAGGGTGAAGACACGGCCGTTCTGGCCGACGCGCTCCTGGCGGTAGAGGACGGGCCCGGGACTATCGAACCGGATGGCGAGCGCGGCAAAGACCATCAGCGGAGAGGTGAGCACCAGGACGCATAGGCTGATCAGCAGGTCGCAGCCGCGGCGGATCGAGGCTTCCAGCGGGCCGCGGGACAGGCCGGGTGCGAAGAGCATCCAGTCGGCCGCGAGGTGGTCGAGGTCTATGCGGCGGAGCTGCTGTTCGCGGAACTCAACATCGCTGTAGACATGGATGCCGGCGTGTTTGCCCTGCATCAGCGGATCCTGCGGCAGGTCGCCGCGGGCCTCCTCGGTGACAACCACGGCCCAGACCCGATTTTTGGCCAAGGCGGCGGGGACGAGCGCGGCGGTGTCGCTCGGGCGGACGACGCCGCAGACGCTGAAGAAGCCGGAGCGCAGGTGGTCGATGGCCTCACGGGTGCGGGCGGCTGCCGGGGCATCACCGACGATCAGGACACGGCGGGCGAAGAGGTTGAAGCGGAGCGCGACGCGGAAGGCGACGCGGGTAGCAAAAAGCAGGACGACCCAGGTGAGGATGAATTGAACCGGGCGCAGGGGGGAGGCGCCGAACAGGCTGCCGGTGTCGATGCCGGCGAGCATGGCGACGACGAGCAGGGCCGGTAGAGCAAGCGTGGCGCCGATGGCGGTGCTGATGAAAAGGCGACGGGTCTGCAGGCAGAGTTCGGGGCGGTAGAGACCGATGGCGATCCAGGTGAGGCTGACCGCGAGGGTCAGGGCGATCGCCTGTTCGAAGGCAATGAGGTCGAACACGCCGCTGGAGGGGGGGGCGGCAAGCATGAGGTAGATGGCGAGCAGGCAGGGCAGGAACTCGAGCAGCCACAGGCCGAGCATTTCCAGCGGGACATAGTGGCCGAATATGCGGGTCATTGGCCGACCTGCCGCATCTTGCGGTCGGGTCGGTCAAGCGCGTTGGCTCTTAATGGCAACAAGCTGCCTTCTCCTGCGCCGCTATCCGCTGAACTGCGGCGTCACGGCTCTTAACCTGGTCTGAATGACAGGCCGTCGACTTCGTCAATAAATCGATAACGGGCCGCTCGCGCTTTCGTCAAGTTTTATTAAACGCATGTCGTTGTATGCAACGCGGCTTGTATCGTGTTATGATACGGGCTTATGACGGATTTGTGATCGTGTCCGCCCAAGGGTAACGCCTCGAAACGGCGGCCCGGATTGTGAGAATATGCGGCGAGAGCAAGGTTCTAAACGTGATCTTTACGTTGCCATGATAACGGAATACAAGATGATCGGTCGCAGGTGCGGCCAGGTTGGCTGTGTGACCGGGATCGCAAGGGGGCGTGTGCCTATGCTCAACGCGCCGTTGGTGATGACGGGTGATGCGGCCTTCGCGGCGATGCCTGTGAATGAAGGCGTGTAGCTCAATGGCAGAGCGCTGTCTTTACATGACAGAGGCTGGGGGTTCGACTCCTTCCGCGCCTATTGTGTTGCGCTCATCTCCTTTTGAATGAACCCGGGGCGGTCATGAGAATTCCAACACGGCTGAGTTGGTCCGGCGTGGCATTGGCGATGGCGCTCGTGCTTGGCGGATGCACCGACGCGACACCTGGCGGTACGCCTGCGGCGGAGGTCTCGGCCGGAGCATCTTCGGGTACCGCGTCGCCGGAGGCGGCCAAGAGCGCGCAGTATGTCATTGGCGCCGGCGATCAGCTTGGTATTTCGGTCTACCGTGCGCCTGAACTCAGCGTGCCCAGCATTCCCGTTCGGCCAGATGGCCGGATTTCGATGCCGCTGATCCCCGATATCATTGCCGCCGGCAAGACGCCGACGCAGTTGGGCGACGAACTGGCCGAGCGGCTTAAAGAATATGTCAACGATCCCATTGTAACCGTGATGGTGTCCGGCTTCATCGGGCCGTTCAGCCGCCAGGTGCGGGTGATCGGGGCGGCGACCGAACCGATGGCCATCCCATATCGCGACCATATGACCGTGCTCGACGTCATGATCTCGACGAAGGGGTTGACCAAGTTCGCCGCCGGTAACCGTGCGGTGATCGTGCGAATGAACGGCGACAAGCGGGAGACCATCAAGGTGCGGTTGAACGATCTCCTCAAGAGCGGCGATATCGATCAGAACGTCGAAATGCTGCCGGGGGATACGCTGATCATCCCGGAAAGTTGGTTCTAGGATCCCGCCATGGGCACAGTGCTTGTCATGGTGCGCCGGCTGCTGGTCGCAGCCTGGCGCTATCGCTGGGCCGCGATGGCGGTGGCCTGGCTTGTCTGTGGTGCTGGCTGGACCGGGGTTTACCTGATCCCGAACCAATATGAGGCCAGCGCGCGGCTCTATGTGGATGCCGACGCCGTGTTGACGCCGCTGTTGCGCGGCCTCTCGATCGACAGTTCGCTGTCGAGCCAGCTCGATGTGCTGCAGCGGACCCTGCTCAGCCGGCCGAACCTCGAGCGACTGGTGTCAAATACTGACCTCGACCTCAGCATCACCGGGCCGGCGGATCTCGAATCCCTGGTGGGCCGTCTCGGCAACGACATCAAGATCACGCCGCAGACCCGCAATCTGTTCACCATCGCCTATCGGAGCACGTCGCCAAAACTCGCGTTCGATGTGGTGCAGACGATCCTCACGACCTTCATCGAGAGCAAGACGGGCAACAACCGCTCGGAGATGGAAAACGCGCAGCTGTTCCTGCAGCAGCAGATTGCCAATTACGAGCAACAGCTGCGCGCAGCCGAGCGCAAGCGCGCTGATTTCCGCGCCAAGTATGTCGACCTTCTGCCTATGGGCGATTCAGGCGCTTCCCGCCTGGACCAGGCGCAGGGCGCGCTGCGGCAGCTGCAGGGGTCGCTGGCGGACCAATTGGCGCGCCGTGAACAACTCAACAAGGAATTGACCTCGACCTCACCGTTGATCGTCACGGAATCGGAGTTGGCGCAACTGCCGGGTGCCGTTGGACCGGATGGTGTGGTGGCGGCGTTCAAGGACCCACGCGTCGAAGCCGCTCAGAACGATCTCAACGAATTGCGGCTGCGCTATACGGAAAATCATCCGGATGTGGTCGCGGCCAAGCGACGGCTTGAAGCGCTCAAGGCGCAGGCGGAGCAGAGCGCGACCGCGGCACGCGGCGCCGCCGATGCCGCGGCGGCAGCGAAAGCTTCTGCCGCCGCCCAGAAGGCGGCCGAGAAGGGCGATGCTCCCCCGCCGCCCCCGCGGGCGACGCGATCTCTGCCCAACCCGATCTTCGAACAACTGAAGGTCCGTCTCTACGAGACGGAATCGGTCATCACCTCGCTGCAGCGGCAGATTGCCGATGCAACGCGTGAGCGTGACCGGCTGGAGGAAATGGCGCGCAGCGCGCCGGGACTGCAGGCCGAGTTCCTCAACCTCAACCGCGACTATGACGTCCTGCAACGAAACTATGGCGAACTGCTGTCACGGCGTGAATCAATGCGCATCGCCACGGCTGCCGAAGCCGATGCCGACAAGATTAAGATCCAGGTGATCGACCCTCCGCAGGTGCCGCAGAATCCGGTGGCACCGAAGCGGGGCGTGCTGACATCAGCGACGCTTGCGGCTGGCCTGATCGCTGGTATCGCCATCGCGGTGCTGCTGGTCCAGTTCGATCAGTCGTTCCATACAATCGATGAGTTGCGCGACCTCGGTCTGCCCGTTGCCGGCGGCGTGTCGATGTTGAATGTGACCGTCACGCGCGGTCGCCTGGCCTCGGTGATGATGTTCTCGATCGCGTTGATGGCGCTGGGCGCAATCTACGGCGGATTGTTGTATCGTCTGCTCCGCAATCCCGGAGGGTTCTGACGATGACTGAGAATTCGTCGCATCTCGTCGAGCGGGTAGCCGAGCGTTTGCGTGCGGTGGGCGGGCTCACGGCTCCCGAGCCGGCCCCAGAGCGCGATATCCGCAATGCCGTTCGCCGTGAGCCAATCCGCCGGCCAGCCCCCGACCGTGATTCCTCCGGCCAGGCGCCAGATAGCGCTGACGCGCCACGCGCCCTGACGCCAATTGCGCGTCCAGAAGACAATGATGGGGACACTTCGACGCAAGCGGATGGGCAATCGCTGGTTGATCTGTCCCGCCGCGGGCCACCGGCCGCGACCGAAGCCGCGCCGGGTTCAGCCCTCTCGCCGGACCTCGCGGCACTGCCGATGCTGGACATGGCCGCTCTCGAGCGCGCTGGCATGGTGGTTGGCCATAAGGTGCGCACCCGCATTTCCGAGGAGTTCCGGATTTCCGTTGGGCATATCCTGCGCTCAATGCATTCGAACTACAGCCCCGGCCGTGGCTCGCCCAACGTCCTGATGGTTACCAGCGCCCGCCCTGGCGAAGGCAAGAGCTTTTCCAGTCTCAATCTTGCCGGGTCGATCGCCCAGCACACTCAGCGCGAAGTGATCCTGGTCGACGTCGATGCCAAGCAACGCTCGCTCTCGGCGGAACTCGGTGTCGGTGACCGGCCGGGCCTGCTTGATCTCAGCAGCAACTCGGCGTTGCGTATCGAGGATGTGATCGTGCGGACCGCCATTCCGCATCTGTCCGTCATCACCATTGGCTCGGGCCATACGACCAGTTCTGAAATTTCGTCATCGCGCCCGGTCACCACGCTGGTCGAGCGCATCGCCAGGCGCTTTCCCAATGCGGTGGTGTTGCTCGATGCGCCACCCTGCTTGTCGACGTCGGATCCCAGCACGCTCGCGCCATTTGTGGGTCAGATCGTGCTGGTGGTCGAGGCTGAGCGAACCCAGCGCAACGAAGTTGTTGCCGCGCTCGACCTTATTAAGGCCTGCCCGTCCATTACCCTGATGCTCAATAAGATCAGGCTCACCACAAGCTATACGTTTGGGGCCTATCATTATTTCGGCACCTATTCCTAGCCGATCGCCCCAGGCGCGCCGCACCATGTCGGTGAGACGCCAGGGCTTGGTGGTGTTGGCGGCGCTAGCGGTGTCGCTCGGCATCCCAATGCGGGTCCACGCGCAGAGCGCTGGGCTACTACCCTCCTATGGAACGGACGATATCCGCGTCGGTGACCTCCGAAGCCAATTCGGCCGTGCCTTCGGTGAAAATCCGAAGATCGCGGGGGATCGTACCTGGACGCTGAGCAAGTCGATCGGCATCAGTGAAACCTACGATAGCAACTCCATCACTGGAGGAACCCGCGGCAAGGAATATACCACGCGGATTACGCCGGCCTTCGATGCGGAAGCGGATACCACCAATCTCAAGGCATCGGTGGCCTATAGTCCGACGCTGAATATCTATGCGCGCAACCCACGTAACAACGACGTCACGCACAACCTTAATGCTGATGTGACCGGCACGGTGATCGAGGATCTGCTGTTCGTCGATCTGCGCGGCTATGCAGCCACTCAGCCTATCCTTTCGGGATTTGCCTCACCCGGCTCGAATGGAGGGCGCGCCAATGAGATGCAGACGGCGGATTTCTCAGTCTCGCCCTATCTGCAGCACCGGTTCGGCGACACCATGACGGGCCGGCTTGCCTACACGCTTAACCGAACGGTCAGTTCGTCCCTGGCGCCACGCGGCACCAGCGGTCCCACCTCACCGTTCCTGAATGGCGTGAACAGCAATTATACCAGCCAGAAGCAGGATCTATCGCTCTCCTCAGGGCCAGATTTCGGGCGGGCGGAGTTTGGGCTGCAAGGATCCGCGACGCAGTTCTATGGCGCCGGCCTCTATCGAGGCGCCCACACCGAAACCATCACCGCCACCACCGGGTATGCCGTCACCCGCACGATTACCACCACCGCCTCCATCGGCCATGAGAACATGGTCTATGGCGCCGGCGCGATCCGCCCAATCACCGGCATGACCTGGAGCGGCGGATTGGAGCTTACCCCGAACGCCGACAGCAAGCTCAACCTGACCTATGGTCACCAGCAGGGCGGCACATCGGCTTCGGTCGACGGCAATTACGTCGCAACCGCCCGCATCACCCTGAACGCACGCTACTCGCAGTCGGTGGGGACCGGTTTGCAGAACCTGCAGAGCGCTATTGCCAGTAGCACTGTGGGTCCCGCGGGGATACCGATCGACCGCGCAACGGGCGTGCCGGTTAACGTAAATGGTTATCTTGGACAGCAGGCCGGGATCTACCGCTCTACGATCGCATCCATCGGCGGTGGTCTTCTCTACGACCGCGACGTGTTCGCACTTACTCTTTCGAACACAGATCGGCAATTGCTGTCGAACCCCGCGAGTGGCGGAGGGGCCGCGTCCAACGGTGTCGGCTCAAACAGCGGCATCAATGCGACCGCGACCTGGCAGCACACGATTTCAGACGAATTCCGCACGACCGGGTCGCTGCAGTATGGCACGCAAAAGATTCCATCGATCGCCGCCAACGGCAGCAGCGAGACCTACATGATATCACTCTCGGCGAACTACCAGCTCTCCGAGACCGTGACGACCAATGCACTGGTCTCGCACGCTGATACCAAGGGCCCGAATTTCGGCTTGGCCCCCAGTCGCGACACCGCCGTCATTGGCCTGAACAAGGCATTCTGACCCACCATGTACGAGCAATTCTACGATTTTACGGCCATGCCGTTCCAGTTGACCCCCGACAGCCGCTTCTTCTTCGGCAGCAAGGGGCATAGCCGGGCAATTGCGCATTTGATCTACGGCTTGTCTCAGGGCGAGGGGTTCATCATCGTCACTGGTGAAGTCGGCGCGGGCAAGACGACGCTGGTCGAGCGCCTCTGGTCGGAACTCGATCGCGATACCTACACACTCGCTCGGATCAATACGACGCAGGTTTCGGGTGAGGATCTCTTCCGCCTGACGATGAACGCCTTCGGCATCAACGCACAGGGCCTCGACAAGGCAACACTGCTGCGCGATTTCCAGGACATGCTCCGGGCATATGCCTCTGGCGGGCGGCGGCTTCTGCTGGTGGTCGATGAAGCACAGAACCTGTCGCTGGCCGCGCTTGAAGAGCTGCGCATGCTCTCGAACGTCACCATTGAGGAAGGCAAGTCCTGCCTACAGACGATCCTGCTCGGACAGCCGCAGTTCCGCCGCAAGCTTGCCAGCCCTGACTTGGACCAATTGCGCCAGCGCGTGCTGGCCTCCTACCATCTCGGACCGCTGAGTGAGGAGGAGACGCGCTCGTATATCGAGTATCGCCTCAACGCGGTCGGCTGGAGCGACAATCCAAGCTTCACAGACAGCGCCTTCGGCGCCATCCATCGCTACACCGGCGGCATCCCTCGCCGCATCAACCGGCTCTGCTCCCGCGTACTCCTCTATGGCGCGCTCGAGGAAACCCACACAATCACCGGGCCGATGGTCGACAACACGGCGCAGGAACTGCATCAGGATCTCGAAGGCGGGTTGTCCGGTGGGCCGGTTGTGCCTGGAGACGATATGGCGGCCCAGATCGGCGCCGCTTTGCAGGGCACTCCGTTCGGCTTCCAGGAAGACCGCAGCCAGGGATTTGCCGACCTGACGCGACGGGTGCAGGCGCTCGAGGACGCGGTGGCGCGGCGCGAGCGCGTGTTCCAACGGCTGATGGATGTTTTCAGCGGCTTCAACGCGACGCGCCAATGAGCGGCCCGACTGCCCTGATGGCTGGTGTCGGCAAAGTCCCCACCCCTCAACGTACGGCTAACGCGATGAGCGTCGATGTCGAGGACTATTTCCAGGTCCAGGCTTTCGCCAGCGTTGTTGCCCGCGACGACTGGGACGGCATCGCCCCGCGTGTGGATGCGAACATGTCGCGCATCCTCGATCAGTTCGCCGTCGCTGGCGTCAAAGCGACGTTCTTCACGCTTGGCTGGGTGGCTGAACGGCAACCGGCAATGGTCCGCCGGATCGTGGCCGATGGGCACGAACTCGCAAGTCATGGCTATGGTCATGCGCCCGTCCATGCCTTGGGCCAGGAGAAATTCCGCACCGACATCCGACAAGCCAAGGCGGTGCTGGAAAACATCAGCGGTGTGGCCATTCGCGGCTACCGCGCTCCAACCTTCTCAATGGGCCCCCACACGCCCTGGGCGCATGGTGTGCTCGCCGAGGAAGGCCATGCCTACAGCTCGTCGACATTCCCGATCCGGCACGACCTGTACGGCGATCCCGACGGACCTCGCGCACCCTATCGTCCCGCCGGGACGGATCTGTGGGAATTTCCGATGACCACGCTGCGCCTCGGCGGCCGCAACCTGCCCTGCGCCGGCGGCGGCTACTTTCGGCTCCTACCCTATCCCCTGTTCCGCCTGGCATTGCGCCGAGTGAACCGGCACGATGGCAACGCGGGAATTTTCTATTTCCATCCCTGGGAGGTCGACCCCGGCCAGCCCCGCATGCCCGGAATTTCCGCCATGTCGCGCTTCCGGCACTATCTGAACCTCGGCGCGATGTCGGGTCGGCTCGATCGGTTGTTGACCGATTTTGCCTGGGACCGGATCGATCGCGTATTCGCGGCCGAGCTTGACGGTAAAATCCCCGAGGACGTCGCGGCATGAGCATCACCATCCGCGAGCTGACGCCTGCCTCCGAGGCTGCATGGGATGCCTTCGTCCTTTCACACCCCGATGGCGGATTTTTTCACCGCGCCGCCTGGCGCCACATCATCGGCCACGGCTTCGGCCATGATCCCCACTATGTATTTGCCGAGCGCGACGGTGCCGTCGTCGGCGTGTTGCCCCTCGGCCATGTGAAAACGCTGCTGTTCGGCAACAGCCTCATATCCGTGCCATTCTGCGTCTATGGCGGACCGCTCGCCGCCGATGACGAAACAGGGCGCGCGCTCGTCGCGTATGCCGCCGATCTCATGCGAAAGCGCAACGTCCCGGTGCTGGAGTTCCGCTTCCGCACCGCGCAGCAATGGCTCGATGAGGCGGAGTGGCCGATCCGTCCCGATCTCTATGTCACCTTCCGCAAAGCCTTCACCGCGGATGACGACGCCAACCTCAAGTCCATTCCCCGCAAGCAACGGGCGATGGTGCGAAAGGGCATCGATCGCGGGCTGACCTCGGTGATCGACCCATCCGCTGACCGGCTGCATGGGATCTATGCGGAAAGCGTGCGCAACCTCGGCACCCCCGTCTTCTCGCGCCGCTATTTCCGTCTCCTCCTCGACGTGTTCGGCAAGGATGTCGATGTTGTCACGATCCTCGATGGCGAGGAAGCGATTGCCTCAGTGCTGAATTTCTACTTCCGCAACGAGGTCCTGCCCTACTATGGCGGCGGTCGGGCAGTCGCGCGCGATCGCTACGGCAACGACTTCATGTACTGGGAGGTGATGCGCCGTGCCGCCGCGCGTGGGCTCGACATGTTCGATTTCGGCCGCAGCAAGCTCGACACCGGCGCCTTCAGTTTCAAGAAGAACTGGGGCTTCGTGCCTGAACCGCTGCATTATCGCTTCCGTCTCGCACCTGGCGCATCGATCCCGGATATCAATCCGCTGAACCCGAAATACCGCCTGTTCATCGCCGCCTGGAAAAAACTGCCGCTGCCAGTTGCCAACCTCATGGGTCCGCCGATCGTGCGCGGCCTCGGATGATCAAGCTATGACCGCTTCCGCCCCGGCCGCCTCGTCCGTTCCGCTGCCCAGCGCGGGCGATTTATGGCGCGTTTTCCGCGCGCCGGCCCCGGCTATGATCGGCGGCATCCTGTTGCTTGGCCTGATCTTCAGCCGCGAGGCGGCGGCGGCCTACCAAGTATGGATGGAGAGCACAGCCTACAGCCACTGTTTCTTCGTCTTGCCGATCGCATTGTATCTTGCCTGGGAACGGCGGGCCCATATCGTTGCGACACCGATCGTCGCCTTCCCTTCAGCAGCGCTTCTCATCGCACCGCTCGGCATCGCCTGGCTGGTCGCTGAGCGGCTCGGCATCATGGAGGGCCGCCAGCTCGTCGCCGTGACGATCCTCGAGGTGCTCTTTCTGGCTGTGCTCGGATGGCGCTTGGCGATCACCTTGGCGGCTCCGTTGCTCTATCTCTATTTCCTTGTGCCGTTCGGGGCCTTTCTGACGCCAATTCTCCAGGAGTGGACTGCGGCGTTCAGTGTCTTCGGGCTCGAGTTCCTGGAAATCCCGTTCTACGCCGACCAGTATCTCATCGAGATACCCGAAGGCCGCTTCTATGTCGCCGAAGCCTGCGCTGGCCTGCGGTTCCTGATCGCGTCGATCGCGTTCGGTGCGCTCTATTCCTGCCTCATGTACCGCAGCATTGGCCGGCGGATTGCATTTATCGTCGCCTCCATCGTCATTCCGATCGTGGCCAACTGGTTTCGGGCACTCGGTATCGTTGTCCTCGGCCATGTCCTGGGCAGCGCGCAGGCCGCGGCGGCCGATCATATCCTGTACGGCTGGCTGTTCTTTTCCATCGTTACCCTGCTGCTGATCGTCGCCGGCCTGCCGTTCCGACAGGACCCGGAACCGCCGCCCCACCCCACGGCGACAACGATGCCGGCCGGGCATAGGCTGCCAGCCATGGCTATGGCGGTCGGCCTCGCCGCCATTGGTCCGGGCATTTCTCTTGCGTTCGACCGCGCGGCGCAGATCGTGCTCGCCCCACCCCGCTTTGCCTGGACGGCACCTCTCGGTTGCACCAGCGCGGCGCCAGAAATGGTAGAGCCTGGGAAAGAGCGCGTGCGGTTCACCTGCCCGCAGGGTGTCCTGGTGGCAACGGCGCAGCTCTTTTCCGATCGCGTCAACCCCGCCGCGGTCGGCGTCGCCCGCCGCGTGGTCAATGGCGAGGTTGGCGCCGAGGACATCACAACAGGGTCGCTCGACATTCCCGGCCAATCTGTGCCGCCCTGGCGACTGACGATTGCCGGTTCACCCACCGCTGGTACGACCGTGGCCGCCTCGATGCTGCTGATCGACGGCGCCCCGGCACGGGGCGGTCTGGTCGGCCGCTTCACCATGGCGCGCAATAGTATCTTCGGCAGCCCACGGCGGCCGGCCCTGCTGGCTGTGGCGCTGCAGTTTCCGCGGCCGCAGATTGCCCCCGAGGAAGAAAATCTGGCGCGCCTGTTCCTCGGAACATTCCTTGCGGTCCAGCCCAACCTTGAAGCTGAAATCCGGCGCGTGTCGGGCGGTTAGAGCGCGATCGCTTGAGGCCGTTTGGTCGGAGGGTGTGAATCGCGCTCTTCTTCAATAGCTTGCTAGATCATGATTGGTTTGACCTAAACAATTCATGATCTAGAGCGAGGCCCGCAACGCGGCCCGGACGGCCGCATGCCGCCGTTCGAAGCCCTGCCGCGCGGCGGTTGAAAGGGACATCCGGCGACCGGCGTCCATCATCAACGCATCGACCGCCCGCACGCACCCTGCCGGATCGGCGCCGTCGAAGCCCAGCGCCTCACGTGCGTCGAGGCCTTCCGCGCTGAGGACAGCTTTCGGCCCGATGATGGCGCGCCCCGCAGCCATCCAGTCCGCCAGGATTGCGCCCGCTGATACATCGCGGTCCCCGGCGAGAACAGTGACGTCAACCAGGCTGGCTTGCCAGGCATCACCAGTGAGGGTGACGTGGGGCCAGCCTAAGCCGCTGACAGTACCCAGCACACCCAGAACGGGGTCACGCCTGGCGTCGGCGCAGAAGGGCACGGGTATGCCGCGGGCGAGCAGAAACCAGACCTGCGGTCCGATCTGGACGTGCCGCAGGCCGAGCTGGCGCGCGGCCCGTGTCGCCTCCGGGCCGCCGCCGAGCAGGAGATCGCCGTCGAAGTCGTGCGCGGCGCGGCGCGACTGCCAGCCAGCCAGCAACGCCAGCGGTCCCATTGGCGGGGCGAACCGATGCACCGCGTGGCCATCCTGGAGCAGCGCCGTTGCCACCGCGTCGCCCGCCGCACCCTCCATCTGCAGGACGACACGCATCAGCCGTGGCCTTTCAACCGGCGCAGCAGGCGGCCCACGGCCTGCCGACCAAGCGCACCCAGTCCCTTCGGATGCCAGGGATTAGCCAGCAACAGGCCCACACGCTGCCGCCGCTGCGTCGTCCAGGTCTTCTTGTAGGGGTCATCGCCGCGGCCGAAGTCGAGGCCCGTAACACGATCGACCTCGATGAGGTGGCGGATCATGCGCACGCTCAATACCGTGCCTGGTGAGAGCGCCGCATAGGCCTCGTCATGGGCCAGCTTCAGTACGCTGGCGATTCCCCCCGCGAGCACCCAGAGCTGCGTCGCCACCACCCGGCCCTCAGCTGCGAGCAGGCCGAGCCGGAGGGCACCCGCGTCCGCCGCTTCGCGCATCAGGGTCGCATTGAAGTCTGGAAATGGCTCGGCGACCTTCCAGCTGCGCGCATAGACTTCCTCATAGGCGGCTATCCCCGCCTCGAGCCCGGCGCCGCCTGTCACCAGAGCAAAATCACTCGCGGCGGACTTGCGCATCTTGCGCCGGATGGTCTCGCGCAGATTGCCTGGCCGGGCGGCAAAATAGGCGTCCCAGCCACGGTCCAGGGCGGGCTCGTGCCAATTGCCAAAATGATCAAAGCGCTCCGCCCGCAGCCCGCCACGTCCGGCGCCCGTGAGGAATGCCGGCAGCCATTCGGCATCGCCAGCGAGCGCATCGAGGCGTATTACACCATGCCGACGACAATGCTGGGCCGTCGCCATGCCGACCTGCGACCAGAGCGCGGCGCCGGCTCCCGTCATGAACAACGGCTGAAAAAAGCAGGTGTAAAGCCCGGTCAACCCGCTCAACCCGCCCGGCCCGTCGAGCAACGGCAAAAGCGCCACGGCCGCGCCGGCCTGTTCGAAGACAAGGAAGCGCGCCTGTGCCCCCTCAGGCAGCCCTGCGGCCAGCATCGTGCGCCACCACCACGGCGCCAGGAACGCACTGGCCGCCGCCGCCGGCGTCAGCAGGTGACCACAGGCAGCCTCGACCGCGGCGAAATCCCCCGTCTCGCGAACGGTAATTTCAGCGTCGGAGGAGGTAATAGACACAGCCGATCCACTCATGCAGTGCGTAATAGCTGCGTTGCCATGCCGACACACGGGGGATGAATTCATCGCTCCGGTAGCGCGGACCACCATCGAAGCGCGATGCCACGGGAATCGCATCGAACCCGAAATGGCGAAACGCGATCATCGCCCGCCGTAGATGCCATCCATTGCTCACCACATAGGCCTTGCGGATCCCGGCGGCGCGCAGGATCGCAATGCTGTAGGCGGCATTCTCCCACGTGTCGTCTGCACGCGGCTCGATCCAGGCCGCCGCATACCCGAAATCCTCACGCAGGCTGCGGGCCATCTCCTGGGCAAGCGATATCGTCCCCGGTTCCGGCGGACCGCCGGTCACCAGCATCGGCAGCTCGAGCCGGCGTGACAGCATCACCCCGGCGCGCAGCCGCTCCAGCGTCATCGGACCGATGCCGCGGCGCGGCAGAATTCCTCCAGCGGCACCATCGGATCCCTCCGCACTCAGCACGATGATAGCGCCGGGCAGATCCGACATCGGCACGTCCGCCTGGAAATCCGGGGCTGGCACCATGTGCGGCACACCAGCCTCCAGGCTTTCCGTCAACAGCGCACCCGTCACCGGCAATGAAAAGATAGCCAAGCCGCCAAGGGTAACGACCAGCATCATCCGCCCCAGCCGAGGCCAGCGACGCACCACCAGAAGCCCGGCAATGCCCAGCGGCACCAGGTTCACAGGCGGTATCAACAACGCTGTCGGCAGCGCGCTCAGCGACATGCGGGCGCCTTGGGGTCTGTCATGGCTCTCATCAGGTGCTTGTTTGCTGAACTTCACTATGCACCCCGATGGGCGCAAGGGAGAATCAGCCCACTGACCACGATGGGCGCGCCGGCGGCGCCCCGCACCCGCTCATTTACAATCCACAACCGGAGAGCCGATTGACAACACGGCCGTTGCGCGCGTCATTCGCGGCGCATGGTGCGCATCACACTCTCCACGCCGGATGATCTTGCATCGCCGGCTGGCCAGACCCGTCTCGGCACCCGTTGGCGTGCGCTCGAAGCACAGGCCGACGCGTCCTTCTTCCAGTCCTGGAGCTGGGTGGGCAGCCGCATTGCCGAACGCTTCCCCGACCCCGTCCTGCTCGAGGCCATTGAGGGCGATGACACGGTGGCGCTCGCCCTGTTCAACCGTGCCGGCGGTCTGGGTGGAGATACGCTGTGGCTGAACGAAACCGGTCATGCCACGTGGGACACGCCCTATGTCGAATTCAACGGTCCCTTGATCAGACGTGACCGGACAGACCTTGCCGCGACCTGCCTGGCTGCCGCGCTGCGACTGCCGATCGGCCCGCGCCGCGGTTGGGGCCGGCGGCTCGTTCTCAGCGGAATCAACGCCACATTGGCCGCCGTGGCCGAGGACCTTGCCGGGCACACCCTCGCGCGGCAACCGGCTAAGGTTTCTCCCTGGGTCGATCTCGCCGCCATCCGCGCCGCCGGCCGGGGCTTCGCGGACACCGTCAGCAGCAACACCCGCTATCAGCTTCGCCGCTCTGTCCGCCGCTACACTGAGGTCGGACCGATCGTGGTCACTCCGGCTCAGGATACCGCGCAGGCATTCGCGTTTCTCGATGCCCTCGCCACGCTGCATCAGGAAAGCTGGACCCGTCGCGGCCAACCCGGCGCCTTTTCTCTGCCGTTCTTTCGGGATTTCCATCGCGATGTGATCGCTGCCGCTCATCCACGCGGCGAGATCGACCTTTTGAGGATAACCGCGGGCATCGAGACCATCGGGTATCTCTATAATTTCCACTTCAATGGCGTCGTCATGGCCTATCAGAGCGGCTTCGCCTATCGGCCCGGGGACAACCAACGTAAGCCCGGCCTCACCTGCCATGCCCTGGCTATCGAAGCCGCGCTTACGGATGGGTTGGCGGCATATCACTTTCTCGCCGGCGAAGATCGTTACAAGACTAGCCTCGGCAATGCCGCCCAGGAGCTCCACTGGCTCGAGCTCGGGCCGCCTTGGCGGCCGGCTGCGCTGTGGGCGCGTCTGGTTGGGCGTTGAAAACGCTCACGCTGTTCAGACTCCTTTAAGCCCCGCCCGACAAACTACACCGGACTCGAACCGGACCCGCCGCGATGAACCAGACCAATTTCTCTGTCTTCCCGGCCCTCCATGATCCGGGCTCGTCCAGACGTCCGCTGCCCGCCTACCGTCGGTTGCCCTATCGGCTGGCCGTTCCACTGATCATCGTCTTGTCCCTCGGGCTATGGGTCGTCGCTTGGAAACTCTCCGCTGTCGCCGTATTGGCTCTGCTCGGCGAATAGAGCACGATCGCTGGAACCCGACAGACCGCAAATTCTGAATCGTTTATTTTTCAATATTTTATGAGATCGTGATGGCTTCAAGCTGAACCAACCACCATCCAGCTGCCCGCCGTTTGCACCGTCAGACAAAACCAAGCAGGTTGGACGAGTTCATCAAGCCGGACCCTTGCCGCGTGCCTGCCGACCCGATCATTCGCCAATGCGTTATTCCGCCGCTGCATCCGGAGATGCATACGATGATCGGCGGGCGCTCGCGTCTGGCCTGGCTGGTCCGTGAACTGTCGCGCTACGGCGTGACGGAGATCGTCCTGCTCACCGTGCCGGGGGATATGGTTCAGCCGCGAGATCTTGCGTCTCTGCCGCACGCGCCGCGCCTGACCGTCTGTCCCGGGCCAGAAGATCTGGCGGCCGCATTGCACGCGGCACTCCCCATGCTGAACGAGCGCTTCCTCCTCAGCGACGGCCGGCAGATTCCTGCTGGCAACCTGGCAGCTCTGCTCGCCGATTTCGCTTGCGATCCTGCGGAGAGCCCCGGGCGGCGCGCCGTACGTGACGAGAAAGGCTTTCCAGCAGCCGGAATATCGGCCAGGACCCGCGCCCAGCTGGTGGTAAGCCCCCCTGCCCTACCAGCCACGGTCCTTCCCACCGGCGTGATAGCGGATCCTACGGTTCCACCTGGTCGCCCCGCGCTCTTCCTCGACCGTGACGGCGTGCTCAATATCGATCACGGGTATATCGGGACGCGCGCCCGTTTCACCTGGACGGAAGGTGCCCGCGAGGCGGTGGGGCTGGCCAGCGACGCGGGTTGGCATGTCTTCGTCGTTACCAACCAATCCGGTGTCGCCCGCGGCTATTATGACGAGGCCGCGGTCAACGAACTGCATGGATGGATGCATCGAGACCTCATCGCCGCCGGTGGCACGATCGACGATATCCGTTACTGCCCCTTCCATCCCGCGGCCACTATCCCTGCCTATCGTCGCGATAGCGACTGGCGCAAGCCGGCCCCCGGCATGATCAACGATCTTATCAGCGCCTGGGAAATCGACCCGCGGCGTGCACTGATGATCGGCGACCAGCCGACCGATATGGCTGCCGCCGCCGCCGCAGGGATTGCTGGCCACTTGTTTCCTGGCGGCAACCTCGCGGCGTTCCTTCGCCCTCTGCTCTCCTGATTAGAGCGCGATCGCTTGAGGCCAATCGGTCGGAAAGCGTGAATCGCGTTCTTCTTCAACAGTTTGCCAGATCGTGATTGGTTTAACCTAAACCAATCCTGATCTAGCGGGGATCGTCGTAAAGCGCTGCCCAGGCGGCGAACATCGCCGAATCCGCATAGTCCCGCTCCGCCTTGCTCCGGTTGGCCGCGCCAAGCGAGCGTCGCAACTCACGATCGGCAAGCAGACGAGACAGCGACCCAGCCAGGGCCTCGCTCGTCAGAGCACCCACGAACCCCCGGTTCTCGGCCGCCACCATGCTACCGACGTCGCCAACATCGGTCGCTGCCAGCGGCAACCCGCTGCCCATCGCCTCCAACACCGAAATCGGCATCTGCTCGGTATCTGACGACAGGGCGAAGATGTCGAAGCGGCGATAGAATGGCGCCGTATCCCCATGGTGGCCGGCAAATTCCACTTTTTCGGCGATGCCAAGCCTGCCTGCCTGCGCCTCCAGCGCCGCGCGTTCCGAACCATCGCCCACGATAACCAGCCGCCCTGCCCGGTCTGCCGTTGCCATGGCAAAGGCATCCAATAGCCGGCCGATATTCTTCTCTCCCCGCAACGCCGCGACCGTACCCACCACTGGGATACGGTCTTCCGCCGGTTCAGGATGGAACCGCGCGAGATCGATGCCGTTCGGCACATAGCGCACCCGCCGCTCAGGCAGCTTCCACTGCTCCACCGCGATCCGCCGCAACACCAATGACGGCACCGTGACAGTCCGCCCACGCAGAAAAATCCGCCGCGTCCAGACCCTGCGGGGAATCTGCGCCGCGCGTTCTTCCGGTCCGAACCCATCCTCCATGTGGAGATGCCGGACGCCAGAGCCGAGGCTTGCCATGGCCCACTCGATGCTGCCCCAGTTGCTGGTCACCAGCGTGTCCGGTTGCCAGTCACGCAAAAAGGCGCGGAACCGCCGGATATTGCCGAAGGTGTCCCCCTTGCGGATATCCAGCATCGGAAACGACACCTCGAGCTCAGGATCAAGCCGCTCGCGACAGGCCGTGTCGCCGTTCATGGCAATGATGCCGTGCTGCCAGCGGCGCCCGAAATGATTGGCAATGGCGGCAAAGCGCATCTGCGGTCCACCGACTGCGAAGGTCGAATAGACATGCAACAACCGTCGCGCTATCGGGCGGCCGCCATCAGCCATGCGGACGATGAACAAGAATGGCCCGCGTCCGGAAATACGCGGGATCGCCATTCGGCCGCCACCCGAGATCGGCCTTGGCATCGCTACAATCCAGCTGCGCTCGCATGCCGCGCGACAAAAAATCCCGTCGCGACGGCGCCGCAACCGCCCGGCCGGTCGCCCGCTTGATCCCCCATTTGCCGACCTCCATCAGCCACAGCCAACTCGGCGACTGGGGATGATATCGCAGCGGCCGTCCAAGCCCCTCCGCCAGCGCCGCTGTATAGTCCCGCGCCGACGGACACACGTCCCCGGCAAGATTATAGCAGCGCCCCTCAATTCCCGGCACAGCACAAGCCAGAATGATCCCCGCGGCGACATCTTCCGCAAGGACGAACGGCAACGGATTGCGTCCGGCATTCCAGCCGATGCAATGCTGGTCGTTATTATAAAGCCCGACACCGCTGTGGAACGGCGACGTGCCTTCACCAACCACCAGGCCAGGTCGCAGGATCACCACCGGCAGTCCTTGTGCCCGATGCATCTCGAGCAGCATTCGGTCGCACAATACCTTCGCGCGCGCATAGTCGGCACGCTCGCTCTCCTGCGGGTCAGGCGGTGTCTTGCCAGTAACCGCCGCTCGCTGGGGCCCGAGATAAAGGGAGGCGATCGAACCGACATGAATAAGACGCCGGACCTTCGCATCCTGGCACGCCCGTGCCACCGTCTCCGCTCCACCGACCATCGCGTGCCGAATGGCCTCGAAATTTGCCCCGCCACCGCCATGAGCCAGATTGATCACAGTGGAACATCCCTCGATCGCCCGTGCCACCGCGATGCCATCGCCGATATCGCCCCGCTCGACCCGTACCAGCGGATCGGCGAACACCGCCGGCAGATTGTGTGGATTGCGTGCCATCACCACAACGCTGCGTCCCTCAGCCACCAGCCGCTGCACCAGGTACGTGCCGATGAACCCGGTCCCCCCCAGCACCGCGATGTCCGCTGCCCGCACTTCCGCCGCAGGCTGCGGTACCGGGCGCGGCGCCACCGGCGGCATCGCATGCGCCGCCATCTCTTCGCACACCACCACGAGCTCAGCCCCGAAATGTCCGTCAAGTTCGGGTACCACCCCAGCATCAAGCGCATCGTGAAAAGCACCGATGCTGCCGCGCATGCTGTGGAAAAATCCGTCGCTGCGTTCGCGCAGCTTTGCCATCGCACCGACATAGGCGAACAGGCCGGAGAGCGCCGCACCTGCTAACTGCCGCCCTGTCGCCATACCCGATAGCGCCAGGTCCACCGGCTCCATCCAACGCGTGCGCCGATGGAAATACGTCCGTTCCGCCAGGATATCGGCTATCCCCACACCATCGCTGCCGACAACCATGATCTGCCAGAAGGGATAGCTCTGGCCGACGGCAAACCGCAGCTGTGCCGGGATCGGACAATCCAGCACCGCCGTCATATCGGCGACAAACGGCAGCCCCGGCGCGATTTCGATTGCCGGCCCCGCCAACACCTGCGCACCACGGATCGGCCCCGCCAGCGCCCGGATCTGCGATAGCGGATGCACCGCCTGTTCCAGCAGCAGATTCGCCGGCCGACGAAACATCCAGTGGCTGAATTGCCGCGCCGCCAACTGCCGCAGCGGCACGTTGTAAGTGCAGATCACCGCACTTGGCGTGCCGATGCCACCCGCCGTGATCTCGCGCCGCAGCCGCAGAAAAGCGGGATGATGGACGAAATTCTGGTTGACCCCGAGCGCCGTGCCGGTTGCCGTGCTGACCGCCAGCAGCTGCTCGCTCTCCGCCTGGCTGGCCGCCAATGGCTTCTCAAGCAGAACTGGCTTGCCTGCCTGCAGCAACTGCACGCCGAGCCCGGCATGCAGATCAGGCGGCACCAACACATGGGCGCGATCGAAGGCATTGGCAGTCAGCGCGGCCTCGACTGAGGCAAACGCCTGCGCCCCCAGCGTCCTCGCCCGCCGCTCGGCCGCGCCGAAATTCGGGTCGATAACCGCCGTGACGGTATGACGCTTCATACCCGCCAGCACGTCGGCATGAACCTGCGATATATTTCCCGCCCCGATGAGGCCAATCCGGCTCATATGCCCGTCCCGCTCTGTCTGCGGCCCGCTTCATACGGCCGTATCATTAAGACCTCTTCAAACCGCACGAGGCGAGCCCCCTCACAGCTTGCGGCGCGGCGTGCGATCCTCGAGGTCGGGAGTCGCCACCGGAATGCCCGCGGCCTCCAGCGCCATGCACACCACCTGCTTCTGCGTCAGCCCCTTGGCCCGCGCATAATTCGTCAGCGCCACTACCGTGCTCGTCCGCAGCCGCAGATTGAGCGTCGTCGGCCGGTCATCAACCTCCATCTGCGCCGGCGGCAAACCAGGCGCCTGCACCGAGGCAATCCGCAACGACTCTTCCGCCGTCGGCCGCGGCGTCGTGCGCGGCTTGAGGTTCTTCATCCGGCCCTCCGCTTCCTGATCATGCGCCCAGCCATCCCCGCGCCCGCAATTCCGCCAACAACCCGGTAATCTCGATCATCGCCGGCCCGATCTGCGGCAACCGCCCCGAATACGAAATCTCGCCATACGCCACGAGATCGCTCAGCGTCGCATCCAACCTAGGCAACCCCGCCGCCGCGATCTCCTGCGCCGCATGCTTCGCCAGCTGCGTCCGCCGCACCTTGTTCAACAACACTGCCGTCGGAATCTCCCGTCTTGCCGCCCGCGCCAACCCCTCGGCCAACCGCACCGTCTTCTCCGCCTCCGTGACATCCGCCTCGCCACTCAGCGTCGGTACCAGAATCACATCGGCGCTCGTCATCGCCACCGCCGCCGCCCGATTGCCGAACCCCGCGGTGTCCACGATCACCACATCCGCCTCGCCGGCAACCTTGTCGATCAGATGCGCCAGCCGCGTCTCATCCGTCTCCGCATGCGTCTCGAACGCCGGCCCCTCATACGCATTGCGCGCCCACCGGCTGAACGCCTGCGTCGGATCGGCATCCAACGCCACCACCCGCTTGCCCTCAGCCGCCAGCGACCCCGCCAACAGCATCGCAATCGTGGTCTTCCCAGGCCCGCCCTTCGAACTGGCGATGGTCAACACCGGCACGTTGGCACCCACTCTGTGATCATATGACCACGCGCATACGCCATCGCGTCGTTACGTGTCGAGGGAAGTGTCGGTAGAGTCCCCGCGAATCCGTAGATTCAGACCCTTCGCCGGCTCTCCTCAGAGAAATCAGCCTTAACAGCGGCCTAAGTGGGGACTCTACCGACACTTGGGGGTGCACGGGAGTAAGGAAGAGCCTCCGGCGGGCAAGGGCCCCGAGGCCCTTGCAACCCATGGACTCACGCGGCTGGATCGCCGTTCTTCAGCTGCTAACTGCTTTCTTAGCGCCGCAGGCAATCAGACCTTGCGACAGCACCGACCATAGTCCGGGCGCGCAGGTTTTCTGGGCTTCGCCAGTCTCCGCGTCGAGATCCTTGGATTCCAGCTGATGGCTGCTAATCCAACTGAGAAAAGTAATGGGTTCCAAGGGATTGAGCTGACCGTGGCCAAAGGCCGCGTAAGCCGCTCAATGCCCTTGGCCGGCGGAGCCCCTTCCCTTCTCGGACTACCCCCGAGCGATCTGCCGCTCCGGCACCGGCGGCCGCGACGGCAGCAGCCGCAGGCCCTCATCCTCGATCTCCACCCCGGCCTCCGGATACACCGCCAGCGCCAGCTTGAGATTCCCAATAAACGTCGGCTTGAACTGCCGCAGGCTCTTGAACCCCGCGCCGAACTGCTGATGCAGCCGCGCCCAGCGGATCGAAGTCGGCTTGTTCAGCACGTGCAGCCGGTAGGCCAGCCACACATACAGATCGAGCCCCATCGAGTTGTTCTGGATCGCCCGGATCGCCGGCTCCCACAGCGGCACGGGATGCTTGCTCAGCGCGTCATAGAAGCTCTGGCTGATCCGCACCGTCTCGACGAACATATGCGCCTGGCGCTCATCCTCGCCATTCGGCTCCAGGAACAGCACGCCGTCATCAACGATCCGCTCGGACGAAAACCCCGTCCCGCCATTCGCATTCTGATAGAAGAACGTCAGCTTGCAGATCGACAAACGCGTGGCCTGATCACGCACTTCGCGAATGCTCTTGCCGCCCTGCGCAATCCCCATGCGCCGCAGCCACTCCCGCATCGACTTCCCGAGCTCCACTTCGCGCGACCGCGACCGCAGCGCCTGGGTCTGCAGATACAGCAGGATCAACCGCGCCCGGCTGCCATACGGCACGCCGACAAACTCGCCCTCATTGGTCCCCGGCCGGATCAGCCGCCCCGGCTCGATCATCAAGGTTAGCCGCTCGGACTGGCGGATCCATTCTTTCTCCGCCGGCAGCCGCTTATGCGGCAACGACGCCTGGCAGAACCCGCTATACGTCACCCCGATCGCGTCATCGTCCTCGGCCAGAATGTCCGCCGCGACGCGCACAAGATGCCGCTCCGTCGGGTCGACCTTCTTCAGCGCCTCTTCGCGCCCATGCTCGATAACCAGCCGATGAACAGTCCCCAACGCACCGCTCCCAAGCATTTCCGTCTACGTTAAGACCTATACAATTTCCCTCTCCCCCTGTCGCCGGGGACTCTGCCGACACGTACTATTAGGAAGAACTATTAGGACTCCTATTAGTATGTGTCGGTAGACCCCCCGGTATAACCCCGGTTTGGGGCCCTTCGTGTCGGCAGACCCCCCACCAGGTGTCGGTAGAGTCCTCGGGATAACCCCCCTCCCCTGTGGATAACTGGCCCCGAGGTGACCCGGCGCGGCGAATTATGCTCCAAACGGAGCGAACGAGCAGGAGACTTGGCGTGCGGATAGCAATGATCGGCGGCGGCTACGTGGGATTGGTCTCGGGCGCCTGTTTCGCCGAATTCGGCGTCGACGTCGCCGTCGTGGAGGTCGACCCCACCCGACTCGCAGCTTTGCGCGAAGGCCGCATGCCGATCTACGAGCCCGGCCTCGAGGATCTCGTCAAATCCAACGTCGCCGCCGGCCGCCTGACCTTCGGCGCCGACATCGCCGAAGCCATGAACGGCGCCGAAGCCGTCTTCATCGCCGTCGGCACCCCCACCCGCCGCGGCGACGGCCACGCCGACCTCTCCTACGTCTACGCCGCCGCCGAGCAGGTCGCCCGCGCCATGACCGGCTATGCCGTCATCGTCACCAAATCCACCGTCCCCGTCGGCACCGGCCGCCGCATCGCCGAAATCGTCAGCGCCACCCGCCCCGACCTCGAATTCGACGTCGCCTCGAACCCCGAATTCCTCCGCGAAGGCAACGCCATCGGCGACTTCATGAAGCCCGACCGCGTCGTCATCGGCGCCACCTCGGAGCGTGCCCGCGCCACCATGCAGCGCCTCTACGCCCCGATCGCCGCCACCGAGGCCCCCATCCTCTTCACCGGCATCGAAACCGCCGAACTCACCAAATACGCCGGCAACGCCTTCCTCGCCATGAAGGTCACCTTCATCAACGAAATGGCCGACCTCTGCGAGCGCACCGGCGCCGACGTCCTCGAAGTCGCCCGCGGCATCGGCCTCGACGCCCGTATCGGCGCCCGCTTCCTCCAGCCCGGCCCCGGCTTCGGCGGTTCCTGCTTCCCCAAGGACACGCTCGCCCTCGTCCGCATCGCCCAGGAAGCCGGCGCCCCTTCCCGCCTCGTCGAAACCGTCGTCGCCGTCAACGACGCCCGCAAATCCGGCATGGCCGCCCGCATCATCACCCTCTGCGGCGGCGCCATCCGCGGCAAAACCATCGCCATCCTCGGCCTCACCTTCAAACCCGAAACCGACGACATGCGCGACAGCCCCGCCATCCCCATCGTCGCCCGCCTCGCCGAAGACGGCGCCCACGTCCGCGTCTACGACCCCGAGGGGATGGACGCCGCCCGCCCCCTCCTCCCCCCCTCCATCTCCTACTGCCGCGACGCCCACGACGCCGCCAAGGACGCCGACGCCCTGGTCCTCATCACCGAATGGAACCAGTTCCGCGCCCTCTCCCCCACCCGCCTCGCCACCGAAATGAAAGGCCGCACCCTCATCGACCTGCGCAACGTCTACGACCCCGCCGCCATGCGCCAGGCCGGCTTCACCTACCACGGCATCGGACGCCCCTGATGCACCCGCCCATCACCGCCCTCTACGCTGGCCTCCTCGCAATCGTCTTCCTCGTCCTCTCGCTCCGCGTCATCCGCCAACGCCGCCAAACCCAGACCGCTTTGGGCACCGGCAACCACCCCGCCCTCGAACGCGCCGCCCGCGTCCACGCCAACTTCGCCGAATATACCCCGCTCGCCCTGCTCCTGATCTTCCTTGTCGAATCCTCAGGCTATTCGAAGCCGATCATCCACGCCCTCGGCGCCGCCCTCCTCCTCGGCCGCTGCCTCCACGCCTTCGGCGTCTCCCAACCCAACGAGAATTTTCGTTTCAGAGTTGCCGGCATGATGGCGACGTTCGCCGTCATCGCGATTTCCACCGCATTCCTGCTCACGTCCTTCTCTTGACGACGGCACCGCCATCCGAGCCCCACCTGAACGACGTAATGCCGTAATGCCGTAATGCCGTAAATATTCAATGACGGCATGACTTAGAGCGCGATCGCTTGAGGCCGAGCGGTCGGTAGACGTGAATCGCGGACTTCTTCAATGGCTTGCTAGATCATGATTGGTTTGACCTAATTCAATCATGATCTGGGACCCGCAGGTCACAGGCATAGGCTCCCTCTTCCCAAGAGCTCGTTCGATAAACTGCGACAATGCGCCACAGCCAGCGTCGGGCAGACCGCCGGCACCTCTCCCCGCTCGGCTCCGAGGGCTTCGACGCGGTTGCCGATACCGCGCAGCAGAGTCTAGCCTGAGGTGCCAGAACCGGATCGGGCCGCGGCCATTTCGTTCGCAATAAGGGAGAATGTCGGTGACCACAGGCATCACGATATCCAGCTACCATTCCTCGTTGTTCCTGACGCCAGCCAATCTCACCTTTCCCGGCGAAGTAACCGTTACCGCCACTGGACAGCTCGTCGGCCCGCATTACGGGGTCATCGGCAATTACGCCCACCCATGGCGGATCGACAACTACGGACTGATCAACGGCTATCTGTCCGGCTCCGTCGGCGTCGGACTCTACGGCGGCGGAACGGTGGCGAACGGGTCGTTCGGCAACTACGTCTCGGCGCAGATCTATGCCGCCGGCACCGGGATCAAGATCGTCGGCGGGCCGGGCCTGGTGGTCAATTTCGGCCTGATCGGCGGTTATCACACAATCGTCGAAAACAAGGGCGTCGCGCTCTATGCCGGCGGCTTCGTTAACAATGTCTCGGCCGTCCCCAATGCCCACCCTTTCATCGGTGGCTACAGCTACGGCGTCCAAGTCTCAGGCGGCCTGGGGACGGTCCAGAACGCCGGCCGGATCTACGGGGTTTCACCGTCCGGTTACGCTGGCCGCGGCGTCGAACTCGCGAGCGGCGGTACGATGCTCAACGGCAGCGCGAGCTACACCGACGCCGAGGTTCTTGGCGGCGCCGTCGGTGTTGCACTCGACGGTGCCGGCACGGTGACCAATTTCGGCGCCATCTACGGCTTTGCCCACGACCCCTCGTCCATCGGTGTTCTGCTCACCGCGGCCGGCGTCGTTCGCAACGGGGCGAATGCCGGACTATTCACGCCAGCCGACCGTGTGGCCTTCATTTCCGGCGCGATAGGCGTGCAGATATCCGGCACTGCCGGCACGGTCGACAATTACGGCACCATCGCCACCACTCTCCCCGGAATCGGCTATGCCATCGAGTTTGCCAATGTCAGTGGCAACCTGCTGATCGATCACGCCGGCGCCGTGTTCACCGGCGATGTCCTCGGCGGCACCATGCTCGATACGATCGAGCTCGCCACCGGTGCCGGCGCCGGCGTGCTGAGCGGCCTTGGGCACCAGTTCAGCGGCTTCGAGAGCGTCGTCCTCGATGCCGGGAACGTCTGGTCTATTACCGGCGCGAATGCGATCGGCAACGGCGCGAGCCTGGCCCTCGGTGCCGGAGGTACGCTGACGGTGGCGGGAACGCTAACCGGTGGCACCGCGATGAGCCTCTCCGGCACCGGAACGCTCGCGGTGGCAGCCGCGGGTCGGATCGAGATCGGCACTGGCGCCGGCAGCGCCGGCAAGCTGACGGTGGAAACAGCCAACACATTGCAGGGAACCGGCACGATAGCGGGCGCGATCATCGACCGTGGTACGATCATGGCGGGCGCGGGCGCATTGACCCTTGCGGGCAATGTCAGCGGCGCAGGAACCATCGCGATCCAGCCCCACGGCAGCCTGACCGTGAGTGGAACGGAGAGCGGCGCGCACATGAAGTTTCTCGCCGGCGGCCACGAAACCCTCACCCTCGGTCATCCCAGCGCGACCGCCGGTATCATTACTGGCTTCGTGGCCAAGGATACGATCGATCTCGTCGGCGTTGGTCTGGCGACATCGCCATCTTTCACCAATCACGTCCTGACGCTGACGACAGCGGGTGGCAGTGTCTCACTGCATTTTTCCAATGTCCTGAACCTCGCCAATCTACATCTGGCCGGCGACCTGCATGGCGGCACAATGCTCACCTACGGGTGAGCCGCATGGGCGCGGCAGCCCAGCAGACAGGCTGACCGAACCTTCCCGATCATCACCAAATACGTAATGTCGTGATGTCGAGATTACGTAATTACCACGCTACATCTCCACAAAACTCTTGTACCCCCTTCCCTTCCATGATTCACTCCGGCTCCAACCCCGGAGCATCCCATGCACGTCTCCCTCCAGGCCCGCGACCCCGCCCGCAACATCAACCGCGCCTGGTCCATCTCCGCTGCCCCTGACCTTTTCGGCGCCTGGCTCGTTCACATCCGCTACGGCCGCATTGGCGCCGAGGGCCGCCTGATTGCCCGCAGCTTCCCCACCGAAGCTGCCACCCAGGCCCATATCCGCCGCGCTCTCGCCCGCCGCGCCTCCGCACCACGTAGGATCGGCGTTGCGTATTGTCGCACTCATGACGTTACGTAAGTCATCCTCCGCTTGCCCCGCCCCCGCCCCTCCCCGCCACAATGGGTGGCAGAACGGCGCAGGGGACCACGCATGACAACACCGCACGGCGTCACCTTCGCCGAAGCCGTCCGCGTCTGGGCCCGTGTCGCCCTGCTCTCCTTCGGCGGCCCCGCTGGCCAGATCGCCGTCATGCACCGCATCATCGTCGAGGAAAAGCGCTGGATCGGTGAGCAACGTTTCCTTCACGCCCTCTCCTACTGCACCCTCCTGCCCGGCCCGGAGGCGCAACAATTAGCCACCTATATCGGCTGGCTCATGCACCGCACGCGCGGCGGCCTGGTCGCCGGCGGCCTCTTCATCCTTCCCGGGATCCTCGCCATCATGGCGCTCTCCTGGATCTACGTTCTCTTCGGCAACCTCGCCGCCATCGAGGGCCTCTTCTTCGGCCTCAAGGCCGCCGTGCTCGCCATCGTCGTCCAGGCCCTCATCCGCCTCGGCCGCCGCGCGCTGGCCAACCGCGTCCGCGTCGCCCTCGCCGCGGCCGCCTTCCTCGCCCTCTTCGTCTTCGACATCGCCTTCCCCATCGTCATCCTCATCGCCGCCGCCATCGGCTATGCCGCCACCACAGCCGGCAGCCCCTATTTCGCCGGCGGGGCAGGGGGCCACGGCGCCTCCAAAGACGCCCCCGAGGGGCACGGCCTCCTCGGCCCCGACATCCCCGACCACGCCCGCACCGGCAACCGCACCACCCTCCTCATGGCCGGCGTCTTCCTTCTCGCCTGGCTCATCCCGGTTGCCCTCGTCGTCCATCTCTCCGGCCCCGCCGATCAGTTCGGCCGCATCGCCGTCTTCTTCTCCAAAATGGCCGTCGTCACCTTCGGCGGCGCCTACGCCGTCCTCGCCTACGTCGCCCAGGCCGCCGTCGAGACCTATGGCTGGCTCAAACCCGGCGAAATGCTCGACGGCCTCGGCATGGCCGAAACCACCCCCGGCCCCCTCATCATGGTCCTCCAGTTCGTCGGTTTCCTCGGCGCCTACCGCGCCCCCGGCCCCTTCAGCCCGCTCCTCGCCGGAACTCTCGGCGGCCTTCTTGCCACCTGGGTCACCTTCGCCCCCTGCTTCCTCTGGATCTTCGCCGGCGCCCCCTGGATCGAGGCGCTCCGCGGCAACCGCGCCCTCTCCAGCGCGCTCAACGGCATCACCGCTGCCGTCGTCGGCGTCATCGCCAACCTCGCCGTCTGGTTCGCCCTCCACGCCCTCTTCACCCGCTTCTCCGCCACCACCCCCGCACTGCCCATCCCCACCAGCCTCAACCCCGCCATGGCCGGCCTCACCCTCCTCGCCTTCGCCCTCGCCTTCGGCAAAAACCTTGGGATGACCTACATCCTCGCCATCTGCGCCGGCGCCGGCATCGCCCTGCGCCTTCTCAACGTCACGTAACGCCAAGCATCACGTCCCCACGTCCCGCAACATCCCCGCCGCCCTGGCCCGCGCCAGCAAATGCGCCACCGACGACACCGCCCATTCCGACCCGCCCCGCGGCGTTCGCTCCCGCATCGCCGTCAGCTCCGCCGCCATTTCCCTGAGCGTCACCCCCGGCCGCGCCCGCGCCATCGCCGCCACCACAGCCACCAGGCGATCCGCCGCCGGCCGCCGCGGGGCAGGGGCCAACAGCTCCGCCTCCGCCAACCCCTCATCCACGAACAACCGCACAGCCCGCACCAGCCGCGCCGAACTCCACCGCACCGCCCCCGCCGGCATCCCCGCATTCACCGCCCTGACCACCTCCCCCCAAGGCCGCCCCGGCCGCATCCGCCGCACCACCGGCAACCAGGCCTCCGCATCCCCCACCCTTGCGGCCAACACCGCCGCCCGCCGCGCCGCCGACACCTTGCGCACCGCCGCCGCATCCCCCGCCTTCAACCCCGGATTCCCCCCAACCCGCCCCCGCGCCCGCGCCGCCGCCAACCCCGCCTTCGTCCGCTCCCGGATCAACGCCCGCTCAAACTCCGCCGCCGCCCCCAACACCTGCAACGTAAACACCCCCTGCGGGCTCGACGTATCGATCGGATCCCCCAGCGAACGAAAATGCGCCCCCCGCGCCCGCAACCCCTCAATCACCCCCAACAAATGCGACAACGACCTGGCCAACCGATCAATCCTGGCCACCACCAACGTATCCCCCCGGCCCACCCGCCCCAGCGCCCGCGCCAACAAAGGCCGCGTTACACTCCCCCCCGAAGCCCGCTCCTCAATAATCTCCTCACACCCCGCCGCCCGCAGCGCATCCAACTGCGCCCCGGTGCTCTGATCCTCGGTCGAAACCCGCGCATAGCCGATCAATGCCATGGGGTGAGTCTGCCGTTGTCCAATCGAGAGCACCAGTAGAAAACGACCGTTTGAGGGCGTGTCCAAAGGAAAGGGAAGGGGCTCCGCCGGCCAAGGGCTTTGCCCTTGGATCCCCTGGGCTTCCTCGGCTGGATCACTGGCCATCGGCTGAAAACTGCCGTCCTTCTTGCGCCGCAGGCAATCAATCCATGGGCCCGCACCGGCGCTCGTGCAGTCCCAAAGGCTTATTGGCTTCGCCACTCTCCCCATCGAGATCGAGGGATCCCAACCGAAGGTCCGTCCCATAGCCGCGAGAGGTTATGGGATCCAAGGGCAAGGCCCTTGGCCGGCGGAGCCCCTTGGATAACCTTTAAAACTCTTAGTTTCCTTCAGTCTCTCAAATTATCTATCTTGATCACAGATGGATACCCTATCCCCCCTCTTATCCGCCCAGGACGCCCTAGCCCGCCTGGAGGCCTCCACCGAGGCCGCCTTGCCCGAGGTCCGCGAGGGCCTCATCGCTCGTCTCGCCTTCCGCGAGGCCTCCGGCTGGCTCGCCCACCACGGCACTTGGATTCACCCCGTAGATTTGTTGTTACGTGACGCCGGCGTTACGGGGTCATATGGCGCCGCCGAGCTCGGCATGCGCCTGCCTTCCGTTCTCCCCCTCACCACCGCCAGCGCCCCCCCCGAGGACCCCCCGGAGGACCGCGACGTCGCCGCCGCTTTGGCTCATGCTCGCCAATGGCGCCGTTTGGCGGAATCCCGCGGCTGGGCACCCGAGGGCGCGATCGCCCCGGCAGGCGACGAGCCAGCCTTGCTCGCCGCCGTCCAACTCTTGGCCGAGTCACCGGAGGAGGGCAGGGGGGACCGCCTCTCCTCGGCATCGGCCTTGCGGGCCGCCTGGCTCTGGCGCGAACGGGGCGGCACGGGGCATCCGGGATTGCCGATCTTCTCGGCCCCCATCCAGCAGTTGCACCGCCTCGCTTTGGCACCAAGGGCAACCTTGATCCCTGGCTTGCTCGAGGCCATCGCCGAGGCGGCGCGTCAGGCCCGCCGCGAGCTCAACCGCCTCAATGGCGCGGCCACCCGGGGTGCGGGACTGAAATCGACGGCGCGAGCACGTTTGCCCGAGGCGGTGGCAGAGGCATTGCGGCGGCCGGTGCTGACGGCCCGGATGCTGGCCGGCAGTTTGCGGATCAGCGCGCGGGCCGCGCATGACGCGATCGACCGGATGGAAGCGGCGGGGTTGTTGCGCGAGGCCACCGGCCGGTCATCATGGCGGGCGTTCGTTGTCGCTGAGCGACGTTGACCTGATACCGAGTCAGCACCTAAGCCGGAGGGCATGACGCCGGCTCTGTCGCTCTTCCTCGACCTGACCCGCATCCTCGCCGCCGCGGCGGTGTTTGTGACACATGTCTCGTGGCACACGACCTCCGGGGGCCTGCTTTGGCAGTTCTACGGGCTGGGACGGGAGGCAGTGGATGTCTTCTTCGTGCTGTCCGGTTTTGTCATCGCCCACGTGACCATGACGCGGGAGACCTCGGGGCGGGACTATGCCATCAGCCGTCTCGCCCGGGTTTATTCGGTGGCGCTGCCTGCGCTCGTGGCGACATTCCTGCTTGATGCGATCGGGCGCGGCGCAATGCCCATGTTGTATCATGGCTACTGCTGCGACATCGCCGGCCCCGTGGTGTGGCAGTTTCTGCGGAACCTGCTTTTCGTCGGCGACGTCTGGTCGCTTCACGTCACTCCCGGCTCGAACATCCCCTGGTGGTCGCTCGGGTACGAGGTTTGGTACTATGTGGCGTTTGGCCTGATCCTGTTCCTCCGCCGCCCATGGAACTACGTCACCGCCGTGGTCGTACTGGCCGCGGCGGGGCCGGGGATTGCGGTGCTGTTTCCGCTCTGGCTGATGGGGGTGTTGGCCCGCCGTTACTGTGTAACCCAAAGCCTTCCGCCAGTGGTGGCGCGGGTGTCGTTCCTGCTTGGCCTCATCGGGCTGGTTGTCGCCACGGCTTTCTCTCATCGGCACGGCGAGATCTACGATTCCTTTGCGCTCACCTGGGTTCGGTGGGGGGACTATGCACAGGATTACGCGATCGGTTGCCTGTTCCTCGCCGTCCTGCTCGGCGCGCACGGCCTGTCGGCGCAGTTGATTTATCCGCTGTCGCGGATCGCGCGACCGCTGCGCTGGCTATCCGGTGCCAGTTTTGCTTTTTATTTGTTCCATGTGCCGGTGCTGCGGATGACGGTCGCCTTGTCGCCTTGGCCGGCGGAGGCGTGGCAGACGCGGCTGGTCATTCTCGTTGGCGTGCCTTTGGTTCTTCTGTTGGTCGCCGAGGTGACCGAGCGGCGGAAGGTCTTCTGGCGCGAGGTGTTCCGGCGTTTGCTGCCACCAAGGACGGTGCAACCATGATCGAGATCCGCCGTGTGAGCCTGGCCGAGGCGCCACAGTTTCGGGCCCTGCGGCTCGATGCGCTGCGGGACCACCCCGCCGATTTCGGCTCGACGTTCGAAACGGAGGCGCAGCTGCCGCTGGCGCACTTCATCGGCCAGCTCGCCGACAACCATGTGCTCGGCGGGTTTCTCGGCGGGGAGCTGGTGGGGATCGCGGCGCTGGGGTTCCGGGCGAAGGCGAAGGAGGCGCATCGCGCTGATCTCTGGGGCGTCTATGTCGCGCCGGCGGGGCGGGGCAGGGGGGTGGCGCCGGCGTTGATCGATGCCGCGCTGGCCGTGGGGTTTGCGCGCGCCGAGCAGATCGAGCTGTCGGTGCGGGTGGGCAATGCGGCGGCGCTGGCGCTGTATCGCAGCCGGGGGTTCACCGCGGTGGGCACGGAAATCCGCAGCTACCGGGTGGACGGGCGGGACTATGACAACACGCTGATGGTGAAGTTTCGCCCGCCCGTCACGTAGGCACGTAACGACGCGATTACGCGGAGACGCGACGCGACCGGGTGCGGCTGGCCGGGGTGGCGAGCGCGGTGCCGGCATGGGCGGCGATGAGCTGCAGGGCGGCGGCCTGGGCGAGGAGGTTGGACACGCCGTGGCCGGGGAGTTCGACGATGGCATCGGCGGAGCCGGCATAGTCGGCCGCGGTGGCGGCGTCGGCGAGGACGATGACATAGGCGCCGCGGGCGCGGGCGGCGGTGACGTCGGCGAGGGTGAACATGGCGTGGGGGTCGGCACCGGCGCAGACCAGCAGCGGCGTGCCCGGCTTGATCGTCGCCATCAGCCCATGGCGCAGTTCGCCCGCCGGGCACGCCTCGGCACGCAGGGTGGCGAGCGACTTCAGCTTCAGCGCGCCCTCGGCCGCCAGACCCGCGCCGGCGCCGCGGCCGGTCACGATCACTTCGCTGGCCGCGGCGATGCGGGCGGCGATATTGGCCAGGGCCGGCTCCATCGCCTCGGCGCCGGCGCAGACGTCGACGACGCCCTGGAGTTCGCGCGCGAAGGCGTCCTTGGCCATGGCGTCGACCGAGCCACGGGCGAGGCCGAGGGTGAGGCCGAACTGGAGCATAGCGAGGACCTGGCAGGGGAAGTTGCGGGCCGAGGTGGCGCCGTTCTCGAGGCCGCCGGCATAGGGCCACACGAGGTCGGCGCGGCCGGCGAGCTCGACGTGGTCGGTGCCGATGACGGCGACGCTGGGGACGCGGCGGGCCTTGAACATGTGCAGGGCGGCGATGGTGTCGGCGGTCTCTTCGCTGCCGGCGATGAGGATGGCGGCGGTGCCGCGGTTCATGGGGGCGACGCGGCCGATGAATTCGCTGGCGGCGACGACTTCGCAGGGCAGCCAGGCGAGGAGCTCGATCCAGGGGCGGGCGGTCTCGGCGGCGTGCAGGGCGCTGCCGGAGGCGACCATGATGAGACGCTCGGCGGCGACCAGGCTCTCGGGGACCTCACGGCCGGCCAGCTGTTCGGCGGTGAGCGCCAGGGCCTGGGGGAGGGAAGCGATGTCGCCGCGGCTGATGGCGGCGGAGGGCTGGGCGGAGAGGGTGGCGGCGTCGAACATGGGGTGTGCTCCTGGGGTGCGGCGTTCGAAACCCTAGGAGCAACCGGCGTGCCAGAGGAGTTGGCACGGTTTTGGGGTCAAATTCGCAAATTGCAATTCAAATTGCGATAATTGTTATTTCAAACTGCGAATCCTGGCGGAAGTTGGCCCGCTTTTTTCCAAATTGCGAGACGCCGGTAGATCGTGGAGGGGCTGATCTCCAGGAGGGCGGCGGCGCGGTAGATATCGCCGGCGGTATGGGTCACGGCGGCGATGACCAGGCGGCGCTCCATTTCGGCGAGCGGCATGATCTCGATGTCGGCGGGCGGAGGGGCGGCGATGGCCGGAGATGGGGCCAGGGATGGAGCAGGGGGGTCGAGCGGCGGCAGGGGGGCGGCGCGGTTGACCGGGGCGGGGATCATGGCGGGGCCGACGACGGGGGCGTCGTGCAGGACGGCGATGTTGCGGACAACGTTCTGCAGCTGGCGGACATTGCCGGGCCAGGGGTAGGCGCGGATGAGGGCTTCGGCCTCCGGGGAGAAGCCTTTGAAATGCTTGCGCTCCTCGCGGGAGAACTGGGCGAGGAATTGGCGCGCGATCAGCAGAACGTCGTCGCCGCGTTCGCGCAGGGGGGGGAGTTCCACGGGGACGACGTAGAGCCGGTAGAAGAGATCCTCGCGGAAGCGGCCGGCCTGGACCTCGAGGTGGGGGTCGCGGTTGGTGGCGCAGACGAAGCGGACGTCGACCTTTTCGGCCTTGCTGGAGCCGACGGGGCTGAAGGTGCCGGTCTGGACGAAGCGGAGGAGCTTGACCTGCATGTCGAGCGGCATTTCGCCGATTTCGTCGAGGAAAAGGGTGCCGCCGTCGGCGAGCTTGGCGGCGCCGGTGCGGTCGGAGGTGGCGCCGGTGAAGGCGCCTTTGACGTGGCCGAAGACCTCGCTTTCGAGGAGGTCCCGGGGGATGGCGCCGCAGTTGAGGGCGATGAAGCTGAGGGGAGCACGGGGGCTGAGACGGTGGAGGGCCTCGGCGGCGAGCTCCTTGCCGGTGCCGCTTTCGCCGGTGATGAAGACGCTGGCCTTGCTGGGGGCGACGCCCTTGAGGACATCGTAGACGGCGCGCATGGCGGGGGAGGCACCGACGAAGCCGGATAGATTGCCAGGAGCGGCTTCGGTGCGGGGACGGGAAGGGGAGGCGGGGGGCTGCGCCGGGGCACGCTCGAGAGCGCGACGTTCGAGGGCATTGGAGAGGGTGACGGCGAGGCGATCGCGGTTGTAGGGCTTGACGACGAAGTCCTCGGCGCCGTCGCGGATGGCCTGTTTGGCGAGCTCCATGGAGGCGGAGGCGGTGACGACGACGATGACGGCGTCGCTGCCGGCCTGCTTGAGCTGCTTGAGGAGGGCAAGGCCGTCGTAGTCCGGCAGTTCGATGTCGAGGAGGAGGGCATCGGGGTGCCAGTCCTGGGCAGCGGCGAAGGCGGCCCCGGCGGTGGCGGCGATGCGGACGTCGTGGCCGAGGCTGGAGAGAAAGAGGCGGGCGAGCTCGGCCTGGGTGGGCTGGTCTTCGACGACGAGTACGCGGACGGGGGTGGTCATTGCGGAGTGATGCGGGCGATGGCGTCGTCGATGCCCTGGTCGGCGGCGTCGGCGAGGGTGCGGATTTCGGGGGCGTGGGCGGGAGAGGGGGCGGCCATGGCGCGACGGCAGGCGGCTTCGAGGTCGGCGGCGCCGAGGGAGCCGGCGGCGCCGGCGAGGCCATGGGCGGCGCGGCGGAGGGCGGGAAGGTCGGCAGCGGCGGCGGCGGCTTCGATGGCGGCGGTGAGGCGGTGGAGGTCGGTGCGGAAGAGGGCGAGGATGTGCAGGAGGTCGTGAGCTGGGAGTTCGCCAATGAGGTCGGCGGCAAGGAGGGGGGGCGCGGGCATGGGGATATCCGTGGCGGAGACGGCGGAGTTTCGCAATCGGAATTGCAGATTGCGACTCTTTTGTGGGGAACTGCGGGAATTAGCGATTATATCGCGATAATCTCTATATCGGAATGTTAAGAATATGAGTCCGCCCGCGCGTCAAAAATCGCGATTTTTGCGCGGGAGGAAGTTCATGGGCCGGTTGTGGATGTTGGGGTAGTGGAGGAGTTGCTTGAGGGCCTTGCGGCCGAGGCGGCGGGGTTTCTTGGGGCGGTCGGGCCGGGGGCGGGGTTTTGGTTTGGGCCAGTTCAGTGAGGCCGGCTTGATGCCGAGGATGTGGCAGAGGGGGCGCAGCAGTTTCGCGGCGGCGGGGGTTGCTTCGAGGAGGGCCGCGGTTTCGGCCTGGGTGAGGAGGGTTTCGAGG
>Ga0164297_10000464_pt1 | contig 49997 bp, 61 predicted proteins | sample GEODES058metaG_FD_113539 | JGI IMG/M metagenome (GOLD analysis project Ga0164297, IMG submission 113539) | Dystrophic lake water microbial communities from Trout Bog Lake, Wisconsin, USA - GEODES058 metaG | ecosystem: Environmental > Aquatic > Freshwater > Lake | place: USA: Trout Bog Lake... | reverse complement strand
TTAACAGTGATAGTGCCTACAGCAATTTTACCTGCCATTGACTCAACACCTGCTTCATAATAGATATTACGTGCTAGACATTCTACATCATTTTTAGTGTAATGAATAGCCACTGGCTGGCTTTCTAACACTGCTTGTTTGATATCTTCTACATCATTGTGTATAGATGTTACTTCATTTTCTACATTACTAATACGATCGTTAACATGATATGCTACATTTGCTACAAAAACCACTGCGCCAATTGCCAAATATGTTTTAGTCGATGCCATAATGTCTGCCTAAAGTATTAATTTATATGTGTATTATACATTCAAAAGAATATTTTGTCAAGTGGATAAATAATTATATTATTGTAAGGATTTCAAAATGGCACTATTATATGTAGCTAGAATTAACGACCCTAATTCAGTGGGACCTTTTCCAGTTTCTGCAACAGAATCCGATTGGGGCAAAAATATTATTGATTATAACCTAGCCCACCAAATAAACCTCATCGATTCAGGATACGGATTGCTTTTTGATAATATCGACGAATATAATAATTATGTTAATAAATTTAAATGCACCGATGCAACAATATTAGCTGATATACAATCATGGCAATCAACTAATAACATCACAGTTACACATACTTTATATGATTTAGGATCTGGAACTAATCCTAGTAATTTTGTTATATAATATTATATTGTAGGCTGATGCAAGATCGAACATAAGATTCAAAAGAAACAGATGTAGGCAATTTAAACATACCATTTAAAATATATCTGTTTTCTTTACCAAAATTAGCTACACTGTGTACGTAGTTTCTCTGATTTAAAAGATAAATCGAACCAAGATTAATTGATATTTCACCCATTGGATATATACCTAACTTACTACCTTCTGGATAATTTAACGGAATCCAAAAATACCGTAATGGCTGTGTATTAACGTTTATGTCTCTATGTGGGGTTAAATAACCATCTGGTCTTAATTCCATAATATGGCACCACTCAACTTCAAAGCCATTTATTTGCGAAAAAAATTCTGTATACCTATTTTTATCTGTATTAACCGGTAATAACGGTTCATCTCCCAACTTTCTTTCTATTAGATTAGTATAATATCTAGATTTTTCTATATCTGGTTCTTGGTATACAGGAGTTTTGAACCAATTAGCCACACGGGCTGTAGATTCATATTCATATGCTGGACGTACTAGTTCTTCAAATTTACTAATTACCAAGGCCTCGTTAAGTATGCGAGCCACATCAAGATTTACTTTTAATTCCACAATAGGTACATTAGTAGAAAATACATCATCAGCAATAGTAAATGATTGGTCTAATCCTGGATGGGGGTTATTAAAAAAATCTAAGGTTAATTTATTCATATATTATATGCTTGTAGTAGTTCGCACCACCACATCCAAATTGGAGTTTTAAAACTAAGTTCTGTGCGACCATTGAGTTTTAATTCAGTCCCAGGCGCATAACTTGGATCTATTTTAATGCCCAATTCTAACATATCCTTTACCCAAATATCGGGCATGGCATGATAAAATACCGTAGAATATAATAAGTTATTGCCTAATTGTATGTCATCTAACTCAACTTCTTCTATCTTAATATAATGGTCTATTAATACTTGGTTGTTTTCTATTACTAAATCATCGTCTGTTTTGCCGTAATGAATAAAAGTTATTGTCTGTGTGGGATTAGAAGTAATAGGAAATTCAAACTCTAGTATAATCTTTTCTTTATTAGCAATATGTTCGATCTGCGTTTCTACAACCTGCACTTCTACATCATTACACATAATTTTAAATGTAGGACGTCTGCGACCATAGTGTAATGTTAGATAAAATTTAACTGTAATAGATTTCATAGACTTTCGTAGATATCAAACGGTTCAACATCAAATCGTATGCTTAACATAAATCTCGAAGAGTCTAATGGGTTATCGACATCATGCGGACATTGTATATTAACCAATGTGGGTGATATAATTTCTGTTTCGGCTAATTTTGTAGCAGAAAATATATCATATAAATCAAATACTCCGTAACCTTCTTCTACATAATTCTTTACCGATATATCTGCATTATACCAACGCATTATAGTATTATTACAATTGAGCAAAGGCCAATTTAAAGCAAGATATTTGGGATTTTCATCATTGCCGTCGTTATGTAATCTTAAAGTACTATTGGGTGCTGTTACTAAAATTCTTGCTACTCCTATAGAACTAAAACCGTATTCATCAAGTTGAGATTTTAGTTCTGGTACCGTCTCTATTAACTGTTGATGATCTAATTTATAGGTAGATGTTTTAATTTCATGAAGATCTTTAATGAAGTTAATCAACTTATTTGTAATTAGATCTATATTTTGAAATGATATATGTTTGTAGAATTTACACATGTAGATATTTATAGATACGTTATTATGTCACAAAAAAATAGCACCCGTAGGTGCTATTTTTATATTACTTAATAATTAAGCAGTAAATTTAGCTGCACGTGAACCTGTAACATCACGAGCAACGATACGGTAAGTTGCTTTACCAGTGGTGTTTTCATCTGTGTAGATTACTAAACCAGCGTCACGCATTTCACTAATACGTGCTGATAATTTTGTAATACCGTAGTTAGCTTTAGCCTGCGCTACTGACAATGTGCGACCTGTACCACGTAGGTATTTCTCTAAGAATGCCTTTTGGTTAGTTACTTTAGCTAGGTTAACTGAAGCTTTTTTAGGAGCCTTGGCTGGTGCTTTTGCTGGAGCCTTAGCAGGTGCTTTAGCAGGTGCTTTTGCTGGTGCCTTAGCAGGTGCTTTCTTAGCTGGTGCTGTTGCCATTGTTACTTTAGTTGATGTTTTTGCCATCTGTTTACTTCTCCATTTTAGTTGATAAAAATTTATCGCTACTGAACACATATTATGCACTCAATTTATGAGTGTGTCAACCACTTTTGGTTAAACTGCTACCTTAGGCATATTACCAATGTCGGCGGTAAACAATTCAAGGTTGGTCACACTGTCTACTCGGAAACTGCGCCAAGCATTCTTGTCGATACACCAAACGCTTAAAGTAGCCTTTTCTTTATCTGTGGCTTCTTTAACTGGTGTTTTGCGCTCATACTTAGGAACAATTTCTTCGTTAAGCGTACATGGCATAGTACGAACTTCACCGTTTACTTTGGTAAATGTAACGTTATATGCATGTGATTTGAGTGCTGTTACAATTTCTTCTTTAGTTAGTTTCATTTACATTCCTTTTTAATAATATCATTGTTGATTCTGGTGAGGGTGTACGAGGCGACCAACATCTGCCTTCTTCGCCGCAATTAATCTTATACTCATTAGTCCGCTCACGGCTACAACGTTCTAAGTTATAGTAATCAAGCGGCGCTACTTTACCTGTGACAAGATTGACTTTAGGTTGACTGCCGCGAGTACATCTTGCTTCCGTTTGAGCCATCCACATACCAAATGTACGATAGTAATATTTACAGTCTTTACAATATACCATAGTATTAGTATCACTCTGTTCTTCTATAAAATCATGACGCATACCAGAAACCATTATTCACCTTTGCCTTTCAATGTTTCAAATACAATTTCTTTAGCACGTTGATCTAATGCTTTACGTTCTAGTATATCAATAGTACGCAATAAATCTTGTAGCATGTCTACTATAACTTCTTTGCCTTCTTCTGTCAAGTGACAGTACTCGCGACCAACTGGACTTGACCGCCATAGACGTTGATTACGGGTAAACTCCTTAAGAGCTCCGTAGACTTTATCTTTGTCAGCTTCTTGAGCTAACCTATAGTTTTTCGCCAACTTCAATTTCCTTAATAACCACCAATACCAGACTTTTATCATCTTATTACTATATTAACATTAAACCCAGCATCGACACAAGCCTTTCGCTTTGCTAAATTCTTTTCTTTATATTTTTTCCAAGTATACTTTGATTTAACTTCGATTATCCTATTATATTTTGGAATGTATATATCTGGATAATAGGTATGTGTTATTCCATTAAAAATATAAGGTATCTGTGGCACATTGCCTGGTCCGGTCACAATTTCGTCTTCTTTAATTCCTGACTTTAGTAACTCTAAAATAACTTTATCTTCGTACCCTTGATATCTAATAGTTTTACCGCTTGGTAAAGTTAATGACTTAGTTAAGTATTCTGAATTAGAATTTGACAACATGACTTTATGTAACACTTCTCGGTTCTTGGTAGGATTGTCGACTCCGTATTTTTCAATCCATGTTGCTTTGCGTCTATCATTAAACTCTTTGGTACTATTATAACTTTCAACCCCGTACTTCTTAATCATAGTTTCTTTGCGCTTCCGCTCGATTTTTGGCCACGATGCTTTGATTTTATCTTTGTTTACCTGAGCTTTTGCTGGATTATCTACTCCGTAATTATTCATCCATGTTTCTTTTTTCTTAGCCAATACCTCAGGTATTTGACTTACATTAGTTACTCCATAGGTGTCTAGCAATAATTGTTTTTTCCTTGCTTTTACTCCTGGGCAACTATTTGGACTTTTAGAACAGCGCCAACCTTTATTGGATTTATTCTTAATAATGCCCATTTTTCCGCATCCATATTCACATAAATGATCCATACGTGTCTCCTATATGTTTATTTATGCTTACGAAGGTATTATGATGGTTTATTTATCATCTCTAAATCTACAAAATCTCGGAAACCGTAAACTATAAGTTTCCGAATCTTGTGAAATAGTAATAGCATCTGCTAGAATTTCTACAGTTTGTCCAACTACTAATTCCTGGTTGCTCCACATATCTTTACGTTGCTGATCTGTTAACCCAGAGCCCACATTTACTTTAATGGATTTATCTTGGTCTACTCCTTCACACACTAATGCTCCTAATACTCCGACATTTTTACCAGTACCTTCTTCTAATGCCACAACTTTAAGATCAACTGAGATTACAGGCTTTTTCTTTAACCAAGCTACACTGCGCTTACATTGATACACAGCTTCTGGATCTTTAATAAGCAACCCTTCATAACCACCTTCAACTGCCTGCTGATTGATCTCTTTAAATCTAGCTTGGCCTTCTGGTTTATCTAGATTCACAAGTTCTTGACCTACAATAGAAACATTTGGCAAGTGTTCAGCAAGTGGTTCATACCATTGCTTTAACCAAGCACTGCGTTCTAATTGTGTGCGCTCGCTACGACCTGCTTGAAAATCTTTAAGTGTAAGAATATCAAATAAATTAAGCACAGCATCTGTGGATTTGGTGTCATCTTTACGGTGAATTTGTTTCATTAAGTCTTGGAAACTAGCTGACATGATCTCACCATCAAGCACCATTGGCTCTGTGAATAACTTAGCGTGTTTGCTTAGTTGTTGCTCAACCAATGGAAAGTTGTCCAATGATTTACCGTTCCGGCTAAAAAGACTAACAGCGCCAGTTGGATACACAATAGCAATGACACGTACTCCATCAAGTTTAACTTCGATGAGTTTTTCTCCTGAAACTTTAGATTCGTGATTGGCAGAATCATGAGCAAGTTGAACACTAAACTGAGAAATAGCGTAATTTTTAAAATCATTTTCTACTACCTTATTAATAGTTTTTTCACTAAAACCTGCTCGCATATCTTTAATTAATATGCGACGGAACCAATAATTCCATTGCTCTTTAGTTGCTTTCATACGTGCATGAGCAATAGCTGTCTGTGCATCATTGCCTGTTAGTTGACGTGATGTTAATGCATCAGCTAGTTGGCGAAAACCTGCCCAACTAAGTCCAACTCCTTCATCCTTTTCTTTTTCTGATACTGCTTTGACACCAAAGGTAATCATAGCATCTAGGGCAAGACGACAGCCTTCAAAGAATTCTGCGTTACCTGCGGCTGCTTCTTGTGCGATTATTTGTTCTTTTGCTAGACGACTGTTATCTGCTTCTAGGGATTGGATAACATTCCATGGATTATTCATATAATACGCCTATTTGTTAACTATAAACGTATTATATGATCTTTTGATTAAGTTGTCAAGTGATTTTTAAACTCTACCAACTACTACTTCAATTGTGTGTACGCGATCATCAGTGATATCTTCTAGAGCTTTACCAATAATACAACCTGGTTCGTATAAGGTTTTATCCATAACTGTAGCAACACCTGGCATGCTACTAGATACTAAACGATCACCTTTCTTAACTGGACCCTGTACACGACAAGGTACACGACCTTGCAGGGCTACAGCAACACCCTCACCTTCACTGTTCATCAAATATGCTGGATCAGTTGATACGATACCTGCTATTGCTGGATCGTGCGACTCAGTTGATATAGTAACTTCTTTGTCACCGCCAAAAACTACCACAGTACCAGGAACATATTTTTTGTCACTGGTATAGTTTTCAGCTAAGTCAGCGTATTTTGCAGTAGTTGATACACCCGAGAATGTTGTTCCGTAAACCGTTGCCCATGCTTGACCGGATGCTCCAAGGTTTTGTGTATTATTAACTGCTGGATAAAAATTTCCGCTTGAATCAAGTATTGTTCGAGCTGCAATTGATGTTGGCCCTACAGTTGAAGTGCCCGTCCCCCAGACAATACCACCATTGGCTAGGTCAGTGTTAAATTGCATCCAACCCATCCAAGTTGAATCAACTTTTTGTTGCAGACGCATACCTGCTGTAGTCCAGCTAGTACCGGTTGCAGTTCTTGTATTAGTAATTTCTAAGTAATCAGCATTTGATGTAGCATTGTTGTAAGTGGCATGAAGAACCTGATTACCTGCTGTACCTCCTAAAGATCCGCCACTCTGGCTATACTTGAAACTGTTTAACTGCGAAGAAGTACCTACCGAAAGGTAGCCGCTACTTGATGAAAGTACAGTAGTACCTGATACTGTTAATCCAGTTAGTGTACCAACTGATGTTAAACTACTTGCGGTAACACCACTGGCTAATGTAGAGCCTGACAGGCTACCTGCAGGTGCGGCACCACCAATACTCAAACTACTTGCTGTACCTGTTAGTCCTGTACCTGCGCCTGAGAATGATGTTGCTACTAAAGCGCCTGTGCTTGGAACAGCATATATAGAACCGTTATTGTATTGGGTTTGTGCTGTTCCAGAAGTTGTATTGAGAGTTAAATAATAATTTCCTGCCGCTGATGTAGTTGTAACTGCTACTGTAGTCGCAGAAGCTGCACTTCCACCAATGCTCAAACTACTTGCTGTACCGGTTAAACTAGTACCAGCACCACTAAATGTAGTTGCTGTTACAGTTCCGTTAACTGTTAGAGCATTAAATGTACCCGCAGTTGCTAGAATATTACCACTTGAGTTAACAAAACCACTTGATACTGTTACAGTACCAGCTAGAGTAGTTGCTCCGTTGACCTGTAGAGCATTATACACACCACCTGCGGCCAGTACATTACCAGCCGTATTAAATTGACTAGCTGTGATCACAGCGGCTATAACGTTACCTGCGGTGTTGATTAAACCTGTGGCATTAACAGTACCAAAGCTACCCTGTGCGGCTAAGATATTACCTGGTGTGTTGTAGAATATTGTACCAGCACCACTTTGTGTTACGTTACCAATAATGCTATGGCCAGCACCTGGCACACTCACTAGGCCTAGTTGTACGTTACCGTTGACTGTCAAGGCATTAAATATGCCGCCTGTAGCTAGTACGTTGCCACCAAAGTTACCCACACCTGTAGTCACTACAGATCCCGCACTTACCTGACTTGCTAAGACATTACCAGCGGTATTAATTAAACCTGATGTGTTAACCTGTCCACCGTTAAACACACTTGCTAGTACGTTACCTGCGGCATTTACATAGCCACTGATAGTTTGGTTACCATTTACAGTTAGGCCACTGAATGTACCTGCGGCAGCTAATAGGTTACCGGATGTGTTAAGTACACCGTTAACTGCTGTAGCACCTAAGGTAGTGGTAGCCGCTAATAAGTTACCACCGATGTTTAATACGCCGCCCCAACTTAAAGGACCAGAACCGTTAACACCTAATGAGTTGGTATTAACACTACCAAAACGTACATATCCTTGCGTACCATCTTGCTGACCTTTTATACCAAACGTATTAGCAATATTAATGTCACCAATCCAAGCATCATCACCAACTTGGAAGTTAGTACCGTTACCGTTATTAGATGCATGAACAATATCAGCAGTTACGTTAGCAGTAACACCGATACCGCCAATGACTTGTAGTGCGCCTGTTGTGGTGCTAGTTGAGTTTGTGCCAGTTGAAATGATAATAGCACCGTTGGCTACAATGTAGTTCATTGTGGCAATGCCACCTAGGGCACTACTACCTGCATTATATTGTATTGTTGTGGTTACACCTCCTGGTGCGCTACCGCCACCACCGCCACCACCCAGGCCTGCCCATACGTTTGAATATCCCTCAAACTGGTTAGTATCTAAATTGAAACGTATCATACCAGCAACTGGTGCACCTGGACGTTGTAGTTGTGTACCAGCGGGCATTTGAGCAAAGCCAATACCGTTAACCTGTACATTACCAAAGAATGTATGCTGACTACCACCAGTGGTTAAACTACCCGCTGTGATATTACCAAATACACCAATACCACCATCAACACGTAGAGCACCTGTTAAAGAATTAACTGAGCTAGCCTGAGTAGTGTATTTGATCCATAAGTTACCGGCGGTACCTATATTGCCGTGGAAACGTGCAACTTCTGATGTGTTTAAGAAACTACCCACACCAAATACAATATCGTTATAACTACCAGTGTAGTCTGTAGCCAGTACTAGGTTACCACCAACACTGGCATTTGCACCTGATGCAAATACATAGCCATCTTGTGCTCGAGTAATTGAGTAGTTGCTGTCGTTAAATGATGTGCCTGTGAAACCTAAGTCAACCCAACCATGGTCATTGCTTTGTCCTGGGTAATCACTTGGATAAGCAAGCCAATCAGAACTAGCAGCTGGGTTGGTATTAAATATTGCGGCCTGTGCGTATGCGCTACCATTACGAGTAGCAACAAACATTGGATTAGTTAAGTTTTCATTGAATGCTGCTGTTCCACCAACATATAATGATTTACCTACGTAGGCATTACCAGCAACACTAATACCACCTGTTGGTACTACAATAGCACCAGTAGTAGTTGAGCTTGTATCCTGTGTGCCATTTGCATATAGTACACCATTAACACCAGTGACGGTGAATACAGCACCAGAAGCTAGGACATTACCAGTGGTATTAATTTGACCTGCGTTTAACTGTGCAGTTGAAATATTACCGTTATTGTTTATGTACCCGTTTACAGTTAGTGCGTTATAGGTGGCCCCTGTTGATAGTATATTACCAACAACGTTTAAGTATCCAGATACTGATTGATTACCATTGACTGCTAGTGAGTTATAAACACCACCTGCGGCTAATATGTTACCACTAACATCTAATGATGTTAATATACCAACTGATGTAATATTTGGTTGTGCGGCTGTTTGTAGTGTACCCCAGGTACTTAAGCTGTAGATGTTATTGATGTAGGCATTACCATAGTATGAAATAGTATTACCTAGACTAGAAACTAAGTTGACGCCTGGTTTAATTGTACCAGCAATTAGGGTATCGTAGATAGTATTGCCATCAAAAGTTACCTGTCCGCTACTAGGTTCGCCAACGTTACTGAATAGGTACCAGGCGCCATCTGCATCATTACGTACCAAACCAGTATGTGCATAAACGTTTGCAGGCCCACCAATAAAGTGACTGTAGAATCCAATGTCATAGTTGTATGGATATACGGTATTACTAGATAGATATAATAACGGATCATTAACTTGTAAAATTGTAGTAGTTTCTGAAATAAGGTTTGCAGCATATAAGTTGCCACCAACCCAAACATCCTTACCTATGCTCATACCACCAGCTACGTAGAACGCACCGCTGCCCAATTGATATGGAATAGCATTAGTAGGATCATTTACATGGGTTACAGCATATATATTAGTAGTACCTGCTACGCTTAGGCTAGTTAAGTTACCTACTGAGGTAATAGTAGGTTGTGCCGCTGTTTGTACAATACCGGTTAACCCCCAGGCGGCTACTGTATTAGCTAGGACGTTACCTGTGGCATTTAAAGTAGTAGCATTGACTGTACTTGCGACCACGTTGCCCGCCACGTTAAGGAAACCACTCGATACTGTTACTGTACCAGCTAGAGTAGTAGTACCATTAACTGTTAAACTGTTTAATGTACCTGCTGATCCTAAAATATTACCAGCGACATTTAAATAACCAGTTATTGACTCGTTACCGTTTATCTGACTACTATTAAATGTTGCCGATTGAGCTATAATATTGCCAGTTGTGTTAATCTGACCAGCATTTAATTGTGCTGTTAAGACGTTACCAGTAACATTCAAGTAGCCTATTACGGTTTCGTTACCGTTGACCTGTAGACTATTAAAGATGCCGCCTGCCGCTAAGACGTTGGCCGCTGTGTTAATATAGCCCGTTACAAATACAGTACCGCCAGTGTGTGATGATGCTAACACATTGCCTGTGCTGTTAATATATCCTGTGACAATTTCGTTACCGTTAACTGTCAAGGCATTAAATGTTGCAGCCTGTGCTAGAATGTTAGCTGATAGATTAAGGGCTGTGGTACTTAGTAGGCCGGATGATGTTAAAGTCATCTGAGATGCACCCCCTACACGCCAACGGAAAGTGTTATTGAAATTATCTATTTGCCAATTCTGTGCTTGAGTACCATTAAAGAAACCAATACTTGGAGTTGCTGTAGTGCCACTGTTACCCAAGAATACACCAGCAATATTACTGTTTTCAGTGTATTGTCCTGCAAAGAATCCAGATCCGCCAACTGTTAAGTTGCTAGATACGTTAGCATACAGTACATTGGCTGTTGTGGCTATAATATTACCAGCAACGTTTAAATAACCAGTTATTGACTCATTGCCATTAACTGTTAGAGCATTGAATGTACCTGCGGTGGCAAGTATGTTACCGCTTGAGTTAATAAATCCACTACTTATAGTTAATGTACCAGCTTGCGTAGTGGCGCCATTAACAGTTAATCCGTTAAACACGCCTGCTTGAGCAAGTACATTACCTGTTGAATTTAGGTTGTTAACTGTAGTAGTACCATTAACTACTAAAGTCCCAAAGGTACCTGTTTGTCCTAAGATGTTACCTTGTACATTTAAATAACCACTGTTAATATTTTGGTTACCATTTACGGTTAAACTGTTAAGAATAGCACCAGCTGATAAAATATTACCACTGGTATTGATTGCACCAAAATTACCCAAGCTAGCACTGATATTAGCACTGGTATTGATAAAGCCATCTGATGATATACTACCAAAACGACCAACACTGGCCATAACGTTACCAGGTGTATTGAAAAATACTGTACCTGCACCTGATTGCGTAACATTACCTACAATAGTATGACCTGCACCTGGCGTTAGTACTGAACCAATAGCAATATTGCCATTAACTGTCATACCATTGAATGTAGCTGCCTGTGCTAAAACATTACCACCAGCATTTACCAAGCCACTTACATAAATTTGCCCACCACTGAACATGCTTGCACTGATGTTAGCCGAACTGTTAATAAGTCCTGTGGTATTAATAGTAGCAAAGATACCTTGGCTTGCGCTGATATTAGCACTGGTATTGATAAAGCCATCTGAAGATATACTACCAAAACGACCAATAGCCGCCATTAGGTTACCAGGTGTATTGTAGAATAATGTACCTGCACCTGATTGGTTAATGTTACCTATTAGAGTGTGTACAACACCTGGAACACTTATTATACCAATTGTAGCATTACCGTTGACTGTAAGTGTGTTGTGTGTAGCACCAGTTGATAAGATGTTGCCGCTTGCATTAATTATGCCATTTACAGTTAAGCCACTAAACACACCTGCTGTTGCTAGCACATTACCTGTAGTGTTGATCTGTCCTGCGTTTAATTGTGCAGTTAAGACGTTACCGGTTACATTCAAGTATCCAGTCACTGATTCATTGCCGTTAACAGTTAATGCGTTAAATACCCCAGAGGTCGCTAATAAGTTACCTGCCGTGTTAATCAATCCAGAGGTATTAACTTGACCACCATTAAACACTGCGGCTAGGACATTACCTGTAGTATTAATATATCCTGTAACAGTCTGATTACCGTTCACTGTTAAGCTATTATGAATAGCACCAGTACTTAAGATATTTCCAGTTACATTTACGTATCCACCTGCTGTAATGTTTGTACCTACATTTAATGTAGTACCTATAATAGCACTAGTACCTACGTTTAAAGTACCGGATGAAGAAAGAGTAGTTCCCGAAATAGCACCATTGGATGCTAGATATATAGGAGTACCTGTGCCGCCTACTATAAACTGGAATCCATTTGTAGGATCAACGCTAATTGTACTACCACCTAGGTCAATGGTGCCTGCACTAAAATAACCAGTTTTAAAACGAGCTGTTGGACTACCTAGGTTGTATATTAGGTTACCTGTAGGTAACAAATTACCAGTAATATAAGTATCACCGCCTGTACCACCTGACAAATTACCAAATAGGCTGTTTACTTGAATATTTGCGTAACTGACTATGGCAATGTTACTGTTAGTTAATCCATTACTTGAGGTATAGGCTGTGGTTATTTTTTGTGATGTTTCATTCCAATAGAGTGCCACTCTAGAGGAAGCGCCGTTATCTCTATTAAAAATAAGCCCAACGTCTACATTGGCCTGTGTAGCCGCTTGATTGAATACAACAAGTGGGTCTACAATCCATTCAACGGTGGTATCAAGATTTTGTATCTTAGCTCTGGTTAATGACATCGATTATCTCTTACAAGTTTAGTATATTTATCAAAAAAATAGGGCCCGTAGGCCCTAAGTTTTTCTTGCGGAATTTTACAAGCGGCCAACTACAACTTCAATAACACCTTCTAGTCCATCGTGATCTTGAAGAGCTTTACCGATTACACTGCCCATTGCCGGATTTGGATTAGCATGAGCATATCCATTACCTGATGATGTTAGCATATCACCTTTGCGGATTGTACCTGTAACTTTACATGGTACACGACCTGTTAGTGCTAGTGCTACAACATTTTCTCCCTCTAATAGACCATTCATCAAATGTGCTGGATTAGTAGAAATCACACCAGCTATACGGGTTGTTTCATTGTCTGCTAAGGTAACTTCATGTTCACCGCCAAACATCACCACTGTGCCAGGCTCATAGGCCGCATCTGCTTGATATTTTTCTGCCAAGTCAGCGTAGTTGGCTTGCGTTGCAGTAGCAGTAATAGTACCTGCACTAAAGTTACCACTACCATCACGTGCTACAATAGTACCAGGTGTGTTGACGTTAGTAGCATCTGTAGCAATAGTAACACCAGTTGATCCATTATAACTTGTACCAGTCATATGTGTACCAAATGTTAGTGTACCAAGTGTACCTCCTAATGAGATACCTGAGATAGTTGAGTTATTTAATGCACTATTTGGAATACTGGTTAAACTAGCACCACTACCACTAAATGTAGTGGCTGTTGCTGTACCATTGACTTGTAAGGCATTAAATACGCCACCAGTGGCAACTACGTTACCAGCTGAGTTTAAAAAACCACTTGATACTGTTACAGTACCGTTTAGTGTAGTAGCACCTAAAGTAGTAGTTGCGGCTAACAAGTTACCAGTTATGTTAACTGTACCAGCATTTATCCAACTTGCTGTAGCATTTACGTTACTGTTTGTTGATAAATTCAACGGAACAAATACAGTCAGGTTACCCGCAGAGTCATAAATCCTTGCTTTGATACTAGATGCTAATGTGCCACCACTATGTAGCATCAAATCCTTACCGGAACTATCGGTACCAACTGTTAGTGCGCCACCATCTACATAGATGTAGCCATCGTTGGCTCCACTCATGGTCCAAGAACCTGAGCTCCAGTTGTTACCGTTAATACCTACATCAATATAATTAGAACCATCTGATCCGTTAGGTGCCGTAGCAATAAAGTCAGCACTAACTAGCGCACCTACTGAGTTAGTATTTTGAATATTAACCTGTGCAAAGCTATTTACATTCCAAGTAGCGTTAACAGGAGCATTACTAAATGGTGTTGTTGGAGGATTAACATTTAGGCTATAATTATTAAGTATGGTGATATTACCGGTGGCATTATGCGCACCAGTATTAATAGTATCTAAAATTCTATTAGCATCATAAACGTTAATATTACCAGTAACTGGATTTGGTTCGGCGATGTTACTCAAGAACCACCAAGCACTATCGTTTGGTTGGCGAGTTATTGCAGAGTGTACATACGTATTAGCCGGTCCGCCAATATAATGTCCATATAAACCAATACTGTAGCTATATGGATATACATTGGAATTTTGTAAGTACAATAACGAATCTTGTATTGTTAAAACTTGAGTTGTTACACTTACCAAGTTACCAGCATAAACATTACCTGCTACCCAAAGGTCTTTGGCCACGCTCATACCGCCATTTAATTGCACAGCACCTGAGTTAATACCAGTGGCATTGGTTGTACTATTAAATTGACCGCTAGTAAATGTAGCAGCAGACCCTAATATATTACCAGTGGCATTAATGAAACCACCAGCTGTAATATTTGTACTTACACCAAGTTGTCCAACGTTAGCTGTTAATGTTAATATATTACCAGAAACATTCAAATAACCAGTTACTGATTCATTTCCGTTAACGGTTAAGCCATTGAATGTTGCTGTTGAACCTAAAACGTTACCAGAAACATTCAAATAGCCGTTTATTTGTTCACTAGTACTATTAAAAACAGCCACAGTGGTGCCATTTGCAGCAATATTAACAAATGTTGGATTAACAGATACCGCTGAACTACCTTCTGAAATTTGATTTACTGTAATACCGCCACTACCAGTTAAATTAAGATTACCTGATATTGTAATATTACCGTTTGAAATAATATCGCCGTTACTAGCGAAAATTTGTGTTTGACCTACTGTAAGTCCGTTATGGACTACAAAATTCTGATTCGCCATGGTTCCATATTCCCCAAAAATAGCTTAATATGTTTATTTATCTAACCCATAGCCAAAAAAATAGCACCCTAAGGGTGCTATTTTAACTATTACTAACTTACATCATGCCGTGCATGCCTTGTTGTGGTTGGCCTTGGCCTTCCTCTTTAGGTAGTTCGTTAATTGCACAGTCTGTTGTTAGCAACAGGCCAGCAACACCGGCGGCATTTTGTAGTGCGCATCTAGTAACCTTAGTTGGATCTACAATACCCATTTCAATCATGTCACCATAGGTGTCATTTGCGGCATTGAAACCGTAGTTGCCAGTATTAGCAGCCACAGCGTTAACTACAACACTAGCTTCACCACCTGCGTTTTCTACGATACTACGTAGTGGACTTTCAATAGCACGCAGAACAATGTCAATACCAACTGACTGATCGTGATTTGCGCCTTTTAACCCTAACACAGCTTGTTTGGCACGAATTAATGCTGTGCCACCACCCGCAACAATTCCCTCTTCTACGGCTGCACGTGTAGCATGTAGAGCATCATCAACACGATCTTTCTTTTCTTTCATTTCTACTTCAGTTGCCGCCCCTACTTTGATCACAGCCACGCCACCAGCTAGTTTAGCAAGACGTTCTTGTGTCTTTTCTTTTTCATAGTCCGAGGTAGCATTGTCAATTTCATTACGAATAATAGCAATACGAGCATCAATAGTTGCTTTGTCGCCTGCACCGTCAATAATGATAGTATTGTCTTTGCTTACTTCGATACGTGCTGCACGACCTAGATCAGTGACTGTGGCATCTTCTAATTTCATGCCTAGTTTGTCTGTTACTACACGACCGCCAGTTAAGGTAGCGATATCCTGTAACATGGCTTCACGACGATCACCAAAACCCGGAGCCTTAACAGCTACAGTTTTTAAAATGCCACGCATGTTGTTTAGAACTAATGTAGCCAGTGCTTCACCTTCTACATCTTCACAGATAATCAATAAGCTACCATTTGAATTACGAACAGCTTCTAACACAGGAAGAATGTCTTTGATGCTAGAAATTTTCTTGTCATGTAGTAAGATGTATGGATTTTCTAATACTGCTGTTTGTTTTTCATTATTAATGAAATAAGGGCTAAGATATCCCCGATCAAACTGCATACCTTCTACTACGTCAAGTTCCATAGCTAGGCCCTGTGCGTCTTCTACAGTGATAACACCTTCACGACCAACACGTTCCATTGCTTGTGCAATGATCTTACCAATTTCATTGTCGCTGTTAGCTGAAATTGTACCAACTTGTTCAATTGATTCTGTAGTTTCGCATGGAACTGAAATCTTAGCTAGTTCAGCAACAATAGCGGCTGTGGCTTGATCAATACCACGTTTTAGGTCCATAGGATTCATACCAGCGGCCACTGACTTGGCACCTTCACGCACAATAGCCTGTGCTAGAACTGTAGCAGTAGTTGTGCCATCACCAGCTTGGTCTGCTGTTTTGCTAGCTACTTCTTTGACCATCTGCGCACCCATATTCTGTAGTGCGTCTTTTAATTCAATTTCTTTAGCTACAGTAACACCATCTTTGGTAACGTGTGGGGCACCGTAGGCTTTGTTAATAATAACATTGCGACCCTTAGGACCTAATGTAACTTTTACTGCGTTTGCGAGGGTGTTTACACCTTCGATCATTTTTGTGCGAGCTGTCTCGCCAAATTGAATATCTTTAGCTGCCATATCTTTTCTCCTTAGTCTTCAATAATACCGTAAATTTCTTCTTCTGTTAGTATCAATAGTTCTTCACCTTTGATCTTAACTGTTTGTCCTGCAAACTTGCCAAATAATACCTTATTGTCAACTTGGACAGTCATAGGAATTACCTGACCTTCTGCGGTGCGTTTGCCTGGTCCTACAGCAATAACTACGCCCTGGTCTGGCTTTTCTGATGATGTTTCTGGAATGATAATACCGCTAGCTGTTTGTTTGTCTGCGTCAATACGCTTTACAACCACACGGTCGTGTAGTGGATTTAATTGCATTTCTTACTCCTTTGTTAAGCAAATAAAAAGTTTTAGCCTTCGCCCTCTTAGGCACGTAAGCTACTAGTGTAAACTAGAAAAATATTTATGTCAAGTCTTTTTGAAGATATAAATTCCTTCATATTTGAAACCGTTTTGTTTCTTACCGTTGCCTAGACCTGGGCGAACATTTAGCATCATCTTAACAGTGTGTTGATATTCAAAGCCAGCTTTTTTGCTCAACTCTTTCCATTGATCAACAATCTTAAATTGATCTTTACCCATTTTGTAGTCTGCAATATTCACAGCATAGATAGCACCATTGTCTAGTGCGGTATGCAACATATTAAGCGTAGGTTCTACATACAATTGGAACCAAGCGTCCAAGTTTGAACAACGGTTCATACATTGTGTATCTTCGTCGCTGTATGTTTCTAAATTGAAATATGGTGGACTACTAAAAGCACAGTCATAACTACCTGGCTCTGGAACAAAGTCTTCGCTTGGCAAGTGATGCATTTCATATCCACTACCTTGATTACATTCATTTAGTAGTTCACCCATGGCCACCAAACCATTATAAGTTTTAGTATTTGGATCAATACCTGTATAATGATAACGCATGTTTGATGTCATAGCACCCATCATACGACCGCCATAACCTGAACTAAAATCTAAAACACGGCCGAATAATGTTGGACAAATATATTCCCAAATAGCTCGGGCATTCATGGGTTTAAAATTTTGAATACTACCACCACTGACTAGATCAAATGCTCTGCGTAGATTCTTAGGAATGACAGCATCACTACCTTCATCTCTATGTTTATAACATAAGTTAATTGCACGTTTTAGTTTAACATCGTTATTAAAACGACCACGTAGGCTAACTTCTTTGTCAGTTCTGGTATACGCATCTTGCATGTTTTCAAACCAGAAACGACCCAACGTTAATCCTTCATTATTGCCTACATTAATTGTGTGACCTTCTACTGATTTTTTCTTACTAGCTAATTCATAAATTAGCTGTTCACACCCTTCTAAATTATAATAATGAATAGGTAAGATATTAGTGTTACGATAGATATCAAATACTTCATCTTCGATTGCTTGACGCCCTGCTTCATCTGCGGCTAACCATACTTCTTTACTCAAAGCTCGCAATCTAGGCATTGATGCTTCATATCCTGTGCTCATTACATCAGATGGGGTATATCCCCACTGTTGGCATAGATAGTTGTGATAATTAATTATTGTTTGATTTGTAGTAACGCTCATAGATTGCCTTGACCTGCTTTAAATTTTCCATCTTAGGAACTAACTTCCAAAATTCAGTGCCATTTGCTGGGCTAGTTTCTTTCAGGATACGTATTAATTTATCATAGCAAGCCTCGGCTTCCCAAATTTCATTAATTTTGTCGAACTCTTTTTGATCTGCAACTTCAATCCATAATGCTGTGTATCCTATAGCATATTCTGGACCTGCATACTTGATAACACTTCTTCTACCTCTATTACCATTCTTGCTAACAACTAGTTTATGTTTACCCAATCCATCACGGTCTGATACAATCTTTTTACTTACTTTAATAATTTCACCAAATCTGCTGTTCTTTTCGCCTGCGCCAAAAATAACTGGCACACGACCTTGATTATTAACAGTAACACCTCGACTAATAGTACCGTAATTGGCTGTGTATCCTTTAAAACCCAACTTTAAAACTTCATTAGCATACAAGTAACCGTCTAGGTCACGTCCGGGTAGGAACGTAGGATTATTAATTGTAACAGTTCTTTCACCATCAGTAAAGTCTACAGTGGTTGTTTTTTTACCAGACTTAAAATACATAATACAAATAGGCACTAGACTTTGTGCTAGTCCTAAAAATCTATAGGTATTAATATCTGTAATGTTACGACCTTCGTAACTGTGTTTGTTAGCTCGTGTTACAACAATAACATTGCTTGATTGTTGTAGGTATTGCGGAACAAATTCGTTTGTAGTTTCAAAATCAATTGAACTAATTGTATAGTTAGTTCTGCGTGTATTAGCAAAACAATCAGCCTGTGCTACATTAACTGTAAATGTTCTATCCCCAACAGCACGTAGAATATTAGCACGTGCCACACGGTACTGTGTGCTGTCGATGTCACTTAAAAATAATTGATTAGTAAAGATATGATTCAGACGGTCTTGCTCATTGGGGATTGCTGTTGCCAGCGTGTCCATGAGAGTTTCTGCCAACACCAGCATGATAAGCCCTGTACCACATTGTGGATCTTGATAGGTTGTATTAGGGTCAGCAAGATCCTTCTTATTGATCATTGACACAACATGATGTGCATGTTCTACACTCAAAATGTTTTGAGTGCCTTCTCGAGTAAAGAGAGGAATCATTTGAATAACTTTGCTGATGTTATTGTAAAGCATTATATTGCCCAATTGCACGATTCATATTTGTTACATTGATTGCTGGCGAAATTTTAAACCATTCTTTAGGAGTAATACCTGTAATTTCTTTAACTAATTCAAAGTCGTTACTATTAACAATATCTTCAATACGTTTGATTTCCCAGCCTTCTGACCAAGCAATATTAATCAATTCATAAACCTGCTTCAATGCGTAACGTATACGCTGTACTGTGTCTTCTACAGGATCCGTCGGCTGATTCTTTTTAGTGCCTGGCAAGGGATTGATACGTTTCTTGTTAGCACCAGTTAGCACATCATTTTGATTTAACTGACTAGTTGCACTAACTTGATTACTATCTTTCTTAAGATCTTGCAATAGTGTAACAATTTCACCAGTAATACCTGCACGGTTAATAGCATTATTAACACGATCCATGTAGTTATTGATATCGTTCAAGAATTGTTGACTGATATCTTCGCCGGTTAATATGTTCCAAGTATTCCCAGTATAGTCATACACTTCGCTGACATCCAACCACTGTGTGATTAACTGTTGTGTAGGTATGCCTGTAATTGTACTTACTTGTTCACAGTGCTGATAAACTACACTGACAAAACGTTCTGGAGTGTAATCGAATACAACTACACTCTGTTTGTCTCCGTCCTTCCAAGGAGTCTTACAACGGAAGCTGCCTTGGAAATAGTCTGCGGCACTTTTGTCGTTGTTCATTTGATGCACACTCCACCATTCTGGGATACTGGTACCTTCTAAGAAACGACCACACGTCAATGTAATTGTACCAACACCGCTTTTGATAGTGTCGCGCTGGATTAAATCTTTAACTGTTTGAATGTCCTTAACACCTTTACCGCTAGCGTTAATAATACGACGCTTGCCAAAGAATGGATGCGACTTTAACATTTTTTCCATTGCACCAATCGCACTAACATCGTCTGGTAATACCCATAAGGCATGTCGACTTAACTTGTCTGCAAACGTGTTAAAACGTGCAGGAGGAGTTTTATATGCAGAAACTACATGAGTTAAGAACTCGTTTACAGCCATAGTGTTTTTAAATTGGCCTTGCTCGGTTGCAAACAATTTTGGAATTGTAAATCCATCTTCGCCTAGCAGTGCTTTGACTTTATCTGACACATGAATCATAGCATAGTTAATATCTGCACGATATTTAAATGCCTTGGCTAATATTGTATCTGGAGTCAACAAGGCTTGTTTACGCAATACCTGTTCTTCAACATAGTCAAAGTTATAAATGCTGTCTTGCGCATAGCGACCACTCAATACTGTCTTATACGGTGTACCACTTAGTTCAAGTTTCTTACCAAACTTTAGTTTATCCCAAAGACGCTGTGTATTATCTGTAGTAGTTGCATAATGCTGTTCATCAAATGCTACCAAATCCCATTCAGTCTTAAAAATACTTTTAAGCATGCTGTTAGGATTATCAAAATGTTTGTTGATAAATTGTAAACTGACAAACACTACATTTACTGGTTGTGTAAATGCTAGAGTTTTAGCTCGTTTGTAATCGTGATATTGCCAGTTGGCGTAGTTAACATGACTTTCTTCACCGTTAGGTAATAGCGCACTCCAGCTATCGTTAACACCTACTTTGGCTGTAACTACTAAAATTGTTTTAGCTTTCATAGCTCGAGCAATTTCATAAGTCATAAAACACTTACCAGCTCGCATGATAGCATTAACTAAAATATCATCTTTAGTCTTAAATTGATCCACAGCCCAATCGACAATAGTTTGTTGATATGGAAAAGCAGGAAAGTCTTCCAATGCCATGACACCGTGTCTAACTTCGTTGATAAGTTGTTTACCAACATTAACTACATTGTCTACGCTTTCTTGTTTTGGATCAAAGAACCATTCGCTGGCTGTGTTATCACTAGGAACCCACATACCCATACGCTTTTGTTTTGGATGTAGTACACTTTGTTCCAATTGGCGTAGCCTACTCAAACTTTCATGTTTCTCGCCAGTTTCACAAATATCGCTAACGTCTTCTACCCAAAGAATTTCGTAAGGATCAGCACTGTTAGCTGCTGTTAATTGTTCTTTAATTCGAATTTCGGCAGCTTCGTAGGCACTATTAGCCTTACGTCTAGCTGATCCATTTTTGACTTGATGTACTGTACGATTGAGTTTGGTTGTGTACCAATACATTACACAATAATATTTCATTCCCACTCCAATTTATTGTTAATAACCTTATTATACACTCAACTTATTAATAAGTCAACCAAAAAGAAACCCACCGAAGTGGGTTCCACTAGTTTGGGTAACAAGGCATAGTTGCCCCGGACGTTGCAGTTTCTTAGGCTGCTACAGCTTCAGTACCACGAGCGAAGCGGAAGCCACGACCCATAGATACTTTAACTACGTCTTTAGTATTTGCTTTTGCATTTACTTGAGTTTGATTTTTACGACTTTCTTGTCGGACGCCATTATCCTATCTCACGCTGTCGAAACCTGGTCAGGCCCATCAAAAGCACACTTAAACTGGTCCGGCAAAATTTTTCTATTCCAGTTCTTTTATGAAGGATATCTCCCTCGGCTTGGCTACGGCAAAAGTGTGCTTTTGGTGGACCTGGGCGGAATCGAACCGCCGTCCAACATGCCTTACTTTATGGTTTACGTCGTTTTCTTTAATACTTTACTTATCTAAGTATTGGGTTTTACTACTACTTCTGGTGCACGTATAGTCATTGGGCTCTTATCATCGGTCCAACGTGCCTTATTTGGACTAAACAATCTCTGTCTAAAACTAGCCATCAAGCCCGGACCCCAATAGGTACTGACCATACTTTCAGCAAACTTATCATACTCTGGATCGGTAAATCTAGTCCAGCAACCTTCATGTAGTGCAGGCCCCGGCTCTGACTCTGTGGCATAGGCCCTATATGGATAATCAGAAGTTTTAACTTGACAATCTTCTAGGGTTAATACAATGTAGCCGCCACTGTCATTTGGCATGTACATTTCTTTTGGTTCGTCTGCAATGGCAGACAATGACACTAATAGTGCAAGTATAGCGATCCTCATAACATATCCTCCATAGTAGCGGTCGGGATATAATCGGGATCGCTATACCAGTATTTACACCTTAGGCAGTAATACCTGCTCGAGCTTTGATTGCGTCTAAACTTAATTCAGATTTAGAAACCTTCACAGTGCCTAGATCTGTATACTTTTCCTCAGCGGCATCAATGGCAACAGCAAACCTAGGATTAGAGTACAAGTCGGTTGACTTTAGATGTTTAATACAATCTAATTTAGACAGCTCATTTGGAAGTTCAATCAAGTTGATATCCTCGTGGCCACTCTTAACTAAGATCTTAACACGGCTAACAAGATCATTAGCAAAACGTACTTTAGTCTTACCTTGAAACGTTGAAATACCTGTTACTTTAAACATATTACTTCCTTTCTGGTTGTTGAAAAATTAATCAGCACGTGAACCCATATAAGCACGGAAACCATGTTTTGCTAGTACATCTGCATAAGCACGTGCACCAGCTTCTTTAACGTCCATACTTTGACCATTGTAGCTACCACAGTTCCACAAGTTCATTGTTTTTGGACGATAGCTTTTCTTAAAACCCATTTCAGCTAGTGCTTTAGCTTCTTTTGAATTAGTACGAGCTACAAACACATCTACCCAAGCAAAACCACAGTAGGCCATTTCACCATGTTGGGCAATAAATGCTTGTTCTGCTGTAATTGCGGCTGTTTGTGCTTCGTTCTTAATAGCTTGAATGTCCATTTATTGCTCCTGTGTTGTTAGTGTATGTGTAACATTATACACTCAGAAAACCAAAATGTCAACCAAAATCATGTTAAAAGTTGAATATTTTTTACTAGATCTTCAAATACTTCATTAGTTAAGCTATTATTTCTATAGTGTAAAGAGTTTGATATATGTGTATTTTTATGAGAATTCTGTGTGTGCCATAACGCAAAAGGGGTTGTAAAAATTAGACGTAATGTATTATTTCCCCAGAAACCCGCTTTAACTTGTTCTTCTATTCCTTGATTATTAATATATAGGAATTTATTATAAAATAAGTCGGAATCATTAAATAAATCAAAATTATTAATTGTTAATCCATCGATGGTTATAAATTTATCTTGGATAATTTGATTATTTTGGACCAATGTATCTTTTGGACTTTTACCATACATTGATATGTCTAATACAATTTTAGGATCTGTCTTATATGATAAATTGATAGTATGAACCCCAGACGATAAAATGTTATCATATACAATGTTAGAATTTATTGTAATTTGTAGACCTGGGCTACAAAATGCCGATACAATTAACTGAATTTCAATTGAATCAGATTCAATCAGCTCATCAAAGAACTTATCAAATTGATCTAGGGTTTCTTGAGCAGTTTTCATAAAATTTGTTAATTTCCTCAGAATGCTGTTTAACAATAACATTTACTACGTTAAGAAAATTCCATTCGTCAATGATAGGAATTTGTAAGTTAGATGCTAATTTGTGTAAAATTATTCTGCGTAATATTCTTTCTTTAAATGTATTAGTAGGGTTAGTTTCAGAAAACCAAACAAAGTCTCGATTAAAATCAGATAACTGAATTGTTTTTTCAGCGACATGATTCATAGCAGGAGTACCTTCAAGCATAGCCGCTGGAAATCCTAAACTTAATGCCGAAATAGTGCCTGATCTAACATAAGGCAATATATTCACTATCATACGACAATGTTTAACAAAATCAGTATGCGTTTCTGCCCAATGTCCTACAAAAGTTAATAGTACGCATGTAATATTATGTTTTTGAAATTGAGATAATTCGTAATATAACGCATCAACATCTGTCTTTTTATTCATAACATCAAGTACATGATCGCTACCACTTTCTGCCCCGATAGTTAGTCCATGTGCCCCTGCACGTGCCATTAATGGATATAATCTCTCTGGCATCTGATCAGCAGGTCTACAGATATATTGTCCATTCCAAGTTATTATTTTATCTGGGTTTCTATCATTGTAGTCAGCAATAATTGTACAGAATTCTTCTAAAATTTTCAACCCACCATTGACTAAGCTATCAGTGAATTGAAATTTACGAAATCCTAATGTTTCGGCTATGTAGATCATCTCGTCGGCGATATTACTACCACTACGGTATTTGTAACGACCAAATTGAAATTTAACATCGCAGAAATCACAATCACGCACACATCCTTTACTACCAGTGATAGGAAACATAACCTGGCCATCATTCCAAAGGTACTTATCGAATTCATAATCTGAATAATCAGGTAATGGGTAATTGAAAGTGTCAGAATTATAATTAGTTTTAATACTAGTACCCTGAAGAATATCTAATACAGCATCCTCACCATCGCCGATCACCACATAGTCTGCAAGTTTTCTGTTCTTTAATAAATTACCAAATTCTAATATTTTTTCTAGTCCTTTTGGTTTTAGTATAGCATTGGCTGTGATGTTTATTGGAACCTTGGCTCCCCTACCACCGACAATAATCTTAGCATTTATATTATTATCTTTAATTAAATTAAGTAATTCGGCTGTGGCTTTATGTGTAAATATAGAAAATATACTAATGCCGATATATTTGCTAGGATTAGTTTTAAAATAATTAATAACTGTTTGATAAAATTGATCTAATATTAATTGTTCTTCTGTTGTTAAAACATTATCAGCATTGGCAAAATAATTTTGTACGCGATCAAACTGTTCAGTATTATTGCCGCACAATTCTAATAGATCTAACCCAAAGTCCTTGGTTTTACAAGTATAGCCATTAGATATTGCTACCGCTTTTAATATAGCAGGAGCACTATAAACTTGATCTAAATCCCTAAAAGGTATAGAACAAAAAATAATATCTAAATAATCCATCCTTGTCCTATAATTTCATGATACCAACTATAGAAGTTAGGTATATTTAATTTCCAAGTATCATTGGTGTTTATGTAACATGTCGATATTCCGGCACTTTTGTAATATATAGGCAATATAGCATGACCATCAATATCTACACTTACTTCTAACGCCTCAGGGTGTTTTCGATCAATTTGTATCTGCAGATCCACTGGTATAGTAAGACCGATTTCATGTATAAATGTTTCTTCTTTAGTAACTTCAGTTATCCAAGTAGCATCATTGATTCGAAGCCGTGCTTTAACATTGCCTACAGGTTTAACTCGTAAGACAACTTCTAACTTTAGAGTGGGTTTAGTAGCCGTAGCTTCTAAGAAATTCTTCATATTCTGGTAGATAATCCAATATGCTGTTATTGCGTAAACTTTCGAATGCTTTTAAAAATCTAACAAGGTTATGGCGTTCTTGCTCTACATTATCTGGAATCTGTAGATTCTGCAAAGTGTCTCTGTATTCAATAATAACTTTATCAATGACTTGCTCTCGAATATTTTCATTTCTTCTATTAACCAGCGAGTCACTGGAGTCCGATATATTATATTTTTTTATAATTTCATTTAATCTAGATAAAATAGTATTTAATATATCTTTTGGTAACAGTTCTATTCTCAAGCAACTAGGACTAGTTAACAGATTACAACTTTCAGCTATGATTGAATTCTCAATCATAAATTCAAATAATGTATCTATATAAAACACAGATAGATTGCTAGGAGTGATACGCAAGGACAATTGTAGGTCCATGGTATTTCTAAGATTAACAAACTTTTCAATATTTTTTTTAACAGTAGCAATATTGCTAGGCCAACGTACATAATCATTAATAGAATGTAAACTTTCTATACTTAATCCTAGGTGAGCATGTTTAAATGCTTTTAACACCTGTTCTAATTCTGGTGTGTAGACTGTGCAGTTAGTAGTAGTCCCTATGCTGATATCTTTGGCTAATCCCATATCTATTAAACGGTTACAGATATCGTAGAAACTTTTAAGATACAAGGTTTCGCCGCCCAAGAAATGTATGTATCTAATATTTGGGATTTCAGCTAACTCATTGATAAACTTGTCTACTAAAGTTGGGTCATCGGTCCAATTGCCTGTTAGTGCAGGTAAATTAAACAATGCAGGTTCTATTTTTTGTAATTTAACATAGTCAACAGCAAGTCTACTGCTATACATTGGCATACACATAATGCAACTACTATTACAGGTATTACCAAGATCAATTTGTAAATCGACCGGCATGCTGTCTGTGTGGCCCTGGTTATTGTATGAGTGTTCAAATTGTGCCCAATGCGGACTAGCACAAAATGTCTTGTCAAACTCTTGGATATTAATTGCACTTTTTAGTAGTTGACGTTGACGCCCGCTGACTTTATTGTACTGGTCTTCATTCTTGCAACTTACGCAAGTTGCGGTGACCTGTCCTTCTAATAAATCTAATCGTAATTTACGCATAATATCAGAGTTCATATATTCTAATATACTGGTATTTCTGATATTATGTGGTGATGTGGTCATTGAAAAATCCCAGCGGCAGGGCATATAATCACCGCTAGGATTGATTCTAATATGGAACCAAGGACTACTACAGAAGTTATCGTTTAGTGATAATTTCATCTGCTAGACCATAGGCAACAGCTTCTTCTGCAGATAGGAATGTATCAAACTTCATAGTTTCAAACAGCTCATCATAGCCCTTGCCAGCAGTGTTGTGACGCACATATAGTTGAGTTAGGCGTTCATTTAAACGCTTGCTTTCTTCCATGCTACGCACAGCATCTTCAAACTGTAGTTCTTGTACATGTACTGAACCTCGTGTACCGGGAGTACCTGAACTCACACGGTGAATCATTGTACGGCTTTCTGGCAAGACAAATCGCTTACCAGGCGCACCTGCATTAGCTAGAAAGCTACCCATACTACATGCTTGTCCAACTACAATAGTACTTACATCTGGCTTGATAAACTGCATGGTGTCATAGATTGCCAAGCCTGCTGTTACACTACCGCCCGGACTGTTAATGTACAGCAAGATATCTTTATCTGAATTTTCTGCTTCTAAGAACAGCAATTGTGCCACAATTAAACTAGCTGAATGTTCACTAACATCAGTGTCTAACATTACAATACGGTCTTTAAGCAAACGACTGTATAGATCATAACTACGTTCACCGTCTGATGTACGTTCTACTACTACTGGCACTAAATTTGGCATAATTTTCCTTTATTAAATAAATCTACCTTTGGAATCTCTCGGTCTTACTCGAGCCCAAAGAGACTTGCCTGAACATTCGGTTAAAAGTTTATAAAGATCTTTATCCATTTGTTTCCTTTATCTACGTTCAAGTTTTTCTTGACAGAACACGCAAAGTTGGCAACCTGGTACAGCTTTGCGTCTAGCTTCTGGGATTTCATCCCCGCACTCTTCACACTCTTCTGCACTTGGTTTAGCCGCCTGTTCTTGCAACTTACGGCGTACACCTGCTACAGCATTTAAGTTATTGTGAATAGCATGAAGCTGGCCCATTTCTGCCTCTTCTTCATTATTATACTGCCAATCGTCTTTTAAATCAAGTTCTTTCATTAGTAATCACTCTTTATGTTTTTAGGTAAAACCGGTCTGTTAACGTCAAGCATATTTAACCTAGTATATAGTATACTCAACAAATTCTTTACTGACTTTTCTGCTCTGGCTCGGTACTCCGGAGTGAGACCTGGATTAGCAATCATGACATGTCCTAGCTCGTGTGCTTCACTTATGGCCTGCCTTAGAGCTTCTAGTTCAGTCATTAGGCTGCCACCGCACCTTCTTCAACAAACTCTAATTCCATCAATGCTTCTGCTACACTATCAAAGCCACATACGTCATAGCCTGTGCGATAGTGTTTGACATAGTAAGGACCATTGCCCGGACTTGCTAGTGTGTCAATACCAACTTCACCAACGCCTTGAATTACTTTCATTACCTTATCCATGTCGCTTTCTCCTTATTAAGTTTACAAGTGCTATTATAGACTCTTTTAACCAAAATGTCAATTAAAATATGGTAAATTCTCAAACTTATCACCCTGTTGATCTTTGTCAGATAGTACCAAATGGTCCATGTCAGGCCATATAATATCCACAGTGGGATCGTTCCAAGCCAAACAATATTCATCACCTACATTGCGATGATCAGTGAGCTTGTATTGAAATAGACTAGAGTCACTTATGGTTTTATATCCATGTGCAAACCCTTCTGGAATCCAAAGTTGGCGACCATTTTCTTTGGATAGAGTAAAGCCCAGCCACTCTCCAAAGGTATCACTAGTAGTACGTAGATCAACAATGACATCGTAGATTTCACCGTAGCTACAGCGTACTAGTTTAGCCTGTGGACGTTGATGTTGATAGTGTACACCCCTGAGTGCACCTTTAGTTGACCACGCTTGGTTATCTTGCACAAACTTTGGATTAATACCTACAACTTCACGAAACTTTTGCTGATTATACGTTTCAGTAAATGCACCACGATGATCTGCATAGACATCGTTTTCAATTAGGTATACACCTGAGAATTTTGTCTGATCTATTTTCATTTGCGTCCTTTACTCAACATAGCCATGGTTACCATACCCTTATTACCTTCATCTTTGAAGTAGAGTATACCATCCTTGTACTGCCACACAGCATCCTCATCTACAGCCCAAGGCTTGTATGCTATCAAATGATATTGGCCAGTATGGTAACCATAATGGTACCGTTTCCTCCACTGTGGTGCCCAACGATAGTAACACTTACCTAAAACTTTGCGGCATAGGTTTTGTGCGTGTACCTTAAAGCCTTGAGGTACTTCGATACTATAAGGAAATACCTGTTCAAGTTTTTTAACTGTAGGTTCGTATACGTAACGTTTCATATTACCAACTTGAGTTGTAAAATACTTTCAACCCTAAAAACAATTGACTGCGTGCTTCTGCAATAAACTTTAAGTCATCTTCATAGTAGTAGTCATCACTCGGATCACCCCAGAAGAAACCTGTAGCTTTAACACCTTTAACACGACCCTTTTTAAGATCTTTTTCAAGTTGATCAATGTCTTCCCAGGTTAGTTCAAGTTCATCACCGTTGAATTCACCGCTGTTACCTTTGCTAACCCATAGGTTATACATCCAACCATGTAGGTTTGGGTGTTTGCGCCAGTAGGCAATTTCAATTGGTTTGGTAACGTTGGAATTAGTATATTCGCCAGTTTCTTTATCGAACTCGCAACTATCCCAATATTCCTTATCTTGCCCTGCTTTGGCAGCAACATAAGCATACATGTCTAAACCCATGATTAACCTTTCCTAATTTCAATACAATCATTATACACTCAGTTAACCAAAATGTCAAGTAAATAGTTGTATGTTAATCTACGCCGACAGTGATGTGTGTCAATATCATTTAGAACAAATCAATCAACCATGTACTAGAGACTTTGACGAATTTGTTCAATATCAAGGTATTAAAAGTGCTGTGTTCCATGTACCGTTTCCTTGGAAAGGGGGGTACGGTGATTTGTTCTTAGGACGGCTTAATCGTATTGTTGACGATTGTAAACATATTGCTATATTTTCAAGCGAATTACACAATCGTATCTATCAGTTTATTCAAGGTTACGATAGACCAAACATTAGTTTATATATCTGCGGATACTTAAATAGACGATTGAATCATGCGCATATAGACCAATGGATGGATTGGTTTACCACTACCTTAAAGTTCTATAAAAATGTTCCTGGTTATTTAAATAAACTTAATCCATATAACGTCAAACCTAAATACTTTGATGCCCTATTAGGACAACCTCGTAGTCATCGCGATATAGCGTACAACTATCTTAAAGAACATCGAGATAAGGTTATTCTAACTTATATGCGAGATTTTTCGCAAGGACTTTATGATCATGACTTCAATGCCCAAACCATCCAAAGTCGTCCAAGTAATGAATATACCTGGGACATAGAAGGTCTCGGTGTGCCTAATAATCCAGTGAACTTTACAATAGAACATGTTGAGTTACACGGACAGCAAGTAAGTATTAGTCAAATAGTTCCTATTAATATCTACAATGAATCTGCATATAGTGTAGTAACTGAAACTAATTTCATGAACAGCTATACTTTCTACACTGAGAAAACCGTTAAGCCTATTTTAGCACGTAGATTATTTGTAGCATTTAGTGGACAGCATTATATTCGTAACTTACACAATTTAGGATTCCAAACTTTTGGAAGCATCATTGACGAAAGCTATGACGAAGAACCAGATCAACATCGTCGTTATGCTATGGTATATGATCAAATGAAATATTTGTTTAACCAACCACAAAATTTAATACTAGAACAAATTAAACCTATAGTAGAATATAATTACCATCACATGTTAAACACTGATTGGTATGGTAAATTTTCAAGAAATTTTTCACATCATTTTAATAATAGTAAATAATTATATCAAGGAGATCATCGATGATTAAATTTATCAAAAAATTATTTGGTATTAAAACACCAAGTGCTCACGCACACAAAGAAACAGTTAAGGAAATCTTAACACCACCAGCAACTACTTCAGTTGACTTTGTAGTAGCAACTGCTACAAGTAATGTGCCTACTGTTACTACACCGACAGCTACTTACATTCCACCAGCTAAACCTGTAAACAAGGTTAAGGCCATTGGTGAAACAGGTGCTAAAGCAGTTGCAGCAGCTACAGCACCTAAACCAGCTAATAAGAAACGTAAGCCATACCGTGGTAACAAAAATGCAGGCGGTACAGTTGCTAAGGTTACAGAAGGTGCTACTAAAGGTGGCAATAACGTAGTTAAAGCTCAAACACCAGCTAAAGCTAAACCACAAGCACCCAAAGCACCAGCTAAAAAGAAATAATTTTAGCCCAACAAAAAGCCGCATTACGCGGCTTTTTTTACGACTCTTGTGTTAGCATTTCCCAAGTAAACTCTTCTGGTGTCAAATACTTGCGTATAATAGCATCTTCACCTGGGCCACTAATTCTACGTTCGCCTAGATAAACTTCTGTAAGCCAAACCCATTTGCCAGTTGATGCTAGTTGTCTAGGCAACCAGGCAAACAGTTTTACCCACTTAAAGTCTGTAACAGGATAGTCAAAATATCCAGGAGGTGTCCATGTTGCGCCCATTATACTAACTCCAATTCTCGAGCACGTTCATATAAACTAAAACTTGCTAGATTCTTGCCCTTGCTCTCGCACATGATGTCAAATGACTCTAAGAATGATAATGCCCAATCGTTACAAGCAGTATTCCAATAGAAGTCACTGTGCGCACGCAGTTTACTTTTCTTATGACCTGACTCTAATAACTCTGCGTAGTTAGGTGCTAGAGTATTGTCATGAGCGACAAGATAATCTTCACGACTAACACTATAATGTAAAGTAGGGCGCAGACCACGCCAGCTCTCCATAACACGTTGGACACGGTCATCCATCGGTTTGATGTATTCCCCTTCACGTACCCAGTGATGATGGACATCGAGAACAATAGGAACGCCAGCAGTACTAAGCACAAGACAATCATCCAACCCATGTTTCATTTCCTCATTTTCAATAGTAAGTGTGTTGCGTGCTTCAACACTTAGTCTAGGTAGTACATCAATGATGCCTTGCGCACCACGGCGACCTGCAATATGCACGTTGCATTTAAAATCTTGGAATCGTTGGCCGTAACCCATATAACGGATCATGTCCGCATGATACTCAAATTCTTCTATGGACCTGGAGACAATATCGTCATTATCGCTAGCCAAAACGCAGAACTGACCTGGATGAAAACTGAGACGCACATTACGAATACGAGCCAATTCACCAACTGCTCTAAAGGCTGTTTCCATATACCTTTTGACGTCAGCCAATTGCCAATAATAACGCCAGCTAGACTCAGTATAAACAGGTAAGATGTCGCTACTAATGCGAACCATACGAAGTGTTTCATCTAGATTACCTACTCTTTCAATTAGTTTGCGAGTAGACTCAATGTTCTGTACCATTAGGTCCCATAGCCGCTGTTCAGCTACATCGCGTGTTTGACGATTTAACCAAGCCACAGTTGTTGTGCCAGTGTTGTACTGTTTAGCATCATCTGTTGGTTTGATCCCAAGGACCTGATCAGGACGATCGATCCACTTACAAGCAAAGCCTATGCGTTTAGTATTCATAAGGCTATTATAACAGTATTTAATGATTATGTCAAGAACTTTCTATGCGACCAAATGCGGCCCAACGTGAACCACCTACGCAGACCCAACCAATAACTCCGCCCGGGGCAGGTGTATCATTCCAAACAATATGCCCAGTACGTCCTTCATAGTTGGGTAAACTACCACTGGTCATTGCTACAGGCCCAATACTGAGATTGTCAATTTCAACACTACCATCTGGTAACAATGTGATATTTTGTTTACTATTTGATCCTAGTACTAGACTTTGGCTTCTAGCTGTACCAATAAAGCCCGTATCTTGGCGATACTTACTAGCGACTATTTCTACTTCTTGATCCCAGATACTCACAGGGTGACTAGGATCCATGGTGTTAACACCTATACGACCTTGGGTTACATACAATGTATCAACAAACAAGTTTTCGCCAGATGTTTGTAAATCATTAAGCACACCCACACGTTGAATATTAGTGTCAACAATATGATAACCTAGACGATTGCCATTTACAACTTCTTTGCCACCTTGTGTGATCTTATCTAGGTCAAGTCCATCTGTTTGTATTTTGTCAAAGATAGTATCTGTAAAACCATTAAACAATTCTGTATTAAGATCTTCACGTACAGCCTGACCAGTATTAGACACCAATTGTTTAAAGCCCGGTGTAGTTGGATCAAACGTGCCTGCTACAATCATTTGTCCTTTAACAGTAAGATTACCTGTTACTGTTATTTCAGGACTGTGTAGCCCGCTTTCAAATGCTACAGCACTGTCCATCAAGGTCATTTGTACCTTAGTGGTTAGATCGTCTATGCCAGTACTAGCAAAGTTTGTGATAATACCTCCTTGGATATTATCACCAGTGAGTTTCATACCTTTGATATTAACGCTGGTATGCGGAATACTATTTTCTGGGAATGTACTACCTTTAAGATTTTCACCAATGGCATGTTGTACTACAGCTTCTACGGCTTCACGAATATTAACACCAGCTAGCTTTTGATTAACCCAATCAATAATTTGTTTATTGGCTGTGGTTGCTAGATTTTTATTAACTTGATCAATGATTTGTTTGTATGCTGATTTTATTTCTTGTTCGCCCGTGCCAGCAAAATCAAATTTATCCAGACGTGCTTGTACTTGCTTTTTAACTAGGTCATTGACTATACTAGTTAGTTCAGTAGTAGCCAGTGTCTTAACTACTTCTACTGTGACCTGTTGTTGTAGTTCAGCATTAATAGAACCTTTCAGTTCTGAAATCATGCTGGCTATGATAGGCTGTAATTGATTATTGAGATCCATATACTCTTTGAAAACTCTATTAAAAACTAATTGATATTACATGCTCATAGTTTTTACGTATGAGACTTTTATACATTAAATTTTTATGTACAAAGAAATTCTTTGCACCTGCATCTATACTAAACTTAGCCATTTGTTTAAAGAACATGCTACGGCGTGCAAATGGACCGTAAACTTCTGCGGCTGTGCCATGTAGTTCATACACTGTGGTATTCCAGCTGTTCTTATCTGTATAATCATAATTATGATATTCTAAAAACAACTTAGTATCACTGTTGGCATGAACAGCCAATGGCTGACTAAATTCTCTATCGCGGAAATCTTGATTCTTATAGTCACGTAATGTAGTTACAATCAGATCTTTAGCTAGATTGGCTGTTACTGTAATCTTATCTAGTTGTTCTTGCTCACTGCTAGCAAATGTATAATATTCATCGCTGGCAACTACCCAATTAAATTGTTTACGATATTGACCTAGATCATCATCTGCAATATATGTATATTTAATACCTTTGGTATCTAAGTAATTTTTTATTGTTGGTGTGATAGCTGTAACGCTGATGTTCTTACAATTACAGCCCATCATTAAAGGACTAAACCCGTAGAATAATATGCTAGAGGGTGTATTTTTATAATGTTCTGCAATAGATTTAACAATCTCTTGCTTACGATCTACAACTTCTTGACTTTTTGGATTAAAATCAAATGCTTTTATAGACGTTTCTGTATATTTTGAAAAACTTGTAGGCATATTTCTTCCATGTTTCTAGTATTTAGTTACTCTCTAACTAAATCAAGGGTCACACAATGGAAGCCCCCGCCTAGTGTCCTACTATGACGCAATTCCAGTGGTATTACTGTGAATTTGGCTTTTTCTAAGTCTTCTATTAGGGCATGCTGATTTTTATCTACAATAACTGTGTTAGGATCAATGCTTAACATATTCATACCAATCCATTTACTAGCATAGGGATACTCGTAGAAACTCTGCGCCTCTACATCATTAACCCATAGTTTAGTCCAACCACCAAAACTCTTAGGACAATTTTGTTGCGTAACACGACTGGCATTTAGGACCACAAAACCTTCACGCAGTGGACAGATAGTACTGTCAATATGCACTCCACTGTAGAAGTTTACAAGTTCAATATCAATATCGGGGAGTTGTTCACATAGCCATTCATATGCTTGACGATTACCACTTGGGCTTTCTAAATACAGCCAGCGGTCACCCATACGACAGACATTGGCTGCATCCATGACCATACCAGTATGACGTGGCATGTGTAAAACTTTGCTGGCATTTTGATAAACATAATCTAATGCGTATATTTCTTGATCACGACAAGGATACATCATAACAGGATCTACTACGCGATCGCCAGCAATGATTAACCGGTCTCTAGGGCAATAATTGTACATGCCACCTAACTCTTGAAAATTCATTTCCTTAGGTCTAAGTACTTCTATTCCTAGTTTAGTTAATACGCTAGCCAGATCCTCTAGGTCTTCGTTGGCTTCATCTATAAGCCACTGAGGTACAGCACCACTAGGTACAGGAGTTTCCTTCCAAAGTGTTTTTTCGCCTTCTAGAGCAAATACTGGATCATTTGTAGGCCAATTAGCCCACGTTGCTGATCCTACTACCACGCTACGCAATTTTCCCCACTCATTGCTACTACTTATTTTCATATATGTCCTGTTATTTGTAATGTATATCTCGGAGTATATCCCATATTAGCTGCAAGATGTGGAGTATCATAACACCAAGAGACGGTATCACCCGCTGACCATTTGGTAATAGGCTCGCCGTCTATTTCTAAATAGTGTCCGCTGGCCCAATCTTCCAAGAATATAATAGCACGATATATTGATTGAGGAGTATTTTCTAATTCAAACAATTCAATATATCTCTTATAAGTATCGTGATGGTTGGGCAGTATAGTACCGCTACTCATACGATAATAACTAGTACCTACATCTTTCCAACCGAGACGATTAAAGTATTTAATAAACATATTGTTCCAAACAGGTTGGGGACTACGCATGTCACACATTGCACCAGTGAACTTACCTGGATATCCAAGTTCCATCCAGTTGGCAATATCGTTAGGATTGTTAAATGCTTCTACAGTATAAGTTAAATGTTTAAAACTATCATCCCAGAATGGTTCTATGTTAAATCTGTCCACGTGTATTTCCGTAGTGAACTACTTTAATTGCATCATTATCTGTTTTAAATTTACGCCAAGGATCTACAATGATACTGCCAGAACCCGGAGTAAAATATAGCTGTTGTTCTGGTAATTCACCTGTATATCCATAGGTAATTTGTCGATTATGTGCCAACAATACAATAGCCACTGTACCACCTTCCACAACATCACCTGTCAAAGGATCCGCATATGAATAGTCAGCACCAAACTCATCTAAGTAACTGCCGATTAATAAACTGTAACTACCATCTAGAAAATCCACGTCTGGCTTGTAGGCTTTGCCGTGAATGATAATTGGTAATTTAGTATTCAATTGATATTTGTGTAGGCATAGAGCCATGTTACGAGCCTGTTGTTCGCGTGCGTGCATGACTGTGTCAAAGATATCGTAGCCTAGGTTTAGATTTTCAGCTAACCAACGTAGGGCAATATTATCTCTAGGATGACAAGGACCTGCGTCACCCATACCTGCGGTCATGTACTTGCCGCTGATAATACGTATAGTTGAATTGATTAAGGCATCTGTTACTACATCTACATTCATATTGCCATTTTTAATAGCCACATCCTGTATCATGTTAACTAGGCCAACTTTAGTACTAATGAATGTATTGTAGAAAATCTTAATGGCTTCTGCTTCATCCCATGTGCCTATAGCATAGCGTGGATCATTTTCCATAAGTGGTGCGTAGAAGTCTTTAAGTAGTTGTGCATCGCCAGTCAATGATCCATCTTCTGTGCCGATGATAATCATTTCGGGATTGACCATGTCCCACTTAACTGAACCCATGGCAATTAAGTATGGATTATAGATAAAACGTGCGTTGGTAATATGCTGGCATAGCTCGCGACGAGTAGTACCGGGTAATACAGTAGATATTAACACAACGATTTGGTCTTGTGTTACATATTGATTGATATCTGCTAGAACTTGATTTACAATAGTGTAATCAAAGTCTTTATTAGGTAAATGGGTAATAGGTTGACTACCATCATAGATCGGATCATGCGGTGTTTGTACTGCTACAAAAATAATATCTTTACCTTGTACAGCACCTTCTAGTGTATCAGATATCTTAATCTTATCTGATGTGCGTGGGTAAATATCATAGCCAGTAACATCATATGATTGTGCCATTACTTCAGCACAGGCCAGGCCAAGTTTACCGATTCCAATGAATCCTACATTTTTTAATTGAATTGACATAATGCTCCAAATTGATCACGTTTACGAATTTTTGTATCAGGAATTATTTAAGGATTTTGTTTTTCACCACTTAGTGGACGGTGTCCCTAAGGCAACGCCTAATAACGAAGTAATAATATTTATGCCCCATGATTTTACAGAAAAAATAATATTCTTTTACGATCAAGAGCCATTTATATCACAAATGTCTATGCCATATATGGAAAAATATAATTTATCGCTGCCTACAGACGTTACTAAGATATTAGTTACCAGTGAATACAGTGATGAAGTTAATAGCTTCAGTAAAAAATATAATAATAAAAATATGTATTATTTCTTCCATGGCTTTGCTGCATTAGATTGGTATCGTGGATTCTATGCTTTAAATTATAATAAATCCGTTATACATTCATATTCTAAAGATTTTATTAGTTATAATAGATTGATTAACAATGATCGTAGTTACAGAATTTATTTTCTATCTAAATTAATAGAGAATAATCTATTAGATCGAGGGTTAATAAGTTTTGGAGTAGTAGATGATCATACCCCAGACTGGAGGGATGAACTAGCCGATCCAGATAGTAAACTTAGTGATGCTGCAAAATCTCACATAGAAACACATTTAACAAATATTAATAAATTAGTCATCGATAGTCCATATATTCATGGGAGTGCAAGTGCCAATATTCCCAGAAATATTATTCAACGAAATCAGCATACCGATGACGCATTTTGGCATATAGTTACAGAAACAGTATTTTATTATCCTAAACTGCACTTAACAGAAAAGATATTTAAACCTATTGTAAGTAAACAACCTTTTTTGTTAATTGCTGCACCGGGCAATTTAGCCTACTTACGAAACTATGGGTTTAAAACATTTGGCAATATTATTGACGAAAGTTACGATAGTATACATGACAATGATGCCAGGGTAGATGCTGTAGTTAAACAACTAGCATGGTATTGTAATTTGTCTGAACAAGAAAAGTCTAAGATCATCACTGAAATAGAACCTATTGTAGAATATAATTTTAATCATTTCTATAATGAATTTAAGAATATTATTGTACAAGAATTGTTAGATAACTCCCGCACGCTATTCAAAGAAATAGGCTATGATGACAAGACCATAGCCTATGATGATGTTTATAAAATTCTAACTAATTAAATTTAACTTTTTCAAACGATCCTTCAATACGATGTAGTACACGTTCTGTAATCTTATCAAACGCCCAACGTTTATGTATACCTAGCCATTGTTCAGATAATAATACATCATTATCTTTCCAATCATGATGATACATAAATCGCTCTTGTATAATATAATCACAAATTTTTTCTAGTATAGGACGACTTTCATCTTCGGTCATACCATCAAAATAAAATACCTGCAAGGGACTACAATAAAATCCTGTCTTACCTGCAATATTAGTATGAACAATATTCGGAGTAAAATAAGGATTAACTGATTTATCAACATCATTTAATTGGGTCGGCGAATACCTACCTGTTTCATATCCGCATACTACTTTTAAATCTTTAATTTGACTAAAGAATTCCGGATCTTCTTGTTGTAAGGTTTCGTAAGAAAGAATGTTATTAATAAAACTTGTCCTAGATCCCGCTGAGCCTGCAACACTATATAACCAAATTAATGGTTTGCGTTCAGCATGCGCACTATCATTACAATGCCAATCTAATTCAGTTACATGGCCAAATAAACCAGGACGGCCATGTTCATCTAATCCGCCCGAAACACGAACTACATGCCTGTCACTGCCTTCAACATAATATCCATCAAATAGTTTTTTGTCGGGCATCTGTCTAGCAGATCCAAATCTATTAACTATGTTTACTTCGTCCTGATGTGTTAAATGTTGATCCCGTAATACAACCACGGTATTGGTATTAATATACTGTCCGATGATATTAATCTCATCATCAGTAGCTGTGCGTAAATCCAACTCATCGACTTGAACAGTCCAACCATTATCAAGAGTTTTAATTTTCATAATATTTCCTAGGTAATATACATATTTAATAAGTGACATAATAACATCTACTAGTTATGAAAGTACCTAAAATTATAAATACAATATAATAAGAATTTCAAGGAGCAAGCATGGGTGATATATTCAAACTCATAGGTGATTTAGGATTTCCTATCGCTGTAGCACTAGCTGGTGGATACTTTGTTTACCTCACAATCAAACTACTACTAGGCGGTGTACTTGGATCAATCAAGGGCATGGCTGGTATCATCACAGCCCTAGACAATCGCGTTAAAACCATGAACCACGACGTTATACGTATCGATACTATTGTCAGTAATGCACTTGGACTTAAACCAGATGTAGAGCGTATTGCACGTGCAGATGGTAAAAATGACGCAAGACGAGATTAAGGAAAAATAATAATGGCAATAATGTATGTACTAACAATCAATGACCCGCAAGGCGCAGGAGCATTTAATAATGATATTTTAGCCAGCGATTGGTATGCAAATATATCTAATTATGCTAGTTTCACTTCTATTGCTGGTTTAACTACCTATGTATGGTCTTTTATATTTGATTCTGCAGATGACTTAAATGCTTGGGTAGCCGATTACGGATTAACAGATCCAGATTTATTAAATAGTATACAAAAATGGTCAATTGACCATGGTGTAGAATATACCCATAAGTTCTACACATTACCAGAAATCACACAACAAGGATTATTCTAAAATGGCACTATTAGATTCAGTATTAAACTTATTAAACAAAAAACCCAAAGACCCAGACGCACCTAAACCACCAGCAGGTAGTCGTAGTGAACGTGAAGCAAAGATCAAAGATAAAGCGGGTATGGTAATTAATGTGTTTGCTGCGCTCTTAGCCTTCAACGTTTGGTATGGTGGCGGTTTGAGCTCAAAAGTAATGAATAATACCATCAAATCTAACGATATTTGGAACTTTTACCAGGCAAAAAGCATCAAACAGACCCAGTATGAACTAGCCGCACAAACTACCAACGATCCAGTTAAAGCTAAAAAGTTTAGTGAAAAGGCCGCTAGTTATGAATTGGGCGATGAAGGCAAACCAGCATTGTTTGCGGCCGCTAAGAAATTAGAAGCAGAACGTGATCTAGCTAAAAAGAAATCACCATGGATTGGCTACGCTGGCACAGCTTATCAATTGTCAATTGTACTATTATCAGCAAGTATCTTATCAGTTAGTATGATGCTGTTTTGGTCGAGTTTTGGTGTTGCGGCTGTTGGTGTACTATTAATGTTACAAGGTTGTTTCTTGTTCTTCTAATATGACACAGCGCGAATTAGCAGATAAAATAGCATCATACCTAATGTTTGCAATGATCGTTGGTGCTATCTTGTTGGGTATTTTTACAGGTAAGTAAACATGGATATTGTAGAGTTAATCAATAAGTATGGCTTCCCCATTGTTATGGCAGTGGGCATGGGCTATATTATCAAATACGTATGGGAGTGGTCAACCAAGGAAGTTAAGCCCGTGATCAGTGACGCTAACACTGTGTTGATTGCGCTTATTGATCGTATACGTATGTTAGACAATGATCTAATACGCTTAAATCAAAAAGTTAATACAGTATTACACCTACGAGGTAAAACTATCGAATATGAGCGTGTAGAAGCTGAAAAAGCAATTAATGATATTAGCAAGCATAAGAAATCAGAAGACGATATGGCCGCTTCAGGTGGCGACAGTTAACGTGTAATTAGTTCTTCTGCTTCTGGGAAGCGTGTGCGAGTATTACGGCTTCCTAGTAGGGCAATTATACGCTGACCCAACTGCGTATTCATTAGCATTACCAAACATCCACCACTTGAATTAATAAATCCTGTTTTACTTACTACAACATCATCGTCGTGCTGTCTAACAATAGGGCTAGTGTTCCATGCCTGATACCAATGTTTCTTTACTTTAATTTCAACACTGGGTTTAGTAGCATCTACAACATCCGGGTAACCTTTGGCCATAATAATAAGTTTAATTAAGTCTCGAGCTGTGCTGACATTAGTTTCTTCTAGTCCAGTTGGATCAGTGTAGTGTGTGCTGGTCATGCCAAGATTCGAGGCCTTAAGATTCATAGCTTCTATACACTTATCTACTCCACCAGGATATGCCGCGCACAAAGTATAGGCTGCAAAGTTATCGCTTTTAACCATAGCAAGATCAATTAAGTCCTGACGAGTAAGTGCCTTTACGCTATGAGGTAAGTGAGTATGATATTGTCGAGCCAGCTTATAGTTCAATGTAATTACATCGTCTAAAGGTTGTTTAGCATCTAACACAACCATCACAGTCATTAGTTTAGTAATACTAGCAATAGGTCGTGGTTGATCAGCATCTTTTTCGACAACAACTTGTCCTTGTGTGTCGGTTACAAGATAGCTTTTAGCTGTGACAGCATGTGCGTTAATAGAGACTAAGAACAACAATGATAATAGATATTTCATTGTCTTATTTCTCGTGGGCCACAAATTCGCCATTCCAGTCATCTGGTAGATCTTGTTGTTTCATAAACTCACAGCGTTCAATCCAAATCTTATAGTACTTGTCCATTTGTCCACCAAATAGTCCTTTCATCTGACTGCACATCTTGGCAGCTTCATCAAACTTCTTAGCCTTATATAGTGCGTGCATTTCGTCATGTGCTTCTTTATCTTTAGTATAGTCTGCACCTCGAGTACGCAATACTGTGTAGATTAAGTCTGCTACAGTCTTGCCTTTTGGCTGTAAGTTATCTAGTAACAAGTAGAAGAAGTCATCCTTGGTACGGTTGTATGTTTCAGCACCAATAATACATAGTACACCATATGCTTTACAACGTGCTTCTAGTCGTGCCGCAGTACTAACCATGTCACCTAAGATGTCATAGCCGTGTCGTTCTGTGCTACCCATTTCACCAATGAAACCGATACCTGTGTTACAACCCCAGCCCATGGCCGCTGGTGGTAGACCTTGTGCTTCCATTTCTTTGGTGTAGGCATCAACCGCATCTAACATTTCTAATCCAACTTTAACGATAGTGTGTGCGTGATTAACATCATCGATTGGCGCACCGTGAATGTGCATACTTGCATCACCTACATACTTAATAACCATACCGTTATTATCAATAATAGGACGACTAATACTATCCATATAGCCATTCATATACTTTGTAAGTCCTGCAACATCATCACCGTAGTGTTCGCCGATTGGAGTAAAGCCACGTAGGTCACTGAACATAACACTTACGTCTTTGCGCACGCCGCGTTTAATAAGCTCTGGATCTTTTTGTAGCATCTCTACTACTTCTTTAGAGCAGTAGCCGGCAAACTGTTTCTTAATTGCCTGTTTCTGTAGGAATTCGCTGATGAACTTAACACCATAAGCATGTAGCATAACTAGTACACCACCAGCTACAGGTACAATAGCATCAACTAGGAATTTATAGTGTGCGAAGATATACATACTCGCTGGCACTAAACTAGCAAGCAATACAACGCCTACACCTAAACCCACATATACCCAGCGACTTAAGGCTAAGATGATTAAACTAATTAATACCAATGCCAATAGCTCAGCACCAGGTGCCCAGTCTGGTCGTTCGATACTTACATTATTGGCCAATGTACCAATAACAGCGGCCTGCATGTCCTGTGGCCAAATACTGCCAATACTTGTTGGAACTGGATTACCTAGGCCTGCGGCACTTAGGCCTACAATGACCACAGCACCACCAAAGTCTTTGGGTAAGTTAACTGCGGATACCTGTGTGTCTTTCTGTGACCAATCTACCCAGATACGACCTAAACTATCTGTGGCTATTGGATTAAAGCCAGGAACACGCATTTTCTCAACGCCGTTGGCATTTAGTTTAACTTGGAATGTTGAGGTGTTTACTAATACACGTAAGACTTCTAAAGGCACGCTTGGATACAAACTACCGTTACTAGCTACGAACAATGGTAGTCTGCGATTAACACCATCTACTTCTGGTAGTGTGTTGGCGATACCGACACCTGCGGCATTTTTTTCTAATTCTGGAATGTTGGCAATAATGCCTGGATAGTTAATGATAGTATCTAAATAGTCCGCACCAATTACAGCACTACCTGGTTTGCGAGGAATATTCTTATTGGCCTGTGCGGGCATGTTAGTAAGAATAACGTTATGTTGTGTTTGTAACACTGAAGCTAATACACTATCGCCGCCCTGACGATCCTTTTCTGGCATCATAACGTCCCAAACAACTAGGCCTGCGTTGCGAGCGTATAGCTGATCAATTAGATTAGCATAGATGTCACGCTTAAATGGCCACTGACCATATTTGTCAATAGTGGCTTCATCTATGTTTACTGTATAGATATTATTTTGAGTGGGCTTTTGGCCAGCAATAAGTGTGTCAAAGTACCTAAGCCTAACTGACTCTACAAATGTAGGTCCTTGGAATACTACAGCTACGATAAGGGCAAGTGTAATGAGAGCAGTCCACGGACTGACTAGGATTTTTTTAAATTTGTTCATCTTTCTAATATACTTCCTCTAAATGGACTGGCACAGACTTTTGGCGGGGATTGATAATCTTCTGGCCAGATTTCTTCTGGTGGTACGTACAATGTGTACGCTGGTTTGTTTGATGTAGTTTCGACTTGTTTAATAGTTTTTGCTGGTGCGGGCTGTACAGCACAGCCTGTGATTAATAATACGAATAATAACTGATATTTTAGCATAGATTAGTATTTATATGACGTTATTTCCTCGAACATGTAAATTTAATACAAAGTTTTCGATTAATAACTTAATGACAGTAGCGATGAGTATGGCTTCACCGTTTTCTGATTTGGAGTATTCTTCATAGAGTTCGTAGGTTTGACTACCGATGATTTGATATATGCGATCTTTATCTAAGGGCAAATCGTCCCAGTCAATTTCATCGCTAACTTCTACTTCTTTAGCAAGTTCAATGATTTGTTCTTGAGTTAATTTCATACATAGCCTTTATATGGTCCGGCGTGAGGGAATCGAACCCCCAACTAGGGAGTAGAAATCCCCTGTTATATCCATTTAACTAACACCGGATTTGGTGGGCCCACCTGGACTTGAACCAGGAATCTCCAAATTATGAGTTTGTTGCTTCAACCAATTAAGCTATAGGCCCTTAAAACTTGGCCGAGGGTATCCGATTCGAACGGATGGTACACATTTCTGGTACGACAGTTTAGCAAACTGCTGGTTTCGGCCAACTCACCCAACCCTCGATTTACTTTGGTGCAGGTAGTCAGAATCGAACTGACATGGCTTGCGCCGAGGCATTTTAAGTGCCTTGTGTATACCTATTTCACCATACCTGCAATTAATCTTTTTAATCGTTCATAGTTCCCACCTTTTGGAGCAAGACCCACTTCAATTAATGCTTGTCTTATATTACTACATTTTTCATATGCTGTCAAGAGATTTTTGTCACTAATTTTTTGTTTTCCTGTATTTTTATTTCTACCTTTGTAAGTATCAGTTTGACTATGACAATTAGGACACAGATATCTTAAATTTTCTAATCTATTATCGGTATTATTCCCATTAATATGATCTAAATCTAATACAATAGTTTCACTTTGCCAACTATCAATACCACATTTAGAACAACAATAATCTAATAAATTATCTTTAACTATTCTTTGTTTAATAATTTCGTTTGAATAATAACTATTCTCAACAAACATAACAGCATTAGGGGTCAATGATTTGCCTTTACTCCAGGCACTTGCTGGATTATATGTATATCCTTTTCTACCTTCGTTGTATGCTTTGAGTAACCCTTTTGAATTTTGTTTTCTTAAAATTTCACATCCTGCTGGGCGTTTACTACAACAATGTTTTCCGTTTTTTAATGTATGATTTGCTTCTTTACCACATCCATAATCACATAGCATATTAGTTCTCCTACTATAGTTATTTATACGGAATACGCAAATTTTAACTTAAAACATTATTGCCTAAATTTTGGCGGAAGGATGGCAGAATCGAACTCCTGGCCTTTCGGCTCCAGCGCATTTCAAGTGCGCGGTGATATCCCAGATCACATAACCTTCCAGTTGGGCGGTTTGCCGATCTCTCCTAACCTCGAATACATAATGTATCGGCTTTCTCCCAAACTTTAAAACTTTGGTGCTACCTCTTGGACTTGAACCAAGCACACCCGACTCTTCAGGCCGGTGCTCTACCAGATGAGCTAAGATAGCATTTAAACTAAACCTAAATAGTGCATAACTTTCCGTTTGACCATTGGATTAGGTGCTCGCCAATTACCTACATCGCGAAAACCCATCATGGTACCAACTTCTGCTACTGCACCGCTACGACTAACACCCATATGACAATGTACTACTACGTTCATACTATTGTCCCATGCGTGTTGTAATGCTTCAGCTATACCCTTTGCGTCTTCGTTGGTAATAGCTGCTTCAAAATAAAACTTATCATGATCACTATCATCTACATCTAAAAAGAAGAATTGACGCACTTCTTTGAAGTGATATTTTGGCTTAGGAAACTCTGTACCAGGATCTACGATTTGGATTAGCATACTGTTGAAGCCAGCATCGTGATGGTATCCATCTCTGACTTCCTTTAATCCAATATTTTCAATCCATGGTTTCATCATCTTCTTCATCCTTGTAATGTTCTGGATATTTGGCACGAACGGCAAAGTGCGTGCCCATTGCTCCAGCACAACTAAATTGTTTGCCTATCTTAAACTTTAATCCATTGAGTGTAAATGGTTTTAAAACTCTATCACCATTCCACCAACCACGTTGTATCTCAATATAACCCTGTTCACCTAGGTGCTCACGTAGTTTAGCAAACTCTGGGTGGTCTTCTGATCTACCTAAGGTAACAGTTCCCTTGCCCTGTAGAATCAGCAGTAATTCTTCATTGGTGGGCACACGACCATTTTTAGTATACTCATTCCATTCTTCGCGAATCTCTACACTGGTTAGGTATGCTGGGTCAATTGTAAAGTCCATTACCAAGTCTCACTTTTTAATATTTGTAGCAACAATTCTTGCTGTTCTTCTTTGGTTAACATTACATCCTGTTTTTCTCTATGCTTATACCAATAAAAATCTTTAGTGCCAGGGGTTAGTGCGACAATAGTATGTGCCTGAAAACTAATCGGTAAAGGGAGTTCGATATGGTTAACAACTAAGTATCTACCAACAGTTCTGTTAGGGTAAATGTAACCACGTATTAAAGTTTTATCATCTGGAAATTCACAGTAGTACATTATAGCCACCTTAACGCAAACATTGAAGCATCTGCGTCATGCTTAAATTGTATTGTAATTTTTCCATCGCCACAACTAACTACTAAAAAGTTAAAATGTTTTTCTATTTCTTTTTGCGTTGGGTATTTTCCGTTATGGCTAAAACTTGATCCAGCACGCCAAAATATTTCATCTGTAATATTAAGATAGTTATCCAACTTAACCCCACCGTAACATAAACATAGTATACGCAGGCTCAGCTTTGAACCAAATCGTTTCATTCATGTTAGTTTCCCAATCACTAATATCAAGATGCTGATAACACCAAGCAAGTATGGTGCTGAATTTATCTACACCATTATATTGCCATGTCATACCTTGCGCCCTTTGAACTTGGTATCTTTAGTTCCTCTACGTTTATACCAACCGTAAGGTTCACCGTTGGGTAACAGACCATTAATGACACCATCGGCACCCATTTCACCAACAAACACTAAAGGCTCTTCAACATGTCGACGAAGAGCCTCACGTGCCTCAACCCAACTTGGTTGTTTAGAAGTCATAGTCTTTTGATTCATATTCATTTGCTTGTAGTATTTCCCAAGTCATAGACTTTTGGAACTTTTCATATGCTGGTCCTTTACGTAACCAATCAGCAACAATGTCTTGACTGCCCCAACTACCAGGTGGAGCCAATTCCTGTAACCAGTTTAGATATTCTTGTAAACGTGTTTTGTTCCAATGATCAGCACGTGCGATAACGTCAGTCCAGGGGTCACAGCTTAACAAACTGGTTAAGAAACTACCTGGTGGTAGAGCATATAAGATATAGTTCTTAAGTGCTTCTTGACTTACATCAGGTAAATCACTTAGCCCATTCCAATCCCATTTAGTTTTCATTTATCCGACTCCCTCGCTTTCTTAGTTCTTTAATCAAGCCCTCGTAGGCTTTGGTATCTGTTTGCTCTAATCGTTCTAACATATTAATACAGTTAATAATATAACCTGTTTCCATATCAGATATTAATAATACCTTGCGTTCTTTAGTTAGCCATGTCGCATAGTGCATTCTGCGGTACTCTTTAAAGTCCGCATTGTTAGGCGTACTTAATATGTCCCAGGCTAATTGTTCATCTTCTGTCACTTAGAAGCTCTCATCTGCTGTAGCATACATGTATTCAATATGCTTGACTTGATCATACCATTCAGCAAATCTTTCAACTGTCCACTGCCCAGATAATACCATAGCATAGGCTGTTTCAGCATCTTCTGCTTCTTGGAACTTTGTGTATGTGTTTTTATTTTTCATATGTGTATTATACAGTCAATTTACCAAAATGTCAATCAAAATAAAAGCCCTACTGGGCTTAATAAATGGGGACAAGTATGGAATTCGAATCCATCCTACCGGAACCACAAACCGGTGTGCTATCCGCTAACACTAACTTCTCCATCGATAAACTTTTTCAAATCATTAATTGCTTGCTGTTTATTAGATACAACTGTTTTCCATCTAAATCTTAATATAGTCCATCCTCGTTCAGCTAACCACTCGGTGCGTTTAATATCTTTAATTCGTTCTTCTTCAAATCTATAGTGGGTTTCGCCATCGACTTCTACATACTTCTTTGAGTCTGGCCAGGCAAAATCCAATGAGTATCTACCTTCTCTATACTGCGGTGTAAAGTTTTGATTAGTTAGGTTGGATTTAATAACTGTTTCAAACCATTGTTCAGGATATGATCGTTGTTTGTATCGTTCGTTATGTCCAAGTGTGTATGCTAATCCTTCTTTATGTCTCTGCGTCATTCGCATACTTTGTTGTTTCTTAAACTCATCACTGTGAACTTGTATCGGAGTTTTAGTTCGTGCTAATTTCCTAATTTCAGCGTCTGTTCTTGGCACAAATATCCCATTGTTCTTTGCGTGAGTAAGTTGAGTTCTACTAACTATTTTTTGTTCTTTAAGTTCTTTTTCAGATAACCCGCTATCATACAAACTTTGTACATGAGCCCAATCAATTGATGTGTTATCTATAGTAAATATTCGTAAAATACCATTTTTCTTTAAGTGACGCCAAACTGTATTAACATTACAGTCTAATGCTTTTGCTATATCAACATTAGATAAGCCGGTAGCATATAACTCCATCACTTTAGAGTTCATTATTTTAGCAAGTTCAGTATAATTTTTATTCATACTATTATTTATCTAATGTTGTGTGCTACCACTACATTATAGATATTATCTGGAGCCTTCAAAGGGTTACGATCCCTTGACCTCTCGTTGGCAACGAGAAATTTTACCATTAAACTATGAAGGCATAAAACTGGCACGCCTGGTAGGACTCGAACCTACATCTTCCTCCATTACCTTTGTTCTCGTTCGTAGCGAGAGGGGGTACAGGCGTATTGGTGGTAATAACTAGATTTGAACTAGTGACCTTATCCGTATGAAGGATCTGCTCTACCAACTAAGCTATATTACCGTGGAGCACAGGGCCGGATTTGAACCGGCGGCTTTAGGGATTTGCAGTCCCTTGCATTGGGCCACTCTGCCACCTGTGCATTTTATACATTAAAGTGTACTCTATACTGTACAATTTAAGACATTTTGTACATTATACTGTACAAATTATGTTTGGCTCCGGTGGAGAGAATCGAACTCCCACTAACGGTTTTGGAGACCGCCGCACTGCCATTATACTACACCGGAATAGTTGGAGTTATCCCCCAGGATGCCCGTAGCCCTATGCGTCCATAGGGTTCACTGGTAAATTCCAGCTATAAGTGGAGTTTTCTCCCACTTATCATGGGACTCGCATGCTCCGGACTGTTCTTTATTTATGAATTTGTTAGCTGTTAGTTACACTTAATTCACTAACCAATATACACTTAAGTATACTGCTACAGACATCAGGTACACTATAGAAGGATTAAGTATAATCTATAGTCACATATGGTCACTGTACACACACTAACAAAACTGGCAGGCCCACCTAGAATCGAACTAGGACTAACAGGATCAAAACCTGTTGTGCTACCACTACACCATGAGCCAATTAAACTTTACTACTGGTGCTCCCACCTGGTATCGATCCAGGGTTACTACATTACCAATGTAGCGTAATGCCTTTATACTATGAGAGCGTAACTGGTACCCCCACCCGGAGTCGAACCGAGATTGGCCAATTATCTGTTGCGCACGGGATATAAATCCGCTGTTTTACCATTAAACTATAGGGGCATATAAACTATGCCGCTATAATTTCTTTTAGTCGGTC
>Ga0164297_10000460_pt1 | contig 50178 bp, 43 predicted proteins | sample GEODES058metaG_FD_113539 | JGI IMG/M metagenome (GOLD analysis project Ga0164297, IMG submission 113539) | Dystrophic lake water microbial communities from Trout Bog Lake, Wisconsin, USA - GEODES058 metaG | ecosystem: Environmental > Aquatic > Freshwater > Lake | place: USA: Trout Bog Lake... | reverse complement strand
TTGCACCAATGCTACTTGTCGTTGGCCTTTGTTGAGTACTCCATCAAAGTCGCTCCATCCGGTATCTGTTAATACTTGTAAGCCTAATTTATTTTTTATTAATTCTTCCACGAACGTATCCTTCAGGTTGTTGGCCTAATATATAATATTTTTCTTCTATGCCGTTATTAAACCAAACTTTACCATTTGCGGCACCAAGTTTACCTTTTCGTCCTTTTGCTATTTTTTCATTGCGAGTCGGATCAGTGTAAACTTTACTCATTTTTTCTTTATGCTCTTTAGATTTATGCATTTCCATTTTTGATTTGCGTTCTTCCTCAGACCACGTTGTCCCTTTCTTTCTGCCACCAACCCCAGGACGTTTTATTCCACGATTAGGGGCCGGCTTTCCGTACATTGGATTTAGTTCGCCCTTCATCCTATTAGAATTTAATTCATACATTAAGTCTGAGTGTGGTGCTAAATTTGCTAGCCCCATCCAAGCAACTTTATCTTGTACTCTTCCATATTGTTCATACAATTTTTTATGTGCTTCTGCATGTTCCGCTACAGTTAATTCTATAACATTAGAAGGATCATCTGTGCCGCCTGCATGCCTAGGAATAATATGATGTTTATGTGTTTTCATATTATTATTTAGTATCGTAAATGATGAACTTAACGTAATAATTGTTCAAGATCACCAATGGTTGCAGTAAAAATTTTACCCGAGTTATCGCGTAGAGTTAAAATTGAATCTTGCGTAATGCATTCCATTTCACGACGGAAGCGTTCTTCACCAAGTTGGCTACGCATTTGATTGGCCCATGCTTCGTCACGGCCGGGAGTTTCTTGCCACTTGCTAGAGAAGGCCCGAAATCCGTTTTTACCTAGTACGGTAGTGTTACCATACTCGTCAAAACATTCGTTAGCGGCACGCCATATCTGTGCAAACTGATCTTCATCCGAGTTGGGGGTACTTGTAATAATACATTTACCACCAGTTGACAATGTAGGAGTAATTGAAGTCCAAAACTCACTTGCAATAGTGGGCCTCACAAACGCAAACTCGTCACAGTACAAGAGCGATATGGACATACCACGACCGGTGTTTTCTGTTGTTGTTTGACTTACAATGCGACTACCATTTTCAAAGTCCAGTGACCCTTTGTTATAACTGGTAACACCGGCACGTATAAAGTCTGGACAGTTTTCATAACTGTAGCGTATACGTTGCATGATCTCCTGTGCACCCAAATACTTGTGTGCCGCAACAAGAATGGTACTATCCGGAACAAACATCGCAAACCACAACAAGTATCCTGCGGCACTGATGGTCTTACCTGTTTGTCTAGGCATTAGACTTATTGAGAATCTATTGTTATGGTAAGCATCGATTAGGCGAATTTGGTATTCGTAAGGTTTATATTGTATGCTACCTCTAGTAGGGTGCTGAATATAAAAGTAATTGGTCATGAAGTATTCGGGACCAGTGACTGGGTCAGCACATCGAGCAAACTCGAGAATCTGCTCCTCGGTCATACTCATTTTTTGATAGGGATTACGTATAATCGCCGTTTCTAAATCTTTGCTCATAAATGATAATCGCTATATAATATAAGTATATTTAACACCATTTCAAAAAGAGGTAATCAAAATGAGTGATACTTTGTTGCTCAACAGCAACTACGAACCAATTAGTATACTACCACTTAGCGTGATCAATTGGCAACATGCCATCAAACTCATGTTCCTGGGCCGAGTTAATGTACTCGAAACTTATCCTGATTGGTTAATCCGTTCCGAACATTTGACTATTAATGTGCCTAGTGTATGCGTAACCAAGGACTACTTTCACTACAAAAAGGGTGTACGTTTCAGTAGGTACAACATGTATCTACGTGACTTATTTCAATGTCAATACTGCTCGGATGTGTTTGATTTTGAAGACTTGACCATAGACCACGTTGTGCCACGTGTTAGTGGTGGTAAGACCAATTGGACTAACTGTGTAACTGCTTGCAAGACTTGTAACTTTCATAAAGGTAGTAAGACCAACATCTTGCCCCGGATCAAACCCTACAAGCCCGATTACTATGCACTAGTTAAAAAGTGGAAGGAAATGCCGTTTACGGTTAGGCAAGAGTCATGGAACCAATACTTGGGCACTGACAAAAAGGTTGCTAGTCGTTAATTGGGGCTAGTGCCCGGTGCCAATTTGGGTTTGTACTTGGGATTTTTTTCTAGATACTCTTCAACGTACTGTTTGAGATTTTTGCCGCCTTCGCGAGGATTGGTAAACATGATTATGAACCAAAGATCGCTGCCGGTAGTGACTGCATACTCGTCGAGTAATTGACGACGCTCTAGGGCCAATCGGTGTTGTAGGCTGCCTACTGGACTGCGTATGCCAGTTTCTTTTTCCCAGGGCACATTGTCTAAATTGCCACCAACCGGTCCGGCACCGTTATCGGTCATGCCGCCAGAATCTTCAAATACCGGCATACCAGCAAGGCGTTTTAAATCACGTAGTTCATTGGGATCAATGAACGCATCGGCGTCACCAGTTTCTCCTTGAGGTACAAAGTTGGCACTGGTGATGCGATACTGTTTCATTACTTGGACTTTTTAATACTTTCGTATTCGGCAGCCAAACGTGATTCAAGTGCACTTTCTTTAACGCCATCTTTAATTGGCATTTTACGTGCAGGTTCAGTCATGCCGTTGTCGGCACCAGGAGCAGCACCGCCTGATGGAGGATACATACGTTTCTCGCCCGGATCACCTTCGCCCGGACCCATTGTGCTACCACGCATTGAACGATACTCGTTATGCTCGGCATTGTTTACTGGTTGTGTTTTTGGCTCAACTACCGGAGCATCGGCTTCATCTAAATCTTGATCATTGCCCCAATACTCATGCATTGCGGCTTTTTTCATTTTGGCCACTGCTTCGGGTCCAAATTTTTCAGCAACATCATTCTCAATTGCTTGTAGTTGTGATTCTATTTTGCCAAAAAATTGTTCTGGATCTTCATTGTCATTGCCGTACCCCTCGTGTGATTGATAATACAAATCACAATATTGATCTGTTATGGCTTGCAAATCATCGTCCCAACCATTGGGATCTTCACGCTCGCCGTCTAAAGAATCATTCCAGTCGTCCTCACCTTCGGTTTCATCAACTGGCATTCCGGCCAAGCGACGTAGTTCGTTTACAGAAACTACATCATTGCTATCTGCCATTGGGTCTTCTTCAATTGTGACTGGATGTGTTTCCCCATCGGGACCAACAAAAGTTTTTTCGCCCTTGGCTTTGGCTATTTCAGCATCATGATGGAATATTCCAGCACCGCCGCCTTCATCTACTTCATCAGCATCAATTGGACCCAATTCCTCTGGTAATTCGCATCCAAGAATCTTACAAACTTCCGAGTAATTGATTTGATTTTCATCGCCGATATATTGAATGGCTTCTGCATCTAAATCATGTACACTACGTATTCCACTAGTGTTCATATATTCCATAGCCGACCGTTTGACTTCTTCTACTGGATCCCATCTTTCAGAAACTTCTGCTTCGCCTTCGTCTACTTCAAAGTCTTGACCAAATGCATGTGCAGTATGTTGGCCATGCGCTCTAGATTCGGCTTCTTTGTCCTTGATATATTGTCCACGTGTTTCTTCTTCCATGTCAATATAATTGTTTTCTAAAGTCAATCCAGCTAGTTCGGCTAGTTTTTGTAGTTCTTCATTGAACTGGTCAGGAGCTTGTGGAAAGTGTTGATCAATTGCGTCAGGACCATCTACACTGTCTCGATGTAGTCGATCTAATAATTCGTCATCTGATGGATGTCCTACTACTTTATTAACACCATGTGCCACATGTTTTGCACCAGTTTTAATTGCACTACCTAGTCGGTTCATCATACTGGGTTTTTCTGTGCCTTCGTCGGCCAATGCTGGCATATAGTTCTTGTTGTGTGTATGCATGTCCATGCAATCACGTAACAAGTTGCTCATGTGTCCATGAGTCTTGTAGGCTTGTGCATCGTTACGTAAACACTCTAACATCTCATCCATAGTCATGTGATGTTGTTTTGTTAGTTCTTTTAAGTTGGCTTCAAGTATTACTTTACGCTCTACTTGTTGTAGGCTTTCTTTCAAACTCATTTCTGCCATGCCTTGTTGTTTTAATCTTGCAATGTTTGCGGCATCTTGATCTCTTCCATACGTTGAATTTTTAGATAACGTGCTACCAGTACGTGCTAGACGTGCAGCCTGTGCTTTGTTGCCGTACTTTCTAATTTGAGATTGCATGGCGTTCATTCTTTCTTGACCAATCGCTGGATCTGTTTTGCCTGCAGCTATTTTATTTTGCTCGGCACTCAGTCTATCAAATTGTCGATTAGCTTGATGTGTGTTCCATGCTTCTTTGCCACGGTTAATTACATTACCAATGATGCCTTCGTTTTTGTTGCTCTTTTCAGGATGCATACCATAGTAAGCACCTAATGCTTGGTTCTTGCGTTGTTCTTTGCTTTTACCAGAGAACTTAGGGTTTTTAGATTTTTGGAAGTCATGTATAATATCACCAGCTGAAGTTTTCTTTGTGATTACTTCGCCAATTTTTCCGGTCTTTTTAAATTTGGCTTTTAATTTCTTGGCACGTTGTTCGGCAGTATCGCCAGTGTCGTCGGCATTGGTTGTGTCATCGCTGCGTGCGCCCGAGATCTTTGTTGATGGTCCTTTCCAGACTTTTGGTTGTTTAACAACTTTTTGTGAGAAAGGATTTGATCCCAAATGACTGGTACTTAGATCTGGGGCAGCATCTCCTGCAGCTTGTCTTTCTGCTTTGGTACGTGCCCCTGTCTCGCCCTTGCGAGGTACATGCTTGGGCTTGTCTTTTTTCTCTTCGTCGCTAGGATCATAACTGGTACCGTATGTGCCTTTGTGGATTGTGCCTTCCGCCACACCGTGTTCAGTACATGTACCTTCTTCGCACATGGCACATTCTGCTACACCCGGCGATTCAGAAACTTTTTTAGTTTCAGCAAACATTTGTGATAAACGTTGCTCAACGTCGCTTACTTCACGTAAACCTTTAAGGATACTGCCTTGTGCATCTACGCTTTCACGTATTTGTTGTGCTTTGGCTTTTACAGTTTCTGCAGGGGTTGGCTCAAGAGCTTTCAACTTACCTAAAATATTATAAATGTTATCGTGTGGGTGATTTTGGCTCATCGTTATTGTCCTCTTTTACCTTGCAGTTTATTTTTTGTTGTGCCCATGGTGCTCGTATTACCTTGTGGGACTTTTTTATCGTTTGTTGTTGTGCCTTTAGTAGAACTTTTCTCACGAACTTGATCTGCATTCGTGTCTTTGCCGGCAGTTTCATATTTGCGTGTGTGCTTTTCTAGTTCGGCAATCAGACTTGCAACACGTCCGGGTCCAACCAAATCTTGTGCACCTTTAACGTCTTTCAATTCGGGATCGTCAAGTAATGCACCCTTTTGATCGTGTCCCACTGCTTCGGCTTCGTCAGTGAATTCGGCTTCGTGTAAGTTACGTACATGCATCCAACTTGGATTTAGTTGTGCACGTTCTTTCAAGGTTTGCATGATGCCGATAGTGGTTGCAGGATAGGCAACTTTGATATCAAATTGCCAGCACTCGCAAGCACCGCCCCACTGCGGAAATTCTCTGTGCTCTTGAATTGGTAAACTTTTAACTGCACTGATACTTTCCAATTGGTAAGTTTCTAATGCCATTTTGATTCGGTCCATAGTTTCGCCTTTGGGATTAACACCGGCTAACTTAATACGGAATTCGTGTGGTCTTTGTAGCTCAAAGACGTAAGATTGGAATGGTTTCATTGTCATGATCCTATATTGTATATTTAGTTGAGTTCCGATTATTTGGTCTGCTTGTTCAGTATTTGTTTCAGTAACTCGTTACGATCCAGCACAATACCTTTCCCCTCAACGGGTTCGTCCACATCGGCTTCACCGCTTTTGGTATCTTTACGAATCTGATGATCCAGTCTGGCCTTGGCCAACTGTAGATTGATCATACGCAACTTTTTATCCATTTTAGCAGTTTTTGCAGTGATCGCATGGCCCAACATTGTGCCCGCAGTCTGCATGATAACACCAGCAAATCTGGGATCAATATTCATGCCCAGGTCCATGAGGTCTTCGGCTTTGCTTTTTGCTAGGTCAGCCAGTTCATCCAGCTCGGCATCACCACGTTCTAGGTCACGCACCAAGGGCAGAGCAGCATCTATTTTGCTAATTGCCGTGTCTACTTCGTGGATGATTGTTTCATTTTCTCGAATGAACTCGAGTGCTTCTTGTGCCGTAGTGTCGTCTTGTGCGCTGGCCGGAAGATTTAATAAGGCTTCTAGTTGTTTGGTCATACCTTATTTATTTGCCAACACCTTGATGAAAAATTTGTTCTTCAGTCAAGATTCTGAATTGCAAATTGTGTGCACTGCACCAGGCTCGTGCTGCTTGCCATTTGGCCATGTTTAATACTGCGGCTGCTTTGTCTCTGGTACTGCGAGCATTTTCCAGTGTGGTTTCTTTTTTGGGTTTGACTTCCCAAAGTTCTGCGTGTTTTGCTTGATTTGCATCAGTGTACATCACAAAGAAGTCAGGCACATAAATTGTTTGCTTGCCAGTAAAGGGATTGCGATAATTTATATGTATTGATTCATTGGCCCATTGCAGAATGGCCGGATTGTTGTCCAACATACGCATCACTGCATGTTCCCAACTGCTGCGGTAATGTGGATCTTTTTTGCCCACATATTTGCTTGGGTTTGTTAATTGAAACATGCCGTTGGCGTATTTGCTCATAGCAGTATAGTTCTAGTTACGTAGGGACTGGTTTGCAACGATTTCTTTACACCTAACACACTGGTAGGAACTCGATTACTGTTTAAAAATGCAATCAGATAACTGCTCAATTCGCCTTTGGGCAATGATTGAAATTGGGCCAATACCGTCAACGGATCAATATTTTGTGCTTGAGCAGTATACAACACCGAAGCAGCCAAGTTCTGTGCGGTTGTTGCATTGTTGGCATATTCTTCAAAGAAAGATACTATTGCATCATTGGTGTTGGCACTGACGTTGAACGGAATACTGTAAAAGTTATTGAAGTATTTGGGTGCCGGATTGGTTTGTGCATTTTGATTTGCTACCGGTCCGGTTACGTTGGTTGCTGTTGATACTTGATAAGTTGACATATAGTATTAAGACAATGCACCGGTAATGTCTATAGGCACAATATCCACTGCAGGAACGTCAGCGGCCCAAGAACCAAGGTCAGCATTGACTTGTGCGTCGGTTAAATCAACATAGCCAGTGTCCACAGCCGGTATACCGGGATTGACTGCATCTGCCGGTAACGTTGTTGACGATAAAATATTACCGTTGCTATCTTCTGTAATCTGTGTAAAGGTTCCGTCAGCGTTGGGAATGGTAGAAATTTGGTTGCCATTGGGCAAGGCCTGCGACACTGTGCCGTCAGCAGCAATAGTCGGGGCCGGCAATGCCGGGCGTGTTAGGTCAGCCCAGGCACTTGATGCTGTTTGTGATATTTGTTGTCCCAGCTGATTAAATACCGGCGTAATATTTTTAGAAACAAATTGACTCACTGCGGTATTTACTGCCGCTGATACTGCACTAGTCGCAGCACCAACCACCATGTTTTCAGCAGTCTTAATTACTGCTTGCGGATTGGCGATTGCGGCCGCGGCAAGGGACAATATACTGTTACCGTTTGGTCCCAGTCCTGCGGCTAGTCCGCCAGTGACTCCGTTGGCTAATGTGGTTGCTGCACTACCGGCAATGCCAATGCCGGCTGCTGCCAATTGTTGTCCCAATACTGCACTACTGGTCAGGCCCTGTGTCAAACTGCCAAGACTAGGTATGCTTAACCCACCGTTGTTGGTTCCGCCAGTTCCGGCTATAGCAGTCACAACTCCGCCAAATGCGTCGGCATAGGCAACACTGGGAAGCACTGTGGCTGCTTTTAATGATGCTTGGCTCATTAAACTGGGGTTGATATCGGTTGCATTATTTGCTAGATCGGTAATGGTACTGGGTGCGTTGGAAGCACCGCCTTGTCCGTTGTCGACCAAGTTGGTGCCGCCAATGGGTGCTATTGGACTGGGAGTATTGTCATAGTGTAAATCTATATAGCCACCAACTGTTCCAGTTGTGGTATAACCAGTTTGATATTTGACAGTTTCAAATTGCACTGTCATGTCATGACTCATTAGTCCTTGTTCGCCATTGACATGGTCACCGTGCTTGAAACTGGTAATGATGGGGTTGATCAATTCGTATTCGCTAAAGTTCTTTTGATATAGACTGTATATACGAATTGCCTGTATGTACTGATACGGTTGTACTCCGGCACTGCTGTTGTAGCCTACTGCCGGGCGAGGAGTGTATCCCCAATTAAAAGTTGGACGGCTTTGATATTTTGTTGGCGCCCCGTAAGTGGCATCGGCATAATCGGGATCGCGATAATAATAACTGTAATAGTCGTACCAAAAGTTTCTCACAGTATCGCTTTGATCATCGTGAAACGAAATTGTAACAGGATCGTATTTGATATTGTTCTGTACATAATTTTTACGATTGTACGAGTTGTGTTCTTTGACCCCAATTGTGTATTTTGGTAAGTTTACACTTTTTACAATCATGCCCATTTCTTGGGCAGTGGTATTTGATATATTGGTTATAAGAGGATTTAAATCAAATTCCACATAAAATAAGAAATTGTATTTGGGACTGAGTCTAAAGTCGCTGTCGACAAATATACGTGCAGCATGCCGATAGTCACGAAGTATAACAGTACCTGGTTTTTGGCTACCGTTTTGGTACGTTGTGTTAGAAGGCGTTAGTAAGGCGTTTATACTCATATTAATATTTAGCCAATAAAAAACCCGGAGATTAATCCGGGTTGATTAGAGAGAATAATATTAGTTAATACTGCTACCCGGTGTTTGTGTTACTACACTTGTGCCAACTCCGCCACCAACAGTTTGAATAGCATTGTCAAACTTGATGGTACAAGCGATTTGAACTGGATCACTGCTCTTGTAGTCCATTTCACCGTAGTCGACTTGACTCAAGAAGCAACCATCCAGTTCCCAGCTTTCAAGCACTGTTGGTCCCACTGTGCCATTACCACCATCTAGTATATCATAAACCAATTGGAATTTGTAATTGATACCGCTTGGTGCACTTGCTTGTTCCAAGAAGTCAAACTGTTTCTGAATCTGCTCGCCAACCAATTGGCTTACTGATCCGGTTGAATCATCACGCAAGTTAACTGTAGTTTCTTGCCATTCGGGTTTACCTTGCAAATATACTTTGCTGTTATAAACATCAATAGTGATCGGGTTGAAATTGACGTTTGGACGCTTGATATCAACCACTTGTTTTGTTAGTTCTGTTGTGGGACTGCTGACGCCAAAATTTACAAAGGTCGCACGAAAGCGATACTTTAACTTGGGCATTAACAGACCCTGCGTTGAACTACTCTGATTGTTTGCCAACGGTACTGTAAATTTGCTTAACGATGCTACTGCCATATTATTCTCCTATTACTCTTATTTATGCGATTCTATTAGGTAGAAGTCGCTCCTAGTGCTGCGATTGTTCCAGGATTATACAAGGCAATCGGTATGTAAATAAACTCAACATCTTTCATTGGTTCAATTGCTACATCAACATAAAGTTGGTTGTTAGCAATCGTGCTAGGTGTATTGTTACTAGTATCACAAATTACCAAATAATCGTATATACCACGGTGGCTTACAATGTTGTTCAATGCACTTTCAATTTGAGTTGCGATTGATTTACGTGTGATTGTGTCGTTTGGTTCAAACAAATAACCATTGCTGATTGTGTTCAATATTGTTCTTAGATAGTTTTCTAAGCGAACAACGTTGACACGATTACGTGATGTTTCATCACCACTGCGTGTTTCTTGTCCCCAAATTACAAGTCCCACACCCGGCAACTGTGTTATTGGATTGATATTGATTTGAGCCAATGCATCACGCAATCCTTGATTAATACCGTTATGGATAAACGATCCGCTGGCAGCATCAATGTAACCAATATCAGACAAATTGTCTACTAGGCCACGATGTGTTCCTGCAGGAGCAAACCAAGGATAACTTACATTATCATTGAACAAATATGTGCGTAATGCAGCATGACTTGCTGGCACTACCACGTTGTTTCCTGCCAAGTCGGTTGTTAGACCAGCTGGATAGTATACTGCCAAGTACGGACTTGCTGTTGCAAGACCGTTTCCGGTTGTATTATTGCTCCAAGCACTCAACGCAGTTGCAGTTGGTGTTAGAGTCATTGGAGTGTCGCCAATAACAAAACCAGTGTCGCCGCGATTGTTGTTAAGTGCAACCAAGCTAGGAATCAATTCTGGATAGTTTGGAGCACATAACAAGTTGAATTGGTAATTTGATTCGATTACGTCGGTGTTGCTGTTTACAGCACTCTGCATGGCTTGAACAACCAGTGCACGTTGTGCAGCTGATCCAGCATACATAACTCCGTTTTGGTCTAAACCACTTGCACTTACCCAAGTACCAGTTGCTGTAGGTAAGTTACTGGCTGCTCCAGGTACATTTGGCAGTGTTGGGAAACTTGTACTATTAAAATAATTTTGTACAAATTTCTTGACGTTGTATCCCGAACGACGTGTATTAAACAACAGTGTGCCGCGTGGATACAATTGATAGTTTGGAGCGTCTTGATCAATGTAAGTGGTGTTTAACAAATCGCCGGTTCCGGTGCCGTTACTGATCACTGGCAACGATCCGCTGATTGGATCAGTGGTGCCCGACGAGTCCCAACGTGCATCGGCAAAAATGATACCGTTATTGCTTACGTGATCTTGGTTGTTGATCTGCACCCAAGATGTGCCATTGTAACGACTGATATTGGGATAGTTAACCAAGTTGCCACTGTTTAACCATAAATCCCCAGCCACAAGACTTGCACCACTGACTTGACTTGTTGGAACTGTTGGGCTAACAATAACACCGGTTACGTCAGTTGCAGTCAACGCATAACCTCTAACATCGCTAGAAACTGTGCGGTATGCTTTCCAACCGTTGTTGTTGATCATGATGTCAATATCGGCTGGATTACTGTAATACCAATATGTTCCCGATGCTGGGCTTGCATACGGTGTTGTTGCACTGTATTGTGTCTGTGAAGTGATACCACTCCAGTTAGTAATAATGATGGTATTCAGTACTGAATTTACATTAAATCCTGAACCTTGTCCACTAACAAATCCCGCAGTAGTCAGTGGAGTACCGGTTATGTTGGTCAACGTCAGTTGTCCGCCCAAGTTGTGTATAATCGATATAGTTCCATTGGCATTGAGTGTTGCAGTAACATAAGGAATGTTAGCGGCCAATACAGCTGCTACAAATCCTGCTGCCGTTGTTGTTGTTAGTGTGACAAGTGCACTTGTTGTGTTGGTAGTTCCCGGTTGAGTAGCACTTATTGAAAATTGATTACTAACTGTAAATGTGCCAGGAGTTCCGCCAGTACCAATTGATTCGGTTGCCACAAGTTCTACTGCAAATCGCAACGAGTTGTAGGTGGAATCGTTGACTCCATAGGTAGCAATTACCTGACCGTGCGGAATATTGATTCCTCCGCCAGTCGGATCTATTCCGTATATTGCATTTGTGTAAGAACTGTAAAACGGAACTGTCAGCTGATTCCAAGTTCCTGCAGTTGCACTGTATTGATTAAACACTGGGGCAAATCCGCCACCAGTAGCAGTTGTTTTCCACCAAATACTTCCTGTTGGTTTAGGTTGAGTATCGGTAGTATACCAGCCACCACTTGGGGTTTGTGCAAAAGTACCGTAACTCAGTACTGGACAATACAACACCGAAGGACTGCCATACACTGTTGAAATTGCAGACCCGCTTAGGGTTTTTATTCCAGCAGCAGCTAAAGGAGTGTAAGTACCGTCTACTAAAGACAGTGTGCCAGCACCACTGGCTGCAAGACTGGTTACAAAGAAGGTCAATTGGTTACCAATTGACGCAGCACTTACGCCGGTAATTGCAGCATTGTTAATAGCCGTTACCAAATTGCTTAGTCCGCTGCCCGATACAGTTACATTAGAACCGTTGATTTGCAAAGTACTACTAGCCGTAATCGATGGTGCCGACACAGTTCCTTGCACAGTGGGAACACAGTTTTGCCAAGCAGGCGATCCCACTTGTACCCAAGTGTTGTTGAGTGCACCGGCTACGTTTGCTGAAATACTGGTAGTAGTACCTTTGTAAAATAATCTTATAGCACTGGCACTCGCACCAACGTTACTGTCAAATACCAAGGCATATTGTCCAGGATTCCCCACGCTACTAACTGGAGCAGGTACTGTAAACGAATAGCTTCCGGTATTTGTATCTTGTGTGATTTGGCTAGCTGAGGTGATTTTAAGTAAATTACTGTCAATGCTGGTGAATGAGCTGGTGCTAGAATTCAAAGAATAAATGCCAAATTCGGTGTTGTTGATGTCCAACCAATAGGTACCATCAGCTTCGGTTCCGGTTGGACGAATACTTGTTCCAGTCAATTGATTTAGGTCAATATTTGCACGAATTGCGTACAACTGATTGCCTAGACCAAGTGCACTATAAGCAGTCAACAAACCATATTCATTTAGTTCGCTTCCGTTAACTGGAGTACCAGTTGAACTCAATTGAAATGTTGGTGTACCTAATGCTGTTACCAAGTCACGTTGACTGGTAAAAGACTGTAGTTTTCCTGCATAAGCAGCGGTTGTGCCAACTGCTGTTGCTCCGTTATAGGTTTTGTTTTGAGCAGTTGCCAATACCACTAACGGTACTGATCCTACATTGCTGTTTACATATTGACTTTGGTCATTTATGGAGATTTGAACTCCTGGAGAAACTAGTGCCATGGTCATTATCCTTTATAATACATGTTATGAATATTTAGCAGTAATGCCAAATTTCCATGGCGTAGCAGGAGCCTTTGCAAAGGTTTGGTATAAATATCAGTATGCAAAAACGTGATTTATGTTTGGCATGCAACGTCAATGCCTGTGCCATCAACTACATCAAAGAAGGTGTGTATCATTATCGCAGCCGATGTTCTGCCTGTATTCGAAAAAGCCGAAAGAGCAAAGCAGTTCCTGCATGGGCCAAAACCGGGTACACAAAAAAACCGCAGTGCGAAAAGTGCGGGTTTAAATTCAAGTTCGCCAAGGAACAGAGTGCTGTATTTTACGTCGACGGTAACTTAAAAAACAACAATCATTTCAATCTCAAGACTATTTGCTTGAACTGCGTGCAAGAGGTGTATAAGAGCCGACTACCTTGGAAACCTGCGGAGATTGTACCAGACTTTTGAGTTGGGTAAACAATTCGTCGATGGTGTCGTTGTTGTCTATTTCGGCATCGAACTCGGTACCGGCCCAGGCAGTTTCACTGGGATGTATACCCAAGGTTTTTAAGTTTTCTACAAATACTGCATCGCCCTGATTGGCTCGTACTGCTACCGGAAACCAAGCAGGAAGTGGACCACGTTGAATCCAAATTATCCTGCCGCCCTGTGCTCGTATAGCTGCTATCTCGTTGGGAAATCTACAATCAGTGATCACAATATTGTCTTGGCTGGTACGGATTTTATTCTCTAGGCTGGCTATCCACATGTCGTCGTGGAATCCGTTTCTGATAACTTCGGTGCCCCAATACTGTAACACATGTCTTGGCGTGATGTCGCGTCCCAGACGTTGACTCCACCATTCGTCGCGTTGTTCCCGCCAGGTGCGACTCTGAGCAGTTCTACCTTCAAGCATTTGGCGATCCCAACCAAACACATGAGCCACTGCATCTTTTAAACTGCTGGCAAAACTTTCTCTACGATATCCGTGAAAGTTAACCAAATAGTCGGCAGCAGTATCTTTGCCACTACCTATTAAGCCAACCAACCCAAGTATCTGTTTATTGTTTGTGTTTACATTTGTCCCCATGCCACCTCCCAAAATTACGTGCATCTACAGTCTTGTTGCAATGATAACATGTTTTCTTAGGTTCTGCAAGATGCGATTCACTCATTCTTTTTCGAGACTCCGTTGAATGCGTTTTTCCATAGAAAGGATTTTCTTTTCCAGAAAAACCTGCACGTCCTTTATTTGCTATGCTTAATTTTTGTTTTGTAGTGTCGGACACTGGGGGTTTTTGTTTTGCAGATATGGATTTTTTGATCTTAACTTCGTTAGAATCTTTTGTGCCTAACCTAGCTTTTCTTATTTTTTCTTTCGTTTCTTCAGAATGTGATTTTCCATAAAATCCATTTTTTACACCAGGATTAGATTTCTTACTATTTTTAACTCCGGTATATAATTTAGATAATGCATCTGCATGTTTTATTTTTAATTCTTCATAGGTTTTTGAAGATACTTTATACCGTTGTTGTCCAGGACCTTTTAAATTACACATTCCCCAAGCGGCATGAATTAATTTTCTTTTAAATTTTTCTGTTGTCATTTTAGTAAGCAATAAATGACAAATAAAATGCTCCCTAGCAGTCAATGCTACAATATTGGAGGCAATGTCTTCCCCTCCAATACTCTTGGGTATAATATGATGTTTTTCGGTATATCCTAATATGGATCGATTTTGTGCGTTGGCAATTATATTGTTATACCAACTTGTGTATTTGTTATCTAAAAACATTTACTACTCCTTTGACTTATTTAGTCTAATTAGAGTAGGATAAGATACAGATTATGTCAATTACTTTTTAGGCTTTGTGGCAATATCTGTTTTACCATCTTTAACAGCAACTTTTAATGTCACCGGTCCACGGGCCTTGACCGGACTGGCTTTGTGTACATCGGGATTTTCACTGGATTCATTGGGCGTGAGTCTATGTGACTTGACTCCAAATGCTTTTTCAGCTTGATCTAAAATTTTATGTTCGCCATCGGTATAAGCCACTGTGACTAGAGCCTGCCCGGTTGGACCTTCTTTTTCAGGTTCGTGTTCGTATTTGCCATCGGGTGCACCGGCACCGCCCAAAAAGTGTGCAGCAAAACGCCACGGTGCATACGGACTCGAGTTATCCAAACTTGGATGATTTTTCATGCCCGGAGTAGCACTGACGTGACTGTCGGGCATTTTGCTTTCTTCTGTTATAATTTCTGTTATCTTCATATTGTACTTATCCCATTATCCAAGTTAGTGGCTGACTTCCATCAACATACATTTTTAAATCTTCTTCCAGCTTTTCCATTTCGGCTTGTGCTTCATTTTTAAGATCCGCTCCGTTTAGTGTAGCTCCGCCCTGTGGTCCAGCTATCTGACTAAATTTACTACGAGCCTCGCCCAAGATGCGTTTACAAAAACTGTAAGCATATTCTTGAATCCAGGGAAAAGTCTGCGGATCGTTCAACAACATCGAGTCGGGCTTTACATTGTCAATTTGTAACAGTACACTTTCGTTTTGTGTGGGATCGGGGTTGGCCCCTTGGTATGGCATTTTACGAACCAGCGTGAGTCGTTTAGTGGTTCTGTTGAATGTAAAATTCATAAATCCACCAAACATCATCATGGCCAACTTTTGATAGTCCACAAACAATTCGTAGTTGGTCAGTCCGCCAACACGTCCTGCTACCAACATATATGTATTCAAATAACCCGATGCAAACGGTTCAAATTGACTGGCCGTTGTTCCAGTCACACTTCCAATACCACGTCTGTAAATAGCCCGAATGTTTTGTATCTCTTTGGGCATGATGTATTCTTGTGTCTCGGGCAATAGTTGCAAGAACGCATAGCTTTCTTCGTATGCATTTTGAGCTTTTTGTCGGTACTTGATCATGGCCTGATTTATGGCCATTTCGTAGTGTTCTTTTTCAAGTTCGACATCTACAATGCCGTCGCCCAATCGCATACGAATATAGTCAGTGATAGCAGCACGTAAACTGTCGTTGGTATTACCATATGCCCAATTTGGATCTTGGATTCCGGGGAAGGTAACAGTATTGCTACCATCAAAGGCAATGTGTGCCCCGCTTTGCGATCCGGTGTTTGCGTCAAACAGACTGGGAGCGATTACATTGTTCTGTGCATCAAAATTCGCTTCTACTGTGACATTACTTGTGAATGGTGTACTCATGAAAAATCCCGTATAGCGTATTTATTACACTCTTACGGGATTGTCGGGGATTAAACTGCTTTGAGTAACACTATCTCACTGTTCATTCTGCCGTTTAACCGGCTTTCTGTAGCTTTAATATCATCTAAGAATTTTCTCAGCTGAACTTTGCCTGCCTTTGCAAACTCTTTAAGTTGTTCTTCTGGCTTACGTAAAGTCTTGCACACACTTTTACTTTCATCAAAGTTGATAATTGTTGTACCTTTTACACTCAAGGTCTTATACGATTCAGCTACGTATTTTCCGAGCTTTCTGTATTTTGTGTTATAAATCCACAACTCTTGTGCCCCTACAATTTCTGCAGGATTGATACTGACAATTTTTAGCTCGGTGTGTGTTTTAGCATACTTGAGTCGGGCAATTACCTTTTCTTTGCTAGGTGCCTTTTTAACCCTGGCTTTTTTGGTTGCTTTCTTGACCCCGCGATATTGTTCAATCGCTGCTATCAAGTTGTCAATCCAGGTGATCATGCGTTTGAAGTCTGCGGCTTTGTAGTGTCGATAACCTTCTTTTAAGTCTGCATCTTTCTTGGCCAGGGCCGCTTCAAGTTCCTGTTTACGAGCATTGTAAACTGCTTCGTACTTGCCCAACTGACTTTGTATCACATTATTGGCCACTAGATAGTCATAGGGTTTGAATGTACTTTTCGCACTCAAAGTTGCATCATCGTAGTGTCCTTCTAGCTCGCCAATTATTTCACTTGTTTTTTCATTCAAGCGATCTTGAATTGTGGGTGCTCGGTACGTTTCTTTGACTTCGGCTACAACTTCTTGCACTTCGGGCTCGGCACCTGCAATGGCTTCTAGTATACACTTGTCCAAAAACTCAATGTGTCTAGTCTTAAGCGGCATGTTGGCACGAATGTGTGCCATAACGATACAACAAGCGGTCATCGGAATACTGCGATCTCCGGTGCGTTCGAATGTTCGTATTTGCTCTTTTGTGAACCGCTTAGTCTGTAGTCGTAACCATTCTATGACATTTTTACGTGCATCTTTTTGACTGTAATAATAATTGTAGTAGTAAAAACTTTTGCGAAGTTTATGATCAAAGTCTGCATCGCTTAGTTCAATATCACTAGCATCCCAATCAGGTTCGCCTCCGGTATACTTTTCATCGTGAAAAGCCGGATTACGAACTTTGGTTTGTTTTGTTTTAATCTTAATGCCTGCAACTGTTGCCATGTTCTACTCCCAAAATAGTATTATAACATCTAGTTCATTTTAGTGCAATGTTAGCGGCCACTAACCTTGCAAACGGATCTTGCCCCCACTGCCAGCCCTCGGGCATTACGGTTTGTAATCCCAATTCGGTATCTAACCTATCGGCTTCTTCAGTGGTAATTAGCACGATTGCCAAATTGCTTTTGATCATTTGTGCCACTGCGGCAATGGTTGCACCATTAACTGTCATTTCAACTGCATGATTGTGAATCAAGATACAGGGCACGACGTGTTCTCTGTAAGTATTGGTATCGGTTCTAGCACGACTTTCGCCAACGGTTAGCAAATGATCAATGTCATCACCACTGAGCAATTGCCTTGCGGCATCTAACATGTACTGATCTTTGTTATCAAAAGCATTACGATAACGCCGGGCAATCTTTTCAAAGATGTTGCGTTCTGCGACCTCTTTAGTGAAGACCTTAACTGCACTGGTTCTGCGATTTTGTGGTATTGTTTCAATATTTTCAATTATGTCCACAATGTCAAAAAACACTTCAAACCAATCGTCATCGTCTTCGTGTTTGATGCAATAATACTTGCCGGTCTTTTTAGTAAATTCGTAACCTTCAGCTTCACAGGCAATTCGTATATCCTCTAGATACTTGCTTTGCAGTCCTAAAGTATACATGTCGGGCTTGATCTCGCACTTGATACCGTTGTTGGTACGCATGGCGTAGATAAACTGCGGATCTGAATACTGAGTTTGATCTATAGCATTCGTGTATCCGCGGTCGGCACATTGTTGTTTGAACACCGCGAACGGCATTGGCATCTTTTGGCCTCGGGCCATATACTTCTCCTGTAAAACTATATTATACTACATTTTGAGTAAAGTGCCAAATGTTAGGTGTTGTTCTAATACAACAAGAGCTTCGTCTAATCGTTGGGCTATTTCTGTGTACTTTGGTGTTAATCGATTTCGGCGGCGACATTCTACAAATTCCCCGTCCAGTTTTGCCCAATATCCCACACAATTTTGTAACATCAAATGCAATTTAGCATCGCCCAATCGTACTACAATGGGACGGGCATCTGCGATTCTATTGTAAAGTTCAGGGCTATGTGACTGCATAACTGTAATTATACTAGATAAATCATTAGTTGTCAATTTGGGTAAATACACAATAATCTAGGAAACGACAGTGGCAAGACTCTCACTTTGGCAAGATGGCCGACACAGCAACGACTACAAGTTCTTTGATCGCAGAATCAGCGAAATGTTTACCATTGGCGGGACTGGCATATTGTTGAACAAATATCTAGGCCCCACTGCTCAAGGTGTGCAGTTGTCTACCAGTGCCGGGCAAGCTGCAAATACCGATCCGCTGATATTTAGCAACACCAATGGCGTAAAATTAAACGATTTTGTCTACGGCACAGGCATTCCTCCCAAAACTCAAGTTCTATCAATTACCACAACATCAATAACTCTTAGTGCCAGCACAACCAGCCTGGTCGGCACCGGAGTTACCATTGGATTCAGTAGCGACGCCACTCAACCCAGTTTTACCAATCAAAGCGAATTGAACATACAGGACCTGTTGTGGACCGAAACTCGCGATAGAAAATACGATACTTCGGTTTACAAGATGCGTGGCATTTATCAACGTGCCGACCAAGACTTTGATTTGAGCCAATTTGGATTGTTTTTGCAAACTGGCACTATTTTTATGGTATTTCATTTACGCGACATGGTAGACACCATTGGACGCAAGTTGTTGAGTGGGGATGTACTCGAACTCGAGCATTTGAAAGATTACGACAGTTTAAATCAAGATGTACCAGCAGCATTAAAACGTTTCTATGTTGTTGGCGACGCAAGTTTTGCCTCGGAAGGATTCAGTCCCACTTGGTGGCCACATCTGTGGCGTGTCAAACTCAATCCCTTGGTAGACAGTCAAGAATACAAAGATATTCTCAATAATCTTGCTGCAGGTCCCGGTACTACTACTCCGGTGGGATCAATATTGAGTACCTACAACACCTACTTGAATATAAATCAAGCTGTTACAGCACAAGCCGAATTTGATGTTCCCTTGTCCGGTTACGATACCAGCCCGTTTTATACTCAGTCGTTTGCAAACGGCATAGCAGTTGGCGGAAATGCAATCACTAGCGATTCCGGCACCATCACTGCCGACAATGTCAATATCACTGCCGACAGCGGAATACCCAGTCCCGATTACAAAATTGAGGGCTACTTGACTGCTGACGGACGTGCTCCCAACAACATAGTGACCGGAGCCGGCGTTGCCTTCCCAAGCAGTCCCAAAAATGGCGACTACTTTTTGCGGTTGGATTATCTGCCTAACAGATTGTTTAGATTCAATGGTAAATTTTGGGCCAAGATTGAGGATGCAGTACGCACCAACTTGACTCCGGGTGCTACAAATAATCAAACACAACGTACAAGTTACGTAAATAACACAAACACTTTTGTAGGACCAGATGGAACTACACAAAACAGTTTACAACCACTAAGTCGTGTTCTGTCTATTAGAGCCGACAACAACGAAAGTTAATCATGGCCAGTCTAGTTCAATTTACATACGATGGGCAAATCCGTAGATTTGTAGCACAGTTCATGCGAATGGTATCAAATTTCCAAGTAGAATTTGGAATGGATGCTACTGGAAATCGCACTCTACAAACTGTTCCGGTTTATTATGGATCTCCAAGTCATCAAGCCGATACAATTATTAGGCTCAACAGTGAAAATCCTTTAAATGCAGTGCCGGCAATGGCCACCTACATCAATGCGTTGACTTATGATCGAGAGCGGATGCAAAATCCCTATTTTGAAAGCTATCAAAGAATCATTGAACAAAACATAGATCCTGTTACACAATTGCCAACTGGAACGCAAGGCGGTGCGTACAGTGTGGAGCGAATGATGCCGGCACCGTATCGATTACAAATGAAGTTGGACATATGGACCAGCAACACTGATCAAAAGCAACAATTGCTTGAACAGTTGTTGCCCTTGTTCAATCCCGGCTTTGAAATACAGAGCACTGACAATTACCTAGACTGGACCAGTTTAAGTGTTGCATTATTGACCGATATAAGTTACACTAATAGAACTGTGCCGTTGGGCACCGACGACAATATAGATATTGCAAGTTTGACTTTTGATTTGCCAATTTGGATAAGTCTCCCAGCCAAGGTCAAAAAAGCCGGCGTTGTAGCACAAATTATTGCCAACATATACGATGTTGGCGGCGACCTTAACATTGACATTGTAAACACAGTGGCCAACACTCAAATGCGATTTACTCCACTCAGTTACGATTTAATCTATATGGGCAATACACTTACCCTGTATCAGCCTTTGCCCGAATCAGGAGAAGGCACTGCAGCATCGTGGCAAAACTTGATTACCAACTACGGCAAACTAACCAACGGCATAAGCCAAGTGCGACTGTCATTTGACTACACCGACGGCAATCACGAAATTGTTGGAGTTGTGGCATACAATCCCAGCAACCCCACACAATTGTTGTTTACTCCTGATACGCAAACATTTCCGGCCAATACATTACCACCAGTCAATGCCGTAATTGATCCCTATACTGTAACTGTTGACAACAATATTTTACATCCCACAACCGGCACTAGATATTTGATTCTAAATCCCATTGGCGATGCCAATAGTACCAGTGCTGCTGCTTGGGCCGGAGCTCCGGGAACCAATTTGATTGCTCGTGCCAATGACATTATCGAATGGAACGGTAGTTATTGGACTGTGGCATTTGATAGCAGTAATACATCCATACAGTATGTTACCAATTTGACCACACAGATACAGTATGTTTGGAACAACGGTGCATGGACCAAGAGCTACCAAGGAGTGTACAAGGCCGGTAATTGGAGTTTGGTGTTGTAATGAGCGAGCATTTAGAAGGATGCGGGGCATTGATTTATGCTCGAAGTACCAACCGATATTTGTTTTTGCTACGTAACAAAAGCCGACATTCAGGCTCGTGGGGCATAGTAGGCGGCAAAGTGGATCTTGGCGAAACTGTGATGCAGGGCTTGATTCGAGAGATCCGCGAAGAAATTGGAGCGGATTATTCTACGCAAAAATTTATTCCACTCGAAACATTTACCGCCGACAATCGTAAATTTGTGTACTATACTTTTCTTGTTGGTGTTGACGCCGAATTTGTGCCTGCACTAAACGACGAGCATCGAGGCTATTGTTGGGTTGAACTAGATGATTACCCCAAGCCGTTACATCCCGGCTTGTGGCGTAGTTTTAGTTTTGATATTGTGCGTAAAAAAATTAAGACTTTGGAAAATATTCTCAATTAAGCAGCCAATAAGCCAAGATCGGCTTCGAGCACAAAATCCTTGTAATTGATTTGTCTAAAATTTGGTAACACGTTGTGTTGATCGTGTGCCCACCAAGTGGCTTCCGGCATTACTCTAACGAACTCTACATCACTGTATGTAGTCATTACTGAATGCAGTGATTGTGTAAAGAACACATTTGAATGCAATTTATCAGTCAATTGGTATCCATTGGTACCTTTGTAAATGTTGTTATACGGACCTGTTTCGTCATAACTGTCAAATCCCAATAAAAATACTTTCTTGTGTCCATCAAAGCAGGCCATGTATGCAGCAACTGCTCCAGAATCTAGATATAAATTTTGCGGTATTAAATAAAATCGATTTGAGTAAGTCAACAAATAATCGGCATTGGCGTAAACAATATTGTCGGTGCAATAGTTGGACTCGGCAATTTCTCGAACAATATCTTCGCCAACTGCAACCAAAAAATCTGGCGTATAGTCCCGGTATAGGGCATTGCATCCATAAGTTTGCAAGCTGTCTATTCCGCCTAGTCCGGCCACGTGTTTTACTACCAAATTCAAATCAAAATTGGCTCGGCTTTCGCCATTGCCAATTACTGCGGCCTGTGTTGTGGTATGTGTGTTGAACACATTGTTTGGCACCAATTCCAATTCAGGGGTCCAAGTATTATTTGCATAGGTCAAGTTCTTGACCACGCTTTCGCCACTGTAGGTACTTCTGTAAAGTCGTTTTATTTGTTGCATTTGATATCCTGTTTAGAATCTTCCCACCACTACTTCAATGGTTGCTATTGTACTTGTATTTATCGCTTCCAAGGCTTTTCCCAATACACACCCTGGCAAAAATTTGCTATTGTCAATGGCTTGAGCAACACCGGGAGTGTTGCTGGTCACTAGTACTTGTCCTTTTACCACTGGTCCTTGTACACGACATGGAACTCGACCAGTCAATGCCACTGGTAATCCTTGATTATTATCGTTCATTAGATAAGCAGGGTTCGTAGATATTACGCCTGCTACTCTAGTGTCGTGGCTTGTGTCGGTTGTTGTAATTTCGGCTTCGCCACCAAATACTACCACAGTGCCTGGTGGGTATTGATTGTCGCTTGTATAGTTTTCAGCCAAGTCAGCATATTGTGCGTGTATTGCAGTTCCATAAATAGTACTCCACCATGCCGTGCTTGATCCCAACGTGGTAGTAACGTTGGCCACCGGTACCACACTACCAGTTTGTACAGTCATGATAGCAGTATTACCGGCCCATAGAGTTTGATAACCGTTTTGTGAAGAACTACCTCGAATATATTGTGTAAAACTGTCCCAACCCACAGTGGCATAATTAATACCAAATCTTGCAACTTCACTACCTGTAGTATTAACTGATACACCGTTTTGCGCTGATAATTGAAAATTATTGTCACTACCGTGTGTTAGTACGTGAGTAATGCTAGTTGAAATCGTATTATTTTGATATATGTTACCACCAACTGTTAGGTTGCCGGCTATACTGATAGTGTTGGAATAGGTGTGTTCGCCGGTTGTGGTGTTGTACATGACCACGTTGCCGATATTACCTGTGTCGTTGCGTGTGGGCTTGACAAAGAAGCCGGTAATACCATTGTCGTTCAATGTGCTACCAGTTGAATTCAATATTATACTAGACGCCGATTGCACTACTCCGGCTTGATTACCAATGGCCACTGCATTTGTTGCTTGGTTTGTAGATCCAGCCCCTGGTCCAATTGCTACTGCTCCTGCTCCAGCATACGATGTTCCAGCATACGATCCAATAGATACCACGTTGGCATTATTGCTGTTAAAGCCGGCATTGTATCCAATCAACACACTCTGTGCACCAGCGGTGTTTTGACCCGCTTGACCGCCAATAACAACACTGTAAGCACCTTGGGTATTGTAACCAGCATAAGTACCAATACCAACAGCATAAGTACCTTGGCTAATTGCGCCAGCACTGGTGCCCAACGTAACAGTTGATTGAGTAGTTTTTAAACTGCTGAATGTTGCGGCACCGGGAGTGGTACCGCCAATTGTGCCCGGACTTGCGGGATTGAAACTGTTGCCGCCGCTGCTGAACGGTTGGCCGTTACTGCTCCAAAGGATACCGTAATTACTGACCAAAAGATTGCCAGAAACAGTGGCATTGCTGCTTATGGTGGCGGTTCCTGTGCTTATGGCATTTGTGGTAATGGTATTGGCGTTATAGATATTACCGGTGGTAATGTTTCCGTAATTTGATACTGAAATATTTGATGCGGTAATTCCTGCATTTGAAGTCAAAGCAACTACAAAACTTTGTGTACTTTCACTCCAATAAAACGCAGCATTTGGCACTAGGCCGTGTGCTCGATTAAGGATAAACCCCACATCCACGTTAGCCGAACTTGCACCAGCATTCAATACTGTCATTGATTCATTGAAAACTTCAATATTGGTTTGAAGGTTATATATTGTCGGTCTCGTTAACGCCATTTATTACATCCGTGTTATTGTATATTTATTAAAAACAAAAGGGCCATTAAGGCCCTTTTTTTACAGTTTTTGCTGGTATTAAACTCTGCCCACAACCACTTCAATAACGCCTTTGGCACTTACGCCAAAATCTTCTAGTGCTTTTCCCAAAACAGTTCCCACTGCCGGAGTGTTATTGGTTTTTGCGTATCCAAATCCGGCACTGACTAGCAAATCACCTTTGGCTACTGGTCCAATCACTTGGCAAGGCACACGTCCTATCAGTGCCAATGGCACCACGTACTGTCCAGTTAATGCACCGTTCATTAGATGTGCGGGATTGGTAGAGACTATTCCGGCTACCGCAGTAGTATCTGCCGAAGCTAGTGTAACTTCTTGATCGCCGCCAAACATTAGAACTGTTCCGGGATTGTAGAACTTATCGGCTTGATAGTTTTCGGCCAAGTCAGCGTATAATGCATGTACCGCAGTACCGTAAAAGTTGTTCCACCAAGCAGTAGTTGATCCAATGTTGTATGTTACGTTGGCTGCTGGTGTAATATTACCAGTTGCCGTTTCGTTTTGAACCGATGTTGTTGTGCCCTGTACTGTTAAATTGCCCGATACTGTCAAATTGACAAAAGACGCAGGAGTAGTACTAGTGGTACTGATATTACCTGCAGTAATAACGTCACCGTTGCCGGCAAATATTGTTGTTGGCCCTACTGTAAGACCGTTTTGTACTATAAAATTTGTGTTTACGCTTGCTACCATTTTTGTTTTTCCTTGGTTCCATATTCCCCAGAAGAATTAAAAGCTCAGGGTAGACCATCTACCCCGGCCAATTAAATTGCCATATAATCTCGTTTGATCCTCAAGATTGTATTGGCATTTGTCGTAGTAGCCTGCAATTGAGCAATATTACCACTTGTTGATCCGCTATAAGTTACCAGTGTATTACCAGCAGTATTTACTCGACCATAACTTGACATGTATACCGATCCAGCACCTGCTCCGTTACCAGTATGTACCATTAATACTTCAGTGATTTCGCGAATAGTTGTACCAGCCAATGTTGCTGTAATAGTATACTTGGCACTACTATAAGTATTGGCATACAAGTTATCAATTACACTTGTACCAGCACTGGCTATTGTCACGTTACTGCCGTTGGTCACAAAACCACCGTTGGTGTCAATTGTGTACTGTGTTGTGGCCTGTGTTGTGCCTGTTACAAAAGTAATGCCTGTTCCGGTTGCAACGTTAACTTGGTTATAACCCGAAACATCACTTAATCCCAGCACTGTGGCAGTGGTTGTCAGCATACGTACATCAATTACGTCAGTGGTTTGCGGAGCTTCGGTAAATGTTAGTGTTGTTCCTGATACCGAGTATGCCAGTGTTGGTATTTGTACTACACCGTTGATGCTTACAATACAACTTGCAGTGGTTTGGCTGGTGCTCAAGGTAAAGTTGGTTTGCGATCCAGTTCCTGTAAACTGTTGGTCAGCAATAACTGTAAAGCTACTGCTTGCCGATTGCCAACTTGTGCCGTTATACCATTCAATTGCATTGGCAGTTGAGCTATAGCGGAACATACCAGTAGTATCTGTACCACCACTGCTACCTGGACGTTGTGCGTTAGTACCAACCGGCAACAACATTGAGTCTGTACTGTTAACAACAAACTTGGCACCTTGTGCAAAACTTGTGCTTGCTGCATTGCCACCAATGATAACTGCGTCATATGCAGTCAGTGGCTTGGCATAAATCAGTGTTGAGTCGTTGACACCTTGCATGATAAATGCATTTTGGTTTGCGCCACCTGTTGTGCCTGCACTGGCTTGGTTGTGGTTAAACAACGCACCGCCCATATAGTACGATGAACCGCCAATATAAACGTTGCCGCTTACACTTGCCCCGCCCCAAACTTGCAATGCCCCAGTATTGGCCGCTAATGTGTTGTTATTTGTTGACTTGATAACTACCACGTTGCCGCTTGTGATACGTGCAACTTCAAATTGTGTTGTTGTACCGCCTGTGGCAAATATGATATCGTTACTTTTATAGGTGTTTAATATCAAGTTACCACCACCAGTTGTGGTGTTACCGGCAACAATCAAATATCCGTCGTTGGGTTTGTACAAACTGTATGCAGCTTGACTGTATCCTGAACTGACAATACCCATGTCAACATAAGTGTCGTTGTCGCTACCGTTGTTGGCCACTGCAGCAATATCAGTACTTGCATTGTTACCAGCATTGGCATTTTGTATTGTAAACTGTGAGTAGTTGTTGATACTGTATCCAACCTGTATCGGTGCGTTTGCAGGAGTGTAATTTAAACTGGATCCAAATACACCAGTACCACCAACATATATGTTACCGGTTACGCCAACACCGCCTGTTACTTGTAGTGCACCGGTTGCGGTACTGGTACTTGACGCACCGCTAGTTGCTGCAACTGTACCGCAACCGGTAAAGGCTCCGTTAACTTGCAGGGTTTGAATATAACTTGTACCACTTCCGCTAAATGCTACTGCACTCAATGTTCCAGTGTTTGGAACATAACTCAAGCTACCGTTTACTTGAGCTTGTACATTACCAGTAGTACTTTGTCCGCTCAGTATTGGATAGAAAGTACTACCGCTGGTGTTATTTGTAACTCCAGTATAGATTGCAGCGTTTGCTGCTGGATAGGTTCCGCTCAAGGAACCAATTGAGATGTTGGTTAAATAAGCACCAGAACCAACAAATGCAGTTGCATAAACGTTACCGGTACTGGGGTTAACGTTGACTGTTGTGGTTGTATTGAATGTACTGTTACCACTTGTGGCATTGGCAAAGCCCAAGTAGAAAGTTTGATTATTGGTTACATTTTGAACTGCTTTGTAATAGCTTACGTTGGCAGTGTTTACTGTACCGTTAACGTTGCTGCCGGTCAATGACGTCAAGTAAGTACCTGTACCAACTACGTTGGCACCGGTATTACCAATTGTGGCAGCATTTACTGTAGCAGTTGTAACCGAAGTTGTTGCATTTAATGTAGTAAAATTACCAGTACTTGCATTAGTAGCACCAATAGTTGTACCATTAATACTTCCACCTGTTATAACTGCATTAGCAGTCGAAAGTCCAGTAGAAGCCAACACATAAACACCATTTACGTTTGTTCCTGTTACAGTTGCACCAGTGTTACCAATTGTGGCAGCATTGACTGTGGCAGCTATCAATGTGCCTGATAATGTTTGGTTGGCACCTGAAAATACTGCACCGGTATTACCAATTGTGGCCGCATTGACTGTAGCAGCAATTAATGTGCCCGATAATGTTTCACTAGCACCAGTAATTGTAGCACCTGTGTTACCAATTGTGGCAGCATTTACTGTACTTGCAATAATTGTACCAAATTGTCCACTTGCACCAACGTTACCGATCGTTGCTGCACTTACAGTACTTGCAGTTAACCCAGTACTAGCATTTAATGTAGTAAAGTTACCGGTACTGGCAGCAGTGCTACCAATTGGAGTATTTTGTATGCTTCCGGCATAAACTGCTCCTGCAATACCCGCACCGCCAGCCACCTGCAATGCACCGCTTGTGGTATTAGTACTTGTTGTTGTTTGATATATAATCAAACCCACGTTATTTTTAAATCTTGCCTGTTGATTAACTAAACCTTGACCATTTGTTGTGATTACAACGTCGGTGGCACCTTCAGTGCTCAATATCAAATTACCGTTACTGTTTGAAGTTCCTTGAACATACACATAACCATCAAGTGGATAGTTTAATTCGTTGCCGCTACCACCAACAAAGCCCGAACTGTTGATACCCATGTCAATGTAGCCAGAGCCAGCAGTTCCTGTATCCGCAGTGGCCACAAAGTCAGTTGACGCATTGGCTCCTGAGTTGATATTCTGATGGTTTATTTGTGCGTAGCCATTAAAGTTGGTACTTGCTTGTATCACCGTTTGTGCTTGTACCACATATCCCGAGCTTATACCAGTAAATAATGCACCAAATCCTGCTGCGTTACCGTAAAAGCTACCGTTGTTACCTGTAATTTGTGTAGTATTGGTATTTGTTAAATTAATGTTTCCGCCAACAAACAAGTTACCAGCAATGTAAGCACCGCCCTGTGTTACTTGCAATGCACCAGTATTAACTCCTGTATTTGGAATATTGTCAGTGAAGTAAGCTAAACCGGCAACGTTTAAGTTACCGCCAATGCCAGCTCCGCCTGATCCAGCCACAACCAATGCACCAGTCGTTGCACTTGTACTTGCAGTGCCACTAGCAGCAACAATATTGCCCGATGCAATTGTTGTGCCGCTTGAAGTCAATGTTGTAAATGCACCAGTGCTGGCAGTGGTGTTACCAATTGGAGTATTTTGAATACTTCCGGCATATACTGCACCTTGTATACCTACGCCACCAGCAACTTGCAACGCACCACTTGTGGTATTGGTTGCTGCTACTGTTGAATTTGCTGTCAGTGTGCCAGCAACAACTTCGGTCTGATTAACGATTTCGCTGTTTACACTGGTCACTGTGCCTTGTACAGTTAAATTTCCTACAATAGTGGCATTTCCGCCCACATACAAATTAGCACCAATACCAACACCACCAGTAACTTGCAAGGCACCGCTCGTGGTATTGGTTGATTGTGTTGTTCCAGTGATGGTTGCACTACTACCAGTAAATGCCGCACCAGTATTACCAATTGTGGCAGCATTGACAGTGCTTGCTATCAAGGTACCCGACAATGTTTGGTTGGCACCCGAGAAGCTGGCCCCTGTATTACCAATTGTGGCAGCATTTACTGTGGCAGCTATCAGCGTACCACTTAGCGTAGTATTCACAAAAGATGGACTTGCAGTTGTCCTTACATCTTGCGGAGTACTAATGTTTGCATACGAACTGCCAACTGCAATGGTTACACCGTTTGTACTTGCAAATGTCAGTGTTCCTCCACCACTTAATGTGCCCGAACCGCTTGTGCCAACTAAACTAAATCCGGTAGAAACAGCGTTACTGGTCAAACTCACAATACGTCCGTATTGATCGGTTTGTATTGTGGGAATATTGGTTGCACTACCAACTGAGACTGCTCCTGGTCCGGTCAACGGTAAAGTAACTGCGTTTCCGCTGATGGCTAAATTACCAGCACCAGAACTTGTGCTTAGTACTCGATTGCCCGAATCATAAACACTTCCGGCATATACTGCACCGCCTACTCCAAGGCCGCCTGTGCCAGCGACCACCAAAGCACCAGTTGTGGTATTTGAGCTAGCAGTTCCACTAGCAGCAACTATGTTGCCATTGGCAATGATTGTACTGCTGGTTGTTAATGTACTTAATGCCGCAGTGCCAATAAAATTTCCGTAAAGTGTTGTTGCCGTAACATTGCCAGCCGATATGTTACCAGTGCCGCCACCAACGTTAAAGTTAACGTTGCTTGCACCCAATGCGACTATTGTTGCAGCACCACCCATGTTGATATTAGCAGTAGTAGTATTGAATACTGTTACGTTAGATGCACCAACTGCTGCGTTTAGTATGTTTGTGGCAACAGTGCCACTAGCACTGCCAGTTGAAAGGTTTGGAGCGTTAAAATACTGTGTTGCTGGATCGTACCATAAGTTGCTACTTACACCAACTTGACTGTTGCCAGTTGTAGCAGTATTACCCAACATTATTGGCAAATGAGCGTTTGTTGTATCAACGTTTAAATTGGTCTGAACGTTTATTGCCACGTTGGCAGTGGCCACTGTGCCAGATATATTGCTAGAGCTCAATCCTGTGATATATGTACCGGTACCAACAAGGTTGGCACCAGTATTACCAATTGTGGCAGCATTGACTGTGGCAGCTATTAGAGTACCTGTTAGTGTTTCACTTGCACCTGAAAATACTGCACCTGCATTGCCAATTGTGGCAGCATTTACTGTAGCAGTAGTAATTGATGTTGTTGCGTTTAAGGTTGTAAAGTTACCAGTACTAGCAACAGTTGCCCCAACAGGTGTGCCATTTACACTACCTCCAGTAATTACTGCATTAGAGGTTGCCAAGTTAGTTGGGTTACTGTATACAGAATTTAGTGTTTGGAATGTGCCTGTAGCACCAGTATTACCAATTGTGGCAGCATTGACTGTGGCAGCTATCAAGGTGCCGGTCAGTGTTTCACTTGCACCCGAAAATACTGCACCTGAATTGCCAATTGTGGCAGCGTTTACTGTGGCAGCAATTATTGTTCCGCTTGTGGTAAGTCCGGTCAGTGTGCCTACTTGAGTAATACCGGTATACGCACCAGAGATTTGTGCACTTGGAACTGTGCCCGAACTCAAATTGCTTGCATTTAGTGCAGTCAAATAAGTTCCAGTACCGTTTATGTTTGCACCAGTGTTACCGATTGTGACTGCGTTTACAGTATTGGCAATCACTGTGCCGTTTACTGTTGCACTAGATGCAGTCAGTGTGGTGAATGTACCGGCTGCGGCTGCGGAATTACCAATGATACCTTGAAAACTGGCTCCGGTCACAGTATTTAAAGCACTTGCTCCCGATACTGTTAGTGCACCGCCAGTGGTTAAAGATCCGGCCGATAATCCGTTTGTGACTGTTTGACTAATACTGAATACGTTACCGATACGTAAATTGGCATATCCCGAATTGTTGATAACTCCAGTGGTAGTACCAGTTTCTGTGGTCAAAATACCCTGAAATTGATTGCTGGATTCTTCCCAGACCCAGGCCGCGTTCACGCTCTGACCGCCGTAACCGGTGACCGGTTGCAGGTTACGATTCATTAAAACACCAATATCGTATGTTGGTGAACCGGTGTATCCGTTGTTAAAAACCACTAACGGATCGTTGACGTATGTGTTGACTGAGTTCAGTTGCGTATAGCTGTTTGCAACTGTAAAATTACCAAGAATTGTAACATTACTGTTCAAGGTCAAATTTGTCGCAAACAAATTACCAGTCACTGTTCCCGATTGAACTTTGTACTGTGCGTTAATTGTACTGTCAGTGATCTGATTATTTTGTATGCGTGTTACGGCCATTTTAGTTTCCTTAGTGTTGATAACTAATACTATTTAGTACAGCCGTGGCAAAAGAAATCTTGCTAGTTTGCGTATCTTTGAGATTGAGCAATTACAAATTCGTAATCGTTAGATGTTGAAATAAGTGCGTTGAATTCGTAACTGAGTTGGCGAAGTCGAACTTGTTGCCAATAAATTCACAATATTTCCGCTCACGTTGGCCGAGTAAGTGACGGTGTTTGCAGCAGTTCTAACATTGCCAATAGTATTTACTGCGGTTGTGCCCGAATTTTGTACTAGTATAATTTCGCTAAATTGCGAATCTGACAGAGTTGTGCTAGAAATTAGGTATTTGGCACTACGGTACTGTGCAGTTGAAAAGCTATCTATTATGGCAGTTGTTGTGCCAATTTGTACGTTGGCAGTGTCTACAATTTCAAAATCTAGACTGGTAGAAACGGCTGTAGCAATATATCTAATATCCACTATGTCGCTAGACAACGGCACTTCGGCAAAAGTGATTGTTGATCCTGTAACAGTATATGCCACTCCCGGACTTTGTACAGTACCATTGATACTGACCAAAATGCCAACTGCGGTAGTGGTTTGATTCAGTGAAAAAGATTGATTTACTCCGTCGGGTGTGATTTGCTGATCGGTTATGCTGTTTGTGACCGAAACCCAGCTGGTTCCGTTGTAAAATTCAATTACACTGGTGTCGGTGTTGAATCTTATAAACCCGGCTGCAGCAGCGGGACGTGCCGAAGTATTCCCCGAAGGCAATCCAACTGCGGTGTTGGCCCGGAAAACTGTGCTGGTAGCAACATTGGGGAAAATATTGTCAGTGCTTATATTTCCCGTGACATTTCCTGTGATTGCAAGATTGGCCACAGTCAAATTGGCGTAGTTGCCGATGCCTAGAGTGCCGGTGTAACGAGCACCCACTGCATAAACCACATTGGCCACGTTGGCCACCGGAGTGGGCACATTGGTGTCGGCAAAGTTAACAATACCGGCTATGTAATCAAAGTACCAACTGTCACTATTTCCGCTACCGCCTACTGGTAAGTTGGTAAAATTAACTGCTTGGGCACTTGATGCACCCGGGGGTCCGGCATACAATTTCAGCTGATATCCTGCACCAAATTGCGGACTGATCCAATTGGTCAAGCCAGTGGTCCAAGTTTCTTGAGCTACACTTTCGCTCAAGGCTGCTGTTTGCACAACCGAACTTGTGCTGCTACTGTACACTGTTACCACGCTACTGTTGCTGGTAGGCAATGTTGACACGTTGGGAATCGAGTAGTCTTGTTGCCATATGGTACTGCCCGGGGTCAATTGAGGACTGGCGTTTGCTTCGTTTGCAGGCGATTTGGCAGTGCTGGTGTCAGTCTTGGAAACCCCACTAAGTTTCTTATAAAGTATATCAACTAATTGTGTTTGGGAAATAGTCATATTAGTTAGTTGGGTTCGCTATAGATAGTACTGATACGCTTTGACCAGATGTTAGTTTAATACGAATATAAATTTCGTTGTTTGTTGCCGATGTAGAACTCACTGTACCAAAAGTACAAGTGACACTGTATGTGCCGTTAGAGTTTAATGTAGCAGTACCGCCAGTACTGCATCCGGCTGATCCGTTACCGCCACTGCCGGTTCCAGGAACTCCCGATCCCGCATAGGCCACGGCCATGTTGATCCAGCCGTTTGTGGGCGAGGCAGTTGTATCAATACTGCTTCCGGGCAGTGCTACCCATAGGCCAGCAATGGTTCCTGTCCAGGCAATATTAAATTTACTTACTGCAGCCTTGGTCCACTTAAAGGTAAAGTACTGTGCACCACCGCCTCTGGTACTGAGATTTGGGCCCACTGGCAAGTATCCCGAACTGTAGTTTGTGGTATCGTATTTTAGTAAAGCAGCCACCACCGTTGCATCGGTTGCATAAAATGCTCCAGTTGTGCTATTAAATGTGGCTTCACTTCCGGTGTATGCGGGATTGTCTGCAGCCGTACCGGCGTCGGGATTTACTATTCTGTAAGCTGCACTGGCTCCGGTAAAACTGTTTGTAATTGCAGTTTCTAAAATCTGTGTGCTGCCGTTGTTGTACAAAACTGTCGATCCTGGTGTAAAATTGTATGATCCTTGATTATAACTATTACTGACGTAGACTGTGGGTCCAGCAGCACTGCTGCCAAATCCACTGATCACTGTGGCAGTGGTTTGGAAATAAGCACTGCCTGAACTAACGTATAGACTTGGAGCCAGCGGTGTTGATATTCCAGCTGAAGAATAAGTTATGTTGCTGGGAGCATTTACAGCACCGCCACCTGTAGTAGTACTAAACAAGTTTGTACTGTTTGGATACATGTTTCCACTAAGAGCATTTACGTTGCCTTTAAGAGTAAAAACTGAACTGCTATTTAAATGCGGAATAGTACTCGAGTAAGTAACACTATTAGAAGTAAGAGTCATACTGGTGTTACTAAATGCAGGAGTTCCCGGAGCAGCATTATCATAATACCATGTAACAGTATTGGTACTAGTACCAGTGCCACTGTCCGAAATGCTTACACGATTCCAACCGGGTGGTATTGATGAACCAGTGGCATAGGTGCTGAACACTGTCCAAAATCCCGCAGTTACCGAACTGACCACTGCATGGTAATCTTCCACGTTGTACACATATATGTTGCCGTTTGTGGTGTTACTGTTGCTGCCGGTTAGCGTTACATTTCCGCTGGGAATACCGTTAAGATAAGCTGTAATAGTGCCGCTGCTGCCCGGACCAACGTTGGTAATACCAGTGCTGGTGGTATACGATGCCGAGCGTACTGCATTAACCAATGTTCCGCCGGCAACACTCAAATTTCCCCACCCACTGTTGTCTACTTGTGTAAAGTTGCACATAAGTGCAGCAGTTGTGGCCGAGCTCAATGACAGTGTTTGCGAACTTGGAAAATTTGGCGGGCTTGGCGGGACCAGTTTGCCAAGCACATAATTTAATTCGGCAATGGCATCGGTTACATCGGTTGTGGTGGTCAAGGACACTGCGTTACTTACCAAGGCCCCGGCCACATTTGATCCTAGTGGAACTAAATTTCCCGTGATGCTGCTGCTCAAACTGCTGACACTGATAAAACTCAACCCGCCAGCACCATCGGTGCCAACAACATAGCCGTTGGTGCCTCCAGCAATGGTTATGTTGGAAATATTGCCTAAATTTAATTTGTACCCGGGATCAACAGTAATGGTGTTGCCCAAAACATAGATATTGCCCAGGTGAGCATTACCGGTTAAATCTAGTGTGTATTGTGGACTGAGATTGTTGACACCTAGTCTGTGATTGTTTACATCAAAGTAAGCAGTGGCATCAATGGAGATGTTGGTACCTTGGCGTTCCAAGTTCGCCTGTAGCATTGTTCCACTGATTTTTCCTATTGCCATGTCTGCTCCTAGGCAGCCACGTTAGTGCTGTTTATGTTGTGTATTACAATAATTGTGGTCGGGCTACTGCCAGTATACTGCGGTGGGGGACTGTTAAATGTAATAGTGGTTGTTCCGTTTACCGAATAATGACTTGTGGGAATTTGATAAACTCCGCCAATGAAAACTGCGATTGCAGTTGGATCTGTTTCCACTTGACTCATTGTAAATGTGGTTGTGTTACCATCACCGGTAAAGCTGTCAGTAACCAATTGCACGCTACCAATTTTGGCCACTTGGCTCCAGGCACCGTTGTAATAAAATTCAATTCTATTGGTTGCTTGATTAAATCTCAGTAAGCCGTTGGCCGGAGCATCGCCATAACTGCTGCTGGGAACAATTGGCAATTGCATGGCAAGATTGGCATTATCGTGTGGCAATGGATTTTTTAAAAGTCGTGCCATTGTTAAATTCCTATCGAACTCACTGTTGCAGTTACTGCATTGGCATTACTGCAATTGGCCATGATCGCATCACCAATGTTGCCTAAAATAAATTTCTCAGCATACACAATCAAAGTGTTGTAGGCCGTTAGGGTTTGATTGGGATAAATCACTGTACTGTTGCCAGCAGTGCTTCCAAATGGCACTACGTAGACATTTACAGTCTGTGGCGAGTTTGTATAGTTGGCCAAATGTATTGTGGTAATGGCACTAGTGCCAGTTGTACTCTGATTGACAAATATATTTGCCGCTGTTGTTGTTAATGCTGTGTTCTGAATTGCCATTTGTTATTCCTATCCAAATACTATACTGTAGGCCACTGCCTTGCTTTTTGTTACTAATTCTGCATTGGTAGTTTGAGTGTTTGTTACATACACTCCCGATCCGCCACTGCCGGCAGTGTTAGCCGAAATTTGTACGTTGCCGCTAGATACGTTGGTATATAAAGTATGTCCGGTTATATTTAAGTTTCCGCCTAGAGCTGGATTGGTGTCTTGGCTTACACTGGTAATACCCGAACTAACCGCGGTTGCTATGTTTGAAACCGCGGTACCATTATAAAGTTGCCAAGATTTTACCGATTCGTTCCAGCTGATGAATACATTGGCCGGACTGCCCGAAGCACTTCGGGCTACTATGATATTTGCCCCTAGCGGATTTGGAGTTGTTACTCCGTTATTCAATGTAATAGTATGATCGGTGATTGCACTATCAGTACTGACTATGCTTTGACTGTTGCCAGTCACAATCAAATTGCCATTGATTACTACCTGAGTGGAATCGATATTGATTTGATCCCCGGGATTGATGGTTTGTATTGTGTAACTTCCCGAAATTCTTTTTGTGGTACTCATCGCGAAAACCTTGTTTATTGTATATTTAGCTGAGCCAAAGATATTGAATTGTCAAAATAAAACGGCCCAGAGGCCGTTTTAAAAGAGTGCTATACTCACTTATAGCCGATTGTTTTAAGCGTAAGCAACCATTACGTATGTGCTATCAGGAGTAGCCAAGTGATAACGCCATTTTGTTGGATTGTATCCACCAGAAATGTTTGTGCTCAAATAACCATCGTTACCAAAATCGTAAACGTAACGATTTGTAATACGACTTGCGTAAGCAGTGTTATTTGCAAAAGCCACAGTTTGAGCTGCTACGTTTCCACTCAATGCGATTGTAACGTTGGCTAATCCACCCACTGTGGGATTGACCGCAGTAACCAAACCAGCAGTATTTCCGCCCAATCCCAACAATGTGCTATTGACGCCAATTGTTGCTGGACCAACTACGTTAGCAGTTGCGTAAGTAACATAGGTACTAGTAGCTCCACCAGCTACGTTTGCAGCAATAACGTTTGCTGAAGTAATGGTATTCAATGTAATTGCAATGCTCATTGTGTTGTTGACAGTGGGAGTTGCCAAGTTAACTAGAGTGCATTTTCCAACGTTGGTTCCATCGTTTACTTCAAATTTGTGTATGCCTTTTTGGAACATGATAGATCCTGCAGCTGCACCATTTGAACCAATCTTGACTGTGGGTTGTATTTGATGACCCACTTGACTGGTGTTACCGCCTGTGCCGCCAACGTATGCACCATTGATTTGATACGGTGCTGTATAACGGTCATGTATGATGCCGTCAGTGCTTGTTACTGTAATTTTTAATTTTGCCATTTTATTTTCTCCTTAAAAATAGCGTTCTAGGCTACCCGAAGTTGGTGCTCCGAGAGTTCTTGTGAACTAAGTATTTACCACTTAAATGCAAAAAGCCCCTTGAGGGGCTTTAGTTTACGCTTGGTCTACAAACTTTTTAAGTTCTTCGGCCTTGGTCACAATATCCGTACTTGAGGGGAAGTCGGGCAGTGTTGGGAACGGTAGCGTACCGCGGTTAGCATCAGTTAACTTGGAGTGATACTCATCAGTCAATGATTGGCGTTTTTGGAATACTGGCGTCACAAGAATTTCGTTAGCCATTTTTAGAAGTTCGAGACGAATCTCGTAAGGTGTTTTGCTCATAGTTTTTCTCCTTTGTGTGTATGTGTGTTAAACACGAGCTTGTGACTGTTGCCACATAGATATTTATATCGCCGACGGTACCGCCAACAAAAAAGCACCCGAAAGTGCTTTTTTGAATTTCCTTGATCAAGCGTTGCTTGATTATTGGAATGTTAAGTTTGCAACAGCAATCTCACCCAAGTAGTCGCCAGCGTTACCTAGAGATGAAGAAGTGTTTGTCAATTCTACATATCCATAACGTGTCATAAAGCTAACTACTGGTTCAAATGTTGTTGGATCCAAAACAACACCAGAGCTCATTAGAGGAATATATGGGCAATAGAACGCAGCTGCATCAGCTTCGCTAGAACCTTTATATCCAACCAATACTGATTGGCCGTCGTTTGCATAACCGTCAACATAAACCTTCATTGCACCATTCAATGTACCAACAAACTTGGTGTTTGTAGGAGCTTCAAATGTACCTTCTGTAGTACGTGCAAATGCTGATGTTGTAGCAGATTGTAGTACTGTCAATGAAGCAGGACTTACAACACACCAGTTACCAGCACCACGACGTGTACGTTGTGCAATCAAGTTTGCTGTTCTGTTGATTAGAACCGCTAGAGCAGCGTGCTCGTCACCAACGAATGTAGCAGTACCAGATACTGCAGATTGGTCAAATGTGTAGTCAGTAGCAGCTAGAGCACGTAGTGAACCAAGAATTTCTTGATCAATCTCAACTGTGATCTCTTGTGCTAGAGCAGCCATAATTTCTGCTTCAACATCCAAACCGTGCATAGATTGTGCATCTTGTGCAGCTTCAAATGTCCAACGTGCTGACAATTTACGTGTCTTCGCTTCAACAACTTGTTTCAAGATTTGAACGTTGATACGGTTACCAGCAACACCTTCAAGAGCAGCAGTACTTGTAGCTTGACCAGTAGAATTACTACCAGAATAAGCAACTGCAATCTTGAATGGGCTTAATGCTTCGTCACCAGCGTTAGCTGATGTTGCATATGGAGAGCTATCTGTCATGTTGTCAGCGTAACGTACACGTAGTGTATGAATCTGAGCAACTGGACCTGTCATTGGTTGTACACCAATGATTTCGTTTGCAATAACTGTGGGCATAACACGACGGATAACTGGTAGAATAACACGATTAAGTGTTGCTACGTTACCGGCTTGTGTTGCACCAGCTGTTGCATTTTCAGCTAGCATTTTGCGTGTATTTTCTAAGATAACGCTCATGCTTGTTCTTTTAGAACCGTGTAAGCCTTCTAACAGGGCTTCTTTTGTTTCGCCCCAACGGCTTTCTAATAATACTTGTGACATGATTTTTCCTTTTTCCTTTTAGGGTTTTAATTAAGCCCTGCTAAACGTCGCATCTCGTATACATTGTCATAAGACTCTGTACTCTCAACTTGAACGGCAGCTTTAGCAGTTTTATCTCCAGTAGCTACTACACGTGATTCAGTCAACACTTTGGCCTGTGGGGCTGGAGTTTTAACCGAACTGTTGTTTAGCACTGCTGGCAGATACTTTTCGTATGCAGACTGTAATTTGTCAGTCTGTACACTCTCAAGAAGGTCTTGCATGATTGCCGACTTTTCTTTATTCAATGGCTTCAACAATTCGCTCATTTTGTTTTTGCGTTCTGCTGATTCCTTGATAATACGAACTTCACGTTCTTTTGATTCAACTAGGGCATTTTTGCTTTGTATTGCAGCTACTGCTTCTTGCAATTTGTTGCTTAGTACTTCTACAGTACCTTGTAACTTACGAATTTCCTTGTTCTCATTTAAATGAGTACCAGCAAACTCGCTAGCAAATGCTTCAAATAGACGGCGTCCAAACATGTTCTCGCGAGCAATTTGTACGTCTTCTTTTAGCTGAGTCAATTCTGACTCTAACGAACTGGTTACAGCCTCTTGTACTGCCTGTGCAGATTGTGCAACGAACTTGCTTTGTAGTTCAGCCAATTTGGCTTTACCTTCGCGAACTAGACGAACTTTAGTTTCCACTACTGCTCTCTTGTCTGCTTCAAATTCTTTGATTTCTTCTGCCAGTGCACGAATTGTAAATGACTCAAGTTTGCCAATGGCAGCTTCATACATTTTACGATCGTTGCGTAGTTCTTTAATTTCTTCTGATAGTTTTGCTACCATAAAATCGTTGAACTTGCCTGCACTTTCAACCATGTGAGATTTAAACTTCACACGATCTTCGGCTAGTTTTTGTTTTTCTTCTGCGAACTCTTGTAGTTCAGCAGTTAGGCTTTCTGTAACCATTTTGTCAAGAGCTTCAACCATAACTGATTTGTCATGTGCATAACGTTGTGCGAATTCCTCACGTAGTTCGGCACGTGCTTGCTCTTTTGCTTCAGTGATTCTGGCTTCCCAGGCTTCGGCAATAGCAACTCGTGTGTCTTCGTTAATAATTCCGTTATCCAACAATGGTCGAATTGCATCTAACATATGGATTCTCCTTTTATATTTTGATTTTTGTTTATTTCAAACTTAATCGATTGTTTCGTTCTCTTTTCAGTAAGAGAAATTTTTGCTTTAGTGTTCTCGTCCCATTTAGTCCCGGTACGAGATAGACCAATTGCTCTTTTTGCGTTGTCTGATCTTTTGCATCTTGCATCTCCAGACAATCCCTTATTCCATGCCACACGTCCTTTTTTAGATACACCTAAGTTTGCTTTATGTTGCTCACTTTGCGGACCTATCTTTTTACCTGCGACACTAAATTTACCATCGCCGTTATGTTTATTAAAACTTCTAGTATCATTTTTTGCATCAAATATTTGTAAAATTTCTGTTTCAAGTTCAATCATTTCTTTAATTGACCCTGTATCAATTATTTCACGTTTCCACTCATTTCTAGATTCTAATATCATTGGCTTTACAGATTTACTAGTACAAATATATCCATCATCTGGATGACAATTTTTTGCTGTACGAGAACCAACATACCACATCATAGTCGGCAGGTGTGTCCATTTGTAAACGTAAGCTATTGTCACAGTTTTAATTCCTTAATAAATCCGGTTAAGGATTCTTTCAGGTACTTTTGTACTTTTCGATCTTGACTAGCTTCACTTGCTAGTTCAAATACTTTACTACCACCACGCATGTTCATTAACGACTCGTAAATCGCCTTTGGATACGCATGTGGGGCACTGGGTTGTGCCACAATATCCACAGTAATGATTTCAAAATCACTAACGTGTCCCGTTCCTTCATTGACATTACCCGAACCTCTGGAACTTACTCCTAGCTTTACGCCGCTAGTAATCATAGCTTTTACAAGCTCGCCCATTGGTGTTGGTAATACTTTTAATTTTCCGAAACCTGCAGGACCGTCCATCCACATTTTTTCAATCATGTGACTTACACGGTCTAGGTTGATCTTTAAATCGTCTGGATGGTCTACTTCTCCTAGGACGCTATATCCTTCTTTGATTTGACCATTGATAGTTTCCACAGCTTTTTGTATTTCGTGGACGGGATATACTCGTTGATTAGCGTTCTTTACTCCGCCTTCAACGAATATCCCTTCCATATAGAGATTTTTTTCTTTTCCGTCTTTTCCTTCCTCAAGAATAATCTTGATTCCGGCTCGGTCAAAAGTCAAATTCTCACGTAGGTACAAAGCCATTTTATTGCCCTATCTCTTTAAATCTTTTTGCCAGTTGGCTGACCAGCTTGGCCTAGTTCAGATTTCTTGTTTACAGAAACATTGCCGTCTTTAGCTGCACCGGCTTTTTTACCAGTTTCTCTGCCTTGTCCGTCGCCGCCATCTTTGTATGCTGGCTCATTTCCGTCCCAAACTTTCTTGTTTCCAGGAGCATTTTTAAACTTACCGGCTCCGGGCAAATTGCCTTCGCCTTTGTTGTACTCGTTGCTGGGCTTTGGAATTGCTTTGTTATCAGGATTGGCGTTTTCACGACCTTTCTTGGTAATAATGTTTTCGCTTGTGCCGCCAAAGTCTGGACCTTGTTCCAAACCAGTATAAGTTGTGTTAACTTTGACTTTACCAGTCTTTGTACCAGCTCCAACAGGGTCGCCTTCGCTGTATGTGCTGGGTGTCAAGTTGATGTCTTCAATCTTTTCAACGTACTCACGCATTAGTTCGCTTACTGAACGTTGACGTGATTCAAATGGCTTACCGTCTTTTTTGCTGGTGTTTTTCATGTTTGCTTTTCCGGCTTCTTCTTTTTCAGCTTTGGCCATTTTCTTTTCGTTTTTCTTTTCGGCAGATTTAGATTCTTCTACTTTTTTAGACTCTTCTTCCTCTTCCTTGGACTCTTCTTCCTCTTCCTTGGACTCTTCTTCAGTGTCTTCGTACATTTCGTCCATTGGCTCTTCCATTCCTGGCTCTTCCATTCCTGGCTCTTCCATTCCGCCTTCGTGTCCGCCAACGATCTCGTCAAACTTGGCCAACAACTCGTCTAACTTGTCGTTTGCACTCATAACTTGTTGTTCAATTTCGTTATGCTCGCCAGCTTCGGGATTGACTTCACCGCTTAGGTTGCCGTCTTCATCTTCTCCATCTAGATCAAAATCAGTGTCGTCGTCTTCGCCTGGTTGCTCATCACCTTCTTCTTCCTCTTCCTCATCAGACTCCATTGTAGACTCTTCGGTGTCGACGTTTCTCAATTCTTTCATTAGGTCGCCGTTCTGGTCGCCATGAACATGACCTTCTTCTTCCATTTCTTCAGCCATGATGTTTTCGTAAATGTCACGTGACTTTTCTACAACTATTGTGTGGAAAAGTTGACGTGCTTTGTCGTCTTCATCATTGATGATGTATTCAATTAGTTTTTCAAACTTGTTCATAATAAATTCCTTTAATAAAGTGGCTTTGTGTAGTTATTTACTTAACTACGCAGATTTTGGGGTTAAATGGGGTGTTTTTGAAGGATTTGGTGGGAATAACTATAGACCCATGCCGCCGGCACCGCCTTCTGGTGCCGGGGTATACTGTTTTGCTGTTTGTTTCAGCTTTTTCTCGTGCTCGAGTTTTTTGACATCATGACTCATTCGCAAGCGGTGCAAGTGGTCAAAGGTCACACGAGTCTGTCGACTATTGTCTAGATCAAGAGTGCTCTTGTCGTCTTTCTCAGAGTAATAGCCCTCGGGAGCCTTTTCAAATTCTTCAAATAGGTCAAGAATGTTCATATCAAGTATTTAACCTTTTGGTTAAAGACCAGCGGCCGCTGCACCAGCATTGACGCCGGCTCCGGCTCCAGGGCCGGCTGCACCTGGTTCGGCAACACCAGCTCCGGCTTCGCCTGCGGGTGCTTCTCCGCCCAAGTTGTCTAAATCACTCTGTATACCGCCCGGGCTCACGCCAACTCCTCGTAGTCCAGGATTTTCGGCCGGTGCTGTTTCTACATCGCCACGTTCTTCGGCCCAGGCCTGTTCGTTCTCGCTAATCTCTTGTTCGGTCATGCCCAAATAGCGTTTCATTAAGAAACGTTTGGAAAGATACGGATACTGTTCCAGTTGTGTAAATGTAGCTATACGTGCAGCATCAATGTCGGCTTGACGATATTGTGCAAAGTTTTGTGGCTCGTTAAACGCCAAGTCAAATAAACTGCCGTCGATGTTGAACCCTCTCCAACGCATAAACAATTTGAATTCTCGGTCCAGTGCCTCGCAAATCATTTGTTGTAAACGCTGACAGTATTGATTAAAACGCCATTCTTGTATCAAGGCAGTGCCTACTCTACCATCTGTGTATGCTTGGCTACCATCATCGGCAGTGGTAGGCAAATAGCTTGAGGGAATACGCAAACCACGGAACAGTTTATTGGTAAAGAAGCGTAAGTCTGTGATCTCGCCCAAGTTGGTACCGCCCGGGAATACTTCCACACTGCTTCCTCTTCCCTCACTTGTGACTGGGAAAAAGTAATCTTCGTTTTGGCTTAACGGATTGTAGGTGGCGTCCATCATGTTGGCATTGGTACCAGTACCCGATTGTGTTGGGATTCTACGCTGATGTATTTCGTTTTTAATACGATCCACAAATGCCATGGCCATGTGACTGGGCATGTTGCCCACATCTATTTTGAATACTCGACGTTCTGGGGCACGTTGTATACGATAGATAATGATCGAATCTTCGAGCAATTCTTTTTGCTTGAACACTTTGAAAATGTTTTCCAACACACTGTTGCCAAACGGCCAAAACACATCCAGGCCCTCGGTTAAACTGATATGCACCACGTGTTCGGCAGCAATTGCTGCTTCGTTTTTGGCATGACTAAATCTCGAACCACCACCAAACGGTGTTTGTGGTTGCACATAAGCACCGCTGGGTCCACCAGTTTGTGGATGATTCATGTAGGTGTCTGTTGTGGCCACTGCGGTCATGGTCAAATTTTGAAAATTGGGATTCAAGTCTTTGATTAGGTACTGCTCGGGCTTTTTGCCTTCGCCTTCGTTCACAATCACTTTGGTAACCTTGCTCATTTCGGTCCACATCAGTTTGAATGTTTCAGGATCGCGAATAAACACTTGGTCTCCGTACTTGATCACGTTACGCACAATCTTGAATGTACGCTTGTTAAATTCGTTAAGGCTGACCCATTGTTGCAGTTGTTCTTTGAGTATTTTTACTTCGTTGTCGCTGGGAGTTTCTTTGAACTTTAATCTAAAGCTGGTGTGATTGTCTTCGTTCTTTTGAGTCATGAACTCGGCCAAAATGTCCAGGGCAGCATTGACCTCGCTGTCCATGTCCATTTGTTCGTACTGATTGTAACGTTCCACACGGTTGGGATGTCCAATATACACTTCGGGCAATTGACTTTGGTAGTTACGCATACCGGGATCGGGTTGGCGTCCGCCGCCCAAGGGACTGATGTTGCTTGGTAGATTGCTTGTTTTAAAATACTTTTTCCAGCCGGCCATAGTGATATTTCTCTTGTAGTAGTATATTTATAGCAGATTAGGCTACTGCATTTAAAGTTTTGCGTGCCACACTGTGGCTATTTTTGAGCGTGTTACTGATTTCTTTCAGTGTTCTAGTCATTTCAGCAAACACCTGACTTGTTTGCGATCTAGATGTAACCGATCCCGGTCCGGACACAATTTCCGGACCCATCTCACCAACAATAGCACTGTCGCCTACTCCCAAATTGGCACCATTGTCGGCCATTTGGATATGCATTGGATCTCCGGCTAAGGTGTTAAATTTGTATCGTTCCAACAAGCCCATGGCCGATAATTCGGCAACTTCGCTACTGTTAATGTCTAATGCCTTGCCACGTTCGTGTAAACTATGTCCGGGTTTGGCCTTCATTCCCGACGTTGATACTACATTAGTTTGTTCTTGCAAACTTCTAAAAGCACTGTTGATGTGAAGTTTTTTCTTTGTCTTTTCATAATATTCTTGAGCCATTGCAACAAACGCACCTTGCAACGCAGGATCGGCTTGGCGGAAATGTGCTTCGTCTCCAGTATTGCCACCAAATGAAATAATGTCGGCTAGCGATCTTGGGCTGGCCCCTCCAGGTGCACCAGCAGCACCAGCAGCACCGCCTTCGGTCATTCTGCGAAACTGCGGTGCTGCTCCACCTCCACCAGATACAGTGGCATTTTGTAAGCCAACATTGGTACGCCCATGACCTAGGTCATGCATTCTTTGTGCAGTAGCTGCACCAGAACCTTTAGCATAGTCCACAAACTTTTGCCACATACTCTTTGGATTTAGTGTATCGCCAAATGCTCCCATGGATGTCAACAATGCATCAAATCCGCCCTTGGTGTCGGCAATGTTTTGGGCAAAATCCTCAACCGATGCCGACATTTTTTTATCCATATCGGCAAAGGCCTGCACTTGATTTTCTTGTGCTCGAGCAACTGCATCATCCAATTTGGCTTTGTTGGTCGCCGATGTTTCGGCTATTTTTGCTGCGTCAATTGCTTGGCCTTTGTACACACCGGTACTGTGTTGTATTGCACCACTAAGTATTTCCAGCATTTCTTTAGTGGTACCGCTGCTTTGCTCGGCTTGAGCTAAGGCATCAATTTGTGATTGATTTTGTGCCGTATATCCTCGTATACCCAATTTAATACGCTCGTTGGATTCAGATAATAACTTACTTTGCTCGTCGGCAGTTTTGGTGGTGTCGTTCAAGAGTGCTTTTTGATAGTCTAATTCTTGTCTAATTTGCGGAACCGAGTCAGCAATTATATTGGCTGCTGCACCACGGAATCGTCCTAGACGCATATAATCCACATACATGGCTTTATAGCCAGCTCCCAACCCAGTTTCGGCTTGAGCAATCTGTTGAGTTAGTTTATCTGTTGCACCTTTAACACCGCCAAATTTGGCAAATAAGCCGGCTTCTAAGGATTCTTGTTGTGCCTTCTTGAGTGCATCTTTGGCATTTTGTCCAGTTATTAAAGTCATCACTTTTAATGTCTTGGCATACTCAACGCTTTGTGCTGCGACAAATTGTTCGTTGTTGTATCTTTCATCTCCGGACATTTTCAATTTGGCCGATACTTCGGCCATTATTTCAATTTGGTGCTCGCCGGCCCAACCCAACTTGTCCAATTGCATGGCAAGATCTCCGCCGGCTTTGTAATCTTTATGCAGAGCTTGTCCAAATCTAGACAACAACTGTACCGAATCATCGTAACTCATGCCCAATTTTTGTATACTGTCTCGGCTTAGTTTTAACCCTTCGCCAAATAATTTAACACCATACCCAGACTTGATGGCAAGAACGTTCATTTCGGTCATGCCGCCAGCAAGAGCTCCGCCCGATTCCGTGATCAGTTTGTAAGAATCAATTGTTTTGTTTAGTTCGGCACGTAGGTTTTCTAGATTCTTTTTCTGAAATTCGTTTTGTTTCTTTTGATCGCGATCGTTGACTCCTGCCCAAGCCGATAAAGCTAGGCCCAACAACGACAGTATTTTGCCCCATCCCGGCAACATCAAGCCCAAGGCAAATGCCGCACCACCAGCAGCTTCTTCCACTTGGTATAAACTGCTTCGCAATTCGGTCTGTGCATCCATGCCACCTTTGACAGTATCGGTGTAGGTATCTATTGCCGATTTACCGCCAATGAGTGCAGCTTCGTAGTCTAACTGCAGACTCTTTAAGGCATACTGATAATCAACATAAGCATTGATAACCCCGGCAGTGACTGCGGTCAAATTTTGAGCCACTTGAATACCAATTATGGCGGCCTTGGTTTTCTTGATTTCGGTTTGGCGACTCTGTTCCAATGCTATGTTGGCAGCATCGTTGGCGGCTGCTGCCGACTTCATGTTGGTTTGTGATTCTTTGAGTGCCTCGTTGAGTTTGTCTAGTTCATGCGAGTTGTCCATCATGGACACTGCACCACCCTTGAAGGCCGAGATCACATCGTTAAAGGCCGATTTTGAAGCTACTGCTGCATCCTTGACATTGTGTGTGAGATTTTGCAGAGCCTTTTTGAACTGTTCGGCGTTGCCTGATAGATCCGCAACAGTAACAAATTTGCCTTTACCGGTGCCGGATGCCCCGCCCACTTCGTGGTAGGCTTTCATGCCCTGTGCAACGGCCTGTGCCAGTATGGCTGAGTCGGATGGATCTAGTGCCATTAATTTTTCCTGTTATATTGTACTATAAATACGAGTATCAATTATATTTATTGGATCTACAACTATGGAAAATACTCAATCGGCTGCAAAAGCAAACCCACTAGCCAAGTACTTTAGACAACCGGCAATTCACATGAAACTGCCGTCAAACGGACAGTATTGGCCCGACGGTAGTCTCAATTTGCCGGTTACTGGAGAAATACCAGTTTACCCCATGACTGCACGGGACGAAATTACCTTACGCACACCCGATGCACTCATGAACGGCAGCAGCATTGTGGAAATCGTGCACAGTTGTTGCCCCAGTATCGTGGATCCTTGGAAAATGCCCAGTATCGATATTGATGCTGTCTTGATCGGTATACGCATTGCCAGCTACAAAAACGACATGGATGTGGACAGTTTGTGTCCGCACTGTAACTCTGAAAACAACAACACCGTTGATTTGCAACAGGTATTGAACAACATAGTCACTCCCGACTATTCGCAAAAGATCGAAGTTGGTGATTTAAAAATAAAAATCTGCCCGCAACAGTTTTTCAACATCAACAAAAAGAACGTGGTCACGTTTGAAGAAAATCGAATCATGAATTCGTTAAACGACGAATCACTTGACCTCGAGGTCAAGGCCACTCAAATTAATCGAAGCATGGGTGTGCTGGTAGACATTGGCTTGGACATTGTTACCAGCAGCACCGAATACATCGAACTCGACGATGGTTCGCGAGTCGCCAAACCCGAACACATACGCGAGTTTTACGAAAACACCGACGGCAAAATCACCAAGTTGGTTCAAGAACGACTGGCCGAACTCAATCGCGAAGGTGCAATTAAAGCACCAAGAATTGCCTGTACATCGTGTACCAAGGAATTTCAGCTACCATTGGAGTTTGACTACTCGAATTTTTTCGGAATCGGCTCTTAACTCTAGACAATGACGCTATCGTTGAAGAATTAGAACGTTACGATAAAGAGTCAAGGGCCATAAAAGAAGAAGCGTTGAGAATGATTTGGTTCATGCGAGGTGGGCTAAGTTACGAAGACTCGTTGAACTTAAGCCTTCAAGAACGCGAAATCATTGGAGGTATTATCAAGAAAAACATGGAAACCACCAAGGAGTCAGGACTTCCCTTCTTCTAAGATGTACTACGTACATCTGTTCTTTCGCTTTGCAGCTCAGAACATGTTTTCTTTAGAGCATTACACATATAATGATTTACAACGAAGTTGTACTAGTTTCATCCAGATAACGCAGTCACTCTTTGCCCGCACAGGGCAAAAAGAAAGCTTCATCCGAGTGTAGCAATCACTAGCGTTACTGCATTACAGAGGCGGTTGTCCGGTACCTCGAGCAGCGTTCTTATAACAACGGCGATTTATATCGTATACGCTAACATACTATATAAACGTGCACTATCACTAGTGCGTCTTTTTAGCCTTTAATCTTTTACTTCAAACAATCAAATCACGGCAATTGGTGATCTTCGTCCGGTTAAGGATAGTGATTGAGTGCTCTGTACGGCGCAGAGTCTTCCGTCCCCGTTATTATCCGGTTGTCGCTAGGCACACGTTTTAAGACCTGTGCGAGTCGTTATCCGTTGAGTTTGTTTAGTATATGGGAGCCATGCACACGGACCTGTATGTGTCCGTTATAATAATCTGTACTTTCTAATACTTTGTTTGTGAACTGTTCACGTGCTTCAATGTAACTACATTCAGCCTTGCTCTTGCAATAATAGAGTATTTCTCTGGTAAAGTTTTCGGTGCCATGAGTTTTGACGTCTCGGTTGAGTTCGTCGTTTGAGCCATAATAATCACGCCAATCACTGTCGATTTTGCTGCGTATCTTCTTTTTCTTCTTCGTGCCGTTTTTGAGTTTTACAGTTTTATAAGTGGTTTTCGCGAATTTCGCTAGTTTTTTGCCTATGTACTTTTTGCCAGATAGATTATTTGTAATAATGTAGACAAATCCCACAGAGTCCTCTGGGAGATTGTCTACGGGGTTGCCTTGATAAAGCCATGTCATGTAATATAGTTATGATAGATTGTGCCATGATTAAATTAATTTATTTCAATATCGGTGTTATAGGTAGTAAATCCGTTTTCTTTGACCACATGTAGGGTATTATGGACTCGTCCTGCTAATTCTTCTCGATGCGATACTAACCATATACTTTTATTACTGTCTCTTGCCATCTTTTTAAGTATACCCAACGCAGATTCGACACCATTTGCATCTAGTCCACTGTCAATCAACTCGTCGATAAACAACAAATTAATAGGTTGATACAAACTTTCCCAAACGTCTCTAAATGCCCAACTTAGACTCAATATAAGCCTATTACGCTCGCCTCTTGATAAATTATCAAAGTCTAATTCTCTGCCTAGTTCACTGATTGCTACAGTTAAATCATTGTTAAATTTTACAGTATGCGGTAATCCTATGCGATCTAGATATTGTCCTAAACGTGCATTTAGATAACTTAAGTTTTGATCAATGATACGTTTACGTATAAACGAATCTTTGTTAGTCAATAATTTATGCAAAAACTCTTGATGTTGACGAATTCGATCAAGTTCGTTCATTAAGTCGTAATTGACATCTTCTAATGCTTGTTCGCTCATGTCCTTAATCTGGTCACTGTAAGGATCTAGTTCTTCTTGCTTTGCGGTTAATTGTGCTAGAATACTGCCCATACTACTTCTATGTTCAAACGCATCTGATTCATTGGTATAGTATACTTCAGGAGGGTCGCCTAACTCGCCTAGCGCTTTTAGTGTTTCGGTATTTTGAAACCACTGTGTGTTAGCCGAAAGTGCATTGATAGCTGTGTTACTGATTTGGTGTTGCTTGTCAGTTACCATCTGTTCGTGATTGTCATCATGCAAGTCTTGTCCGCAGGCATGACACTGATGCTTTTGTAGTGCTTCTAACTCGGCTTTTAATTTGCTTAGTTCTTTGTCTTCTCGAGCTTGGTCACGTTCGTTCTGTGCAATGTAGCCTTTAATACGGTCTATTTCACTTTTTTTCTTGTTGTAGTCGTTTAATTTTTGATGGGCGACTAGTTCGGCCTCAATATCTAGTGCATTTAGTTCGTCAAAAGCCGCAACCAATTTATCTAAATCTTCGTCATGTTTTTTAAGCCACAGTGTTTGTCTGCGTTTGAGATTTTCTATTTGTTCTTGTATACGTGCATTGGCATCAGTGACTGCCTTGATTCTAAATTCTTCCTGTGTTATAGCATCCTTAGTGGCTTTGATTTGTTCTTTGAGTGATTCTGCCTTTTCGCTGAGTAGCGTAATGCCCAACAACTGTTCAATAATAGTTCTTTGATC
>Ga0164297_10000459_pt1 | contig 50223 bp, 43 predicted proteins | sample GEODES058metaG_FD_113539 | JGI IMG/M metagenome (GOLD analysis project Ga0164297, IMG submission 113539) | Dystrophic lake water microbial communities from Trout Bog Lake, Wisconsin, USA - GEODES058 metaG | ecosystem: Environmental > Aquatic > Freshwater > Lake | place: USA: Trout Bog Lake... | reverse complement strand
CGTCGGCCAAATGGCCCGACACCGACCCCGGCGCAAACGCACGAGCGGGCGTAGCTCAGGGGTAGAGCACAACCTTGCCAAGGTTGGGGTCGAGGGTTCGAATCCCTTCGCCCGCTCCAGTTTGTTCAAGCGGTGGTCGTTGACTTGAAGTCCGACCTGGACCCTCCCGGAACCGGTCGAGCCTTGAATGCGATGGCCAAGGCCGCGCTCAGCCTGGTGTGGTGGATTCGAAGTTCGCTTGATCAAACCTTGTCATGCTGAACTTGTTTCAGCATCCATCGTGCCCCAAAAGCCGCGGATTTTGGGGGGAAATGGACCCTGAAACAAGTTCAGGGTGACGGTAAGTTAATGACGCAAACTTCCGGATCCTGACACTATGGCTGATACGCGGCCATGATGTCGCGGCGCATCGCGGCGGCGCTGTCGGGGCGGGCATAGAACATGTGGCCGCCGGGATAGAGGCGCAGCTTGACGCGGTCGGGCACGCCATAGCTGGGCAGTTGTGCCATGATCAGCCGCGATCCGTAATAGGGGCACGACAGGTCGTCCCAGCCGTGCACGATGGTCACCGCCATCCTGGGGTCAATCGCGATCGCCTTGCGCAGATCGGTGACCGGGCTGTCGGAATTGTCGCGGTCCCATTTGCGGTTCACTTCGGTTGACAGCGCGTTGTAGCGCGCCTCGACCTTCCAGCCGACCTGGTTGGTCACGAAATCGACCATCGCCGAAGTGGTCGGCGCAATCAGCGTGGTTAGCAGCGGGTCGCTGTAGCGCGGATAGGCGCTGGCGGGGAAGGGATCATAAGCGGTAAAGTTCGAATCATAGACCGATCCGATCAGCCCCTGCGCGCGGCGGATTTCGCGCAGATAGGTCTCGATATCGACGCGCCCGTTGAGCCGGCGGACCAGCACCGGATCGAGCCCGGTCAATTCGGCGACTTTGGCCGAAAGCCGGTCGGTTGCGGCCTTGTCGGTCGGGCCGGCCAGCAGGTCCTGCATGAATTCGGTGCGGTCATAGAGTTCGACCGGGCCCATCGTCGCATCGTTGAGCGGTTTGCCCTGGCGTTCGAAATTGCCCGCCACCATCGCCGGCAGGTTGATCATCCACGGCAGCGGCGACAGCGCGTCATCCTCGCCGATCGCCGGCGGATCGAGATAGGGCGAAACCATCGTCATGCCCGAAATGCCGATGCCCATTTCGGTTTGCAGGTAATAGGCGAGGCGCGGCACGCGATAGCCGCCATAGCTTTCGCCGACCAGAAATTTGCGGCTGGTCATGCGGTTGTTGGTCAAGAGCCAGTCATAGACGATGCGGCTGAGGTAATGGATGTCGGCATTGGCGGTGTAGAACGCCTTTTTGGTCTGCTCCTCGTCAACCCGGCTGCGCGAAAAGCCGGTGCCGATCGGATCGATGAACACCAGGTCGGTGAAATCGAGCCAGCTTGCCGGATTGTCGCGCAGCACCGCCGGGTCGGACGGGGCATCACCCTGCGCGCCAAAGGCCACCCGCTTGGGCCCGATCGCGCCAAGGTTGAGATAGACCGAGGCCGCGCCCGGCCCGCCGTTGAAGGCAAAAGTGACCGGTCGCGCGGCCGCCTGGCCCGGCACGGTATAGGCGGTATAGACCACCTCGCCGATCGTCTTGCCCTTGTCGTCCTTGACCGGCAGCGCGCCGACCGTGGCGATGTAATCGACCCGCTTGCCGCCGATCATCGCCGACTGGTTGACCGACCTGGGCGGCGGGAACGGCGCCAGTTCGCTATCCTTGGCAGCGGCCTTGGCCGGCTCGCCCTTTGCCTCCGACGGGTTGTCGGCGGCCAGCGCCGGTGCGCCGAGCGCGAGCATCAGGGACACGAACGAAACAAGGGTGCGGCCGCGCATGAATTTGCAATCCTGACAGAGACTTCGATGAAGGCCGCAGATTAACCACGAACGCCGGCCTGCTGCAAGACGCGGGCGATCTGTTGCTGAATGGGCGGTGGCGGAGCGGCGGCGACCGGGGTCAAGCTGGGCGTGAAGTTCTGAACGGACAGCAGTTTTTTGACACGATCGGGCCGGGCAGGATACCACCTGTCCGGCCTTTGGCATTGGAGAGGATGACGATGCGCAAGACTGTGATAGGCCTGCTGGCCGCTGCGGGCCTGATCGCCGGGCCGGCGCATGCGGCACCGGGCGACTGGGTGAACCAGATCGTGCCGATCCCCGCGCCGGTCGAACCCGCCCAGATTGCGCTCGATGGCCAGCCCGACCCCGGCGAGGCATGGTTCCAGACCGATCTGGCGCAGCGCCGGCTGTGGAACGTGGCGCATGCGCAATTGATCCCGGTGGCCGATACCCTGCGCGGCAGCGAGGCGCGGCCGGCGGTGATCGTGATTCCCGGCGGCGGTTTCCAGTTCCTGTCGATGGACAACGAAGGCTATCTGGTGGCGCGGCAACTGGTGGCGACCGGCTTGCGCGTGTTCATCCTGAAATATCGCACCACGCCGATAGCCGGCGGCACCTCCGGGCTCAAGGCGGCGCTGGCGGCATTGTTCCAGCGCGGTGAGGGGCAGGATGCGGTGCGCGCGCAAGTCCCGCTGGCGGTGGCCGATACGCAGGCGGCGCTGCGGCTGGTGCGCAGTCAGGCCGGGCAATGGCATGTCGATCCCGCGCATGTCGGCGTGCTGGGTTTTTCGGCCGGCGCGATGACCGTGCTCGGGCTGTTGCAGGCCGATGCCGCCGAGGCGCGGCCCGATTTTGCCGCGATGATCTATGGCCCGACCCAGGCCGACACCGTGCCGGCGCACCGCCCGCCGCTGTTTGCCGCGATTGCCGCCGACGACCGTTTTTTCGGCGGTCAGGATTTCAGCCTGATCAGCAATTGGCGCAAGGCTGGCGGGCCGATCGAATTCCACTTGTTCAGCGCGGGCGGCCACGGCTTTGCCACACAGCCCACCGGCACCACCAGCGATCTGTGGCTGGCCGAATATGTCGCCTGGTTGCGCGCGCAGGGCCTGACCGCCGGGCGGTGATCAGCCGCAGATACGGCGCACCCTGCCCAGTACTTCTTCGCTGGTCAGGCTCGCGGCGCGGCCATTGATGGTAACCGCGCGCGTTTCGGCGTGTGGCATGACCAGTTGCAGCGCTGGCGCCGATGTCGCGCCGTTGCGGGTGATCGTTATCGCGATCGTCGCGGCATCGCATTGCGCGGTAACGCGCCAGCCCGGCGGATCGGCGCGGTCGCGCCAGCCATCATCGGCTTCGTCAAACACGCTCCATGCATGGCTGCCGGTTTCCGGCACTTCGGGCAGCCACAGCGCCGGCCGGGGGGGCTGGCGGCGGTGTCCGGCGGGGGCGAGATCGATCAGCAGCGCGGCGCACGCGCGGGCCAGCAGCGGCGGCAGGCCATCGAGGGGCGCGGCCAGCGTGCGCATCCCGCTGTCGTGCGTGCGGTCATCGCGCAGATCGATCCAGCGGCCCGGCGGCAACCATGTCGTCACGCGCTCCACCCCGGGGTCGAGCGCGGGCGCCATCAGCACATCATCGCCGATCATCAGGCTGTCGCCATCGTTCCATGCGTCTGCCACATCGGGATAGTTGAGCCACAGCGGGCGGATCACCGGCTCAAACTGCGCATGGTGGCGCCACAGCAGATCGTGCAGCCACGGGCGCAAAGTGGCGCGCGCGCGCAGCAGCCTGGCGATCAGCGGGGTGATCGCCGGATACATCCACGGTTCGTTGACCGTGCCGTCGCTGTTCCAGCTGTGGATCGAAAACCGCGGGGTCAGCAGGCAGGCCTGCACCCAGCGCAGCAGCAAGTCCGCCGCGGGCGCCGGGCCGGCAAAGCCGCCGATATCATGGCCCAGGTTCGACACCCCTGACAGCGCGAGGCCCAGCCCCATTTTCTGATTCCAGCGCAGCGTGTGCCAGTCGGTATGGTTGTCGCCCGACCAGGTCTGCGCATAGCGCTGCATCCCGGCCATGCCGCTGCGGGTGACCACATAAGGGCGCTCGTCGGGCCGATGCGCGATCTGCGCCTGGCGCGAGGCGCGCATCATCAGCAGCGTCTGCACCGGCCGTTCGGAGTGGCAGGCGCGGGCCTGTCCAAACCCGGCGATGCGCGCGCGATTGTCCCAAACTTCGTATTCGTTGTTGTCGTTCCAGGTCGCGCGGATGCCGTGCGCGAGCAGTTGCGTGGTGACCTGTTCGCGCCACCATGCCGCCGCATCGGGGTTGGTAAAATCGAGATAGCTGCCCAGCGCATCCCAGAACTGGCAGATCGCCGGGGCGCCCGCCGCATCGCGGATGAACCAGCCGCGCGCGGCCAAGGCAGCATAATGCGGGTGGTCGGTGAGGAACGCCGGCTTGATATTGGGAACCAGTTCGACCCCGGCCTTGGCATAGCTGCGCACAAAGCCGGCAACATCGGGAAACTTGTCGCGGTTCCAGTGGAACACATAGCGCTTGTCGCCGATCGAGGTATAGCCCGATGACAAGTGAAAGCTCTCGCAGGGCAGGTCGTGTTCGGCCAGTTTGTCAAGGAATTCGCCCATCCGCGCCTGCGCATCGGCGGCGTCGGTATAGGTCATCGTCGATCCCGAATAGCCCAGCGCCCAGCGCGGCATCAGCGCGGGCCGCCCGGTCAGCCAGGTGAACCGCCGCGTCACCGTCAGCGGATCGGGCCCGGCGATCATCCACAGATCGAGATCGCCGCACGACGTGCGCATGTGGCGATAGGGCGGATGATAATTGTCTTGTTCCAGCCCGAAATCGAACACCGGATCGGCGGTGGTATCGTAAAACTGGCCATGCGCGGCGCCGGCGGCATCGACCACCAGCACATAGGGGATCGCCTTGTACAGCGGGTCGCTGTGGCGCGCGTCATAGCCCATCGGATCAAGATTGGTCAGCCGATAGCGCCGCCCGGTGCGATCCAGCGGCCCGGCGCGTTCGCCCAGCGCGAAATGGCGGTCACCGGCGCGGCGCTGCTGGTAATGGTGCACGCCATCGTCCCACCAGCCAAAGTTGTAGGCCTGGGTCGGGCGGTCCTGCGCCATGGTCTGCCAGCGATCGCCCACGCGCTGTTCCCAGTGGCAGTGAAACCCGGCGCGGCGAATGGTCAGCCGCAGCTGCGCGGTGGCGATCGTGCAGCAGGCGCCATCATCATCGCAGGCAAACGGCGGTGCGGCAAACCCGTCGATCGCCATGCGGTCGCGGCCGGGTTCGGCCAGATCGTCGGCGCCCGGCGCGATCGCCCACGAGGGCGGCGCGGTCACTTCGCCTTGCGTCAGCAGGAGCAGGCGGATCACATCGGTTTCGCACACGAAGACATGCGCCATTGCGCCGGTATCGGCGGTCAAGGTTACCCGCGCGCCGCTGATCTGCGGCGGGCCGAACTGCGGCGGGTGGGCGAGCGTGGCGATGCGTTTCATGATACGGGTTCCGACAGGATCAGATGGCGCCGCATGGCAAACAGCCAGGCCGCGCCGACCAGATCAAACACCGCCAGGCACCCGAACAGCGGGGCATAGCCGATGCGATCGGCCAACTGGCCAATGGCGAGCGAAAACAGCAGGCCGCCGGTCCAGCCGGCCATGCCGACCAGCCCGTTGGCCTTGGCAATGTCGGCCTTGGCAAAGACGTCGGCCGACAGCGTGTTGATCAGCACCGAAATCGCCTGATGGGCAAACCCGCCGATCGCCAGCAGCGCCACCGCCGCGACCGGCCCGGCGACCAGCCCGACGCAGCCCGGCGCGACCATCAGCACCGCGCCCAGCGCGATCACCACCATCCGCGATGTTTCCAGCCCCAGCCCGAACCGCCGCTGCGCCCACGGCGCGCAATAGCCGCCGATCACCCCGCCGGCATCGGCGGCAAGGAACGGCATCCACGCGAACATCGCGATATGCGTCAGATCCATGCCGCGTTCGCGCGCGAAATAGAGCGGCACCCAGAAACTGAATGTCTGCCAGGCCGGTTCGGCGAGAAAGCGCGGCACGGCAATCGCCCAGAACCGTCCCGAACCGACGATCGTGATCAGGCTTGATGCATTGCCGGGCACCGCGCGCTGCCCGGCGCGGATCGCGCGGGCTTCCTCGGCGGAAACATAGCCGGCGCGTTCGGGCGAACGATAAGTGGCATACCACAGCGCAGCAAACACCAGCCCCAGCGCGCCAGTCACCACAAACGCCGCCTGCCAGCCCCACACCCGCGCCACCGCCGTTGCCAGCACCGGGGCGAGCACCGCGCCAAACGCGGTGCCGGCGTTGAACCAGCCGGTGGCGACCGGGCGTTCGGCATCGGGAAACCATTCGCCGATCGCCTTCATTCCCGCCGGGATCGCGGCGGATTCGGCCACCCCCCAGCGCCCCGCGCAGCGCGGCGAGCGAAATCCACCCGCGCGCCCAGCCATGCGCCATGCCCGCCAGTGCCCAGGCGACCGCAAACAGCGCAAACCCCGCGCGCAGGCCGATGCGGTCGATCAGCACGCCGCCGATCGGTTGCATCACCGTATAGGCGAGCTGGAACGCGCCGACGACATAGCTGTATTGCGCGGTGCTGATCGCCAGATCGTGGCGCAGCAGCGGGGCCAGCGCGCCCAGCGTGTTGCGCGCCAGATAATTGATGACGGTGCCCGCCATGATCAGCGCCAGAATGCGCAGGCGGGCAGCGCGCCAGGTCATCGCATCATTGCCCGGTCCGGCAGGCGCGATTGCCCGCACCAGGCACCGCGACAAAGGCGATCGCCTGACCCGGTACGCGCAGCCGGCCGCTGGCCGGTGCCGCCGTCAGCCCGGTCAGGTGCCCGGCGGCATTGAGCGCGGGAGCATGGCCGTTGATCCGCACGCTGCCGCTGTCGAGCGCCGGCGCGGTGATCGTCCACACCCGCATCGTGCCGCCGGTACGCAGCGTCTGCGCCGCGCCGGGCATATTGGGTTCGTTGAAGAATTCGGCCGCCGCCAGCGTGCCGCCGGCTTCGCGCGTCAGATCGGCGCTGCGCTGCGCCTGAACCGGTTGCCACACCCCGTCGGGCCCGCGCGTGCCGGTGCTGACGGCAAAGCTGGTGACGATCGGCGCATCGGCGGCACGCGAAAAGGCCACCACATTGCGCCATTGCCGGCGGGTCAGCACTTGCTTGAACCCGGCGGGCGGGGCGCTCACGGTTTCGCCCTCGGCGGGCAGATAGGTGTTGTTCGACCAGGCGCCGCTGACCCGCATATAGGCCGGCGCCAGCGCCTTGGCAAAGCCAAGCAGGCGCGGATCGGTCAGATCGAGCGGGCCGCGCTGGCGATAGACTTCGTCCGCCGGGCCGCCATAGGGGGCCCAGAACCGGCCGCCGGTCACTTCGACCATTTCGACGTTGTACGATTGAAACCGCTCATCGACACTGGCGACCACCTGCAGCGACCCGAGTTCCGATCCCGCCGCCGGCGCCGCACCGCCCAGCATGGTCAGTGCGGTTGCCGCGCCTGTCAGGGCAATGGCGATTTTCGTTTTCATTGTCTTGCTCTCCCGGGGTAAACTGTCCTTACCAATTCCACATCGTGCCGTCTTCGAGCCGGGCCACCGGCAGATAGGCGGGCTTGTAAGGGTAGCGCGCGGCCAGTTCTTCGTTGATATCGACGCCGTGGCCGGGCTGATCGCCGACATGCAGCATCCCCTTTTCAAAGCGATAGTCGTGGGGGAACACCGCGTCGGTTTCGCCGGTGTGGCGCATGTATTCCTGGATGCCGAAATTGGGCGCCCAGGTGTCGAAATGCAGCGCCGCGCCCATCGTGACGGGCGACAGGTCAGTGGCGCCGTGGCAGCCGGTGCGCACCTGGTACAGCGCGGCCAGATCGGCGATCCGCCGCAGATGGGTGATCCCGCCGGCGCCGACGATGGTGGCGCGGATATAATCGATCAACTGGTTCTGGATCAGATCCTTGGCATCCCAGATCGTGTTGAAAATCTCGCCCACCGCCAGCGGGGTGGTGGTGTGCTGGCGGATCAGCCGGAACGCTTCCTGATTTTCCGCAGGCGTAGCGTCTTCAAGCCAGAACAGCGCATAGGGTTCGAGCGCCTTGCCCAGTTGCGCCGCCTCGATCGGGGTATAGCGGTGGTGGCCATCGTGCAGCAGATGATGGTCGAAACCATACGTCTCGCGCAGCTTTTCAAACAGTTTCGGCACGTAATTGAGCGCCTTGCGGGTGTCCCACCCGGTCACCGAGGGCAGCGCGGCATCGGCCGGTTCGTAAAACAGCTTGCCCCGGCCCACGCCATAGGCATCCTTGATCCCCGGCACCCCGGTCTGCGCACGGATCGCCTTGTAGCCCATGTCGATATAGGCGCCGACGGCATCGACGGTTTCGTGGATATCGGCGCCATTGGCATGGCCATAGACCATCACCCCGTCGCGGCTGCGCCCGCCGAGCAACTGGTACAGCGGCATGCCCGCCAGCTTGGCCTTGATATCCCACAGCGCGACATCGACCGCAGCAATCGCGCGCATCGTTACCGGGCCGCGCCGCCAATAGGCCCCGCGATAGAGATATTGCCAGATATCCTCGGAATTGCGCGGGTCCATGCCGATCAGGCAGGGGATCACGTGATCTTCCAGATAGCTGACGACCGCCTTTTCGCGGCCGTTCAGCGTGCCATCGCCGATGCCATACACCCCCTGATCGGTCTCGATCTTCACAGTGACGAAATTGCGCCCCGGGCAGGTAACGATGACGCGGGCGGCGGTAATTTTCATGACAGTCTCCATGGGCCTGGTCGTCGGCAAGGGCGTTTTGCAGATTGGTCAGTCCGTGATATGCAAAAGTCTTGACCAATTTCATCTGGCCTGTCAAGTTTGCTTCAACTGGTCAGGCCATTGTGCGGAGAAAAAATCCATGAGCAGCGATACCCCCGCGCCGCAGCAGGACCGGCTTTATCAGGATCTGGCGCGTCGGCTGATCGCCGAATTGTCATCGGGCCACTATGCCGAAGGCGACCGCCTGCCGGCCGAACGCGAACTGTCGGCGCAATACGCGGTGTCGCGCCCCACCGTGCGCGAGGCGATGATCGCGCTCGAAGTGCAGGGGCTGGTCGAAGTGCGGCTGGGTTCGGGCGCCTATGTCAAGCGCCTGCCGGGCAAGAACGACATTCCCGGGTTCAACATCACCGCGTTTGAACTGACCGAAGCGCGGCTGCTGTTCGAAGGCGAATCCGCCGCGCTTGCCGCGACGCAGATCACCGACGAAGGGCTGGCCGAACTCGAACGGTTGGTCGAAGCGATCGATCGTGAAAATGCCGCACCCGATGGCACCGAAAACGCCGATCGCGCGTTTCACCTCGCCATTGCCCGCGCCACCCGCAACACCGCCGTCTATGAAGCGATCGAGCGGCTGTGGGATCTGCGCGCGGTATCGCCCGAAAGCGCGCTGCTCCACGAAAAAGCCCGCCGCGCCAATATCAAGCCGGTGGTCAAGGAACATACCGCGATCCTTGACGCGCTGCGCGACCGCGATCCGGTGGCGGCGCGTGCGGCGATGCGCGGCCATCTCGCCCAGGTGATCGACAGCCTGCTGTTCGCCACCGAAGAACGCGCCATTGCCGAAGCCCGCCGCGCCGCCCAGGCCAAGCGTGATCGCTATGTGCGCGCCACCCAATGATAAAGGATGATCATGTCGCGACCCTTGCTGCTCCACCCCGATCGCCTGTTTCCCGCTGATCCGGGGGTGCGCTCGATTGCGCGTGCGCTCTATGACGAAATCGCCGATCTGCCGATCATCAGCCCGCACGGGCATACCGATCCGGCGTGGTTTGCGCACAATCAGCCGTTTGGCAATGCCACCGATCTGCTGCTGCGGCCCGATCATTACCTGTTTCGCATGCTCTATTCGCAAGGGGTGCAGTTGGATGATCTGGGCATCGGCGCGGCGCGCGCGACCAGCGATCCGCGCGCGGCGTGGCGGATTCTGGCCGATCACTGGCCGCTGTTTCGCGGCACGCCGACGCGGCTGTGGCTCGACTGGGTGTTTGCCGAAGTTTTCGGGATGACCGAAATGCTCGATAGCCGGTCGTCCGACCGCTATTACGACACGATTACCGAGGCCTTGCAGGATCCGGCGTTTGCCCCGCGCGCGCTGTTCGACCGGTTCAATATCGAAGTGATCGCCACCACCGAAAGCCCGCTCGACAGTCTGGAGCATCACGCCGCGATCCGCGCCGACAATAATGCCGGGGTGTGGTCGGGCAAGGTGATCACCGCCTATCGTCCCGATCCGGTGATCGACCCCGAATTCGAAGGGTTTGCCGACAATCTGCACCGGCTGTCGGCGCTGACCGGGCAGGACTGCCACACTTGGGCGGGCTATCTGACGGCGCATCGCCAGCGCCGCGCGTTTTTCGCCGCGCATGGCGCGACCAGCACCGACCACGGCCATCCCACCGCGCAGACCGCCGATCTGTCCCGCGCCGATGCCGAGGCGCTGTTCGCCACCGTCATCTCGGGCAGCTTCACCGCGGCACAGGCGGAACTGTTCCGCGCGCAGATGCTGACTGAAATGGCGGCGATGAGCCTTGATGACGGGCTGGTCATGCAGATCCACCCCGGCAGCCTGCGCAATCACAATCGCGGCCTGTTTGCCCGGTTCGGGCGCGACAAGGGGGCGGATATTCCCACCCGCACCGATTATGTCCACGCGCTGCGCCCGCTGCTCGACCGGTTCGGCAATGAAAGTGCGCTGTCGATCATCCTGTTTACGCTGGATGAAAGCGCCTATGCCCGCGAACTGGCGCCGCTTGCCGGGCACTATCCCTGCCTGCGGCTCGGGCCGGCCTGGTGGTTCCACGACAGCCCCGAAGGGATGCGCCGGTTCCGCGAGATGACCACCGAGACCGCCGGGTTCACCAATACCGTCGGGTTCAACGACGATACCCGCGCGTTTCTGTCGATCCCGGCGCGGCATGATGTGGCACGGCGGGTGGATTGCGCTTTTCTCGCCCGGCTGGTCGCCGAACATCGCCTGGCCGATTGGGAAGCCGCCGAACTGGCGCATGATCTGGCCTATCACCTCGCCAAATCGGCCTATCGCCTGTGACCCGGCTGGGCACCGGCACGCTGCCGCCGGGGGTGGCGCAACCCGGCTATGCGCGGGCGCAGCGGCCGATCGGGATTGTCCATTTCGGGCTGGGTGCTTTCGCGCGGGCGCACCTGGCGTGGTATACCGATGCGGCGATGACGGTGGCCGGGGGCGACTGGATGATCGCCGGGGTCTCGCTGCGATCGGCCGAGGTGGCCGCGCAGATCAATCCGCAGCACGGGCTCTATACGCTGGCGCAACGGTCGGGCGGCGGGGTCGACCGGCGGGTGATCGGCAGCCTGGCGCAAGTGCTGGTTGCGCCGCATGACGCGCCGGCGATTGTCGAGCTGATCGCCGCCCCGGCCACCCGCATCGTCAGCTTTACCGTGACCGAAAAGGGCTATTGCCGCGCCGCCGATGGCCGTCTTGACCTCGATCAGGCAGCGCCGGGGTTCTATCCGCTGCTCGCCGAAGCGCTGGTGCGGCGGCGCGATGCCGGGCTGCCCGGGCTGACGCTCTTGTCGTGCGACAATCTGGCCGACAATGGCGGGCAACTGGCGCGGCTGATGCAGGCGTGGTTGCAGGCGCGCGCGCCCGCGCTGGCCGACTGGTTTGCGGGTGAGTGCCGCTGCCCGGCGACGATGGTCGATCGCATCGTGCCGGCGACCACCGCCGAAGATCTGGCCGAAGCGCAAGCCGCGCTCGGCTGCGCCGATGCCGCAACGGTCAGCACCGAAGCGTTCAGCCAATGGGTGATCGAAGACAATTTTGCCGGTCCGCGCCCGGCGTGGGACGAGGTCGGCGCCGAAATCGTGCGCGACGTTGCCCCCTATGAAGCGGCCAAGCTGCGCATGCTCAATGCCGCGCATTCGGCGCTGGCCTATCTCGGGCTGGCGCAGGGGCACGCCTTTGTCCATCAGGCGATTGCCGATCCGCGCCTGCACCCGCTGATCGCCCGGCTGTTGCACGACGAGGCGGCGCTGACGCTGGCCGCTGCGCCCGGGCAGGATCTGGATGCTTATGCCGGGGCGCTGCTCGCGCGGTTTGCCAATCCGGCGCTCAATCACCGGCTGATCCAGATCGCCATGGATGGCAGCCAGAAAATCCCGCAGCGCTGGCTGGCCACGCTGGCCGCTGCACAAGCGGCGGGGCGCAGCTGCCCGGTGATCCTGACGGCGCTGGCGGCGTGGCTGTGCCATGTGCGCGGCGATCGGCCCGATCGGTGGGGCGCGGTCAATGATCCTTGCGCCGATCAGCTTGCCGCGCTGTGGCGCCGGCACGGGCACGACGGGATCATCGATGCATTGTTCGGCGACAGCGGACTGATCGCCAGCGCGTGGCACCCGACCGAAGCGGACCGGGCCATGATCAACGCCGCGATGACCGGAAAGGAACTGCCATGATGCCTGCGACTGCGGCGCCGACGATCGCCTGTTTTGGCGAAATCCTGCTGCGGCTGGGGGTGAACTGCGGCGAGCGGCTGGACGATGCCCGCGCGCTGGGCGTGGTTGTCGGCGGGGCAGAGGCGAACGTGGCGGTGGGCATGGCCTCGCTCGGCTGGCAGGCGCGGATGATATCGGCGGTGCCGGCCAATGCGCTGGGCACGCGGGCTGTGGCCGCGCTGGCCGGTGCGGGGGTCGATGTCGCGCCGGTGGTGCGCGCGCCGGGGCGGATGGGGCTGTATTTTCTGGAGCCGGGCGCCTGTCTGCGCGCGTCGCAAGTGGTCTATGACCGCGCCGGTTCGGCCTTTGCCGGGGCCGGCGCGGCACTGTTTGATTTCGATCGCGCGCTGGCGGGTGTGAAGCTGCTGCACCTGTCGGGGATCACCGCCGCGCTCGGGCCGGGGGGGCTGGCGCTGTCGCTGGCGGCGATCGCGGCGGCGCGCGCGGCCGGCGCGATGATCAGCTTTGACCCCAATTACCGCGATCTGCTGTGGTCGGCATGGGACAGCGACCCGCGCGGCGCGCTGACGCAACTGGTGAACCAGGCCGATATCCTGTTTGCCAATCACCGCGACATGACGCTGCTGCTGGGCCAGCCGTTTGCCGGTGACGGTGCACAGCGGCGCAGCGCGGCGGCACAGGCCGCGTTTGCCGCGTTTCCCCGCCTGCAGGCGATGGCCAGCACCGCGCGCACGGTGCTCAGCCAGACGCACCATCGCCTGTCGGCGCGGGTCGATACGCGCACGGGCAGCCATCAGACCGATGCTATCGACGTGACCGACATCATCGACCGCATCGGCACCGGCGATGCCTTTGCCACCGGCGTGCTGCACACCTGGCTCCGCGGCGGCAGCCCGGCAGCGATGGCCAGCGCCGGACTTGCCGCCAGCGCGTACAAGCACGGCATTCACGGTGACTGGTGCCGCCTGACCCCGGCGGCGATCGCTGCGGTGCCGGCGAACGGGAACGATGTCGCGCGCTGATCGCGAATGCCGGTTCGGATCAGATCAGGCCGCTTGCCAGTCGATCGGTTCCACTTTGGGCAGCACGCCGATCCAGCCGATCAGGCCCAGCGCATTGACCAGACCGGCCAGCACAAACGCCGTGCCATAGGACCCGCTGCTGGCGTCGATCAGCACGCCGGCAAACAGCACGCCGATAATGCCCGGCAGATTGCCCATCATGTTCTGGATGCCGACCCAGCGCGCTGCTGCTGCAGGCCCCGCCATGATCTGCGGGATCATGAAATAGGCCGGTGACGAAAACCCCAGAAACAGTTCATAGACGAACAGCAGCGCGATGCAGGCCCGGATCGGCATGACCGGCATGGCCAGCATGCAGACCAGCCCGGCGACATGCGCTGCCGCCAGCGGCAGCTTGAGCGTCAGCGATGGCGACCAGCCGCGCCCGATCACGCGGTCAAACGCCCAGCCCGCCAGCAGCGCCGCCAATGCATTGACGAGATAGGCGCCCGACACCACCGATGCCATCTGCGCCATCGAATAGCCGCGCTGCATTTCAAGATACATCGGCAGATAGCCGAGGATGAAATACCAGTTCCAGTTGCCGGCAAAGTGGCCCAGCGAGGCGCCCCACAATCCGCGCCGGCCCAGAATCCGGCGCAGCGGGATCGCCGGGTCGGGCTGATGTCGTGCCGGGGCCGGATCGTTGATCCGTACCCGGCTCCACGGCACCAGCCACAGCAGCGAAACCGCGCCGAACAGCACGAACGTGGCGCGCCAGCCCCAGCGCGCCATCATCAAACCGCCGATCAGCGTGCCGGCAGCCGGGCCGACCAGATAGCCGAACCCGATCACGCCATTGGCCAGCCCCATCTGCGCGCGCGGAACACTGCTGGCGATGATTTTCGAGGTGGTGGTAAAGGCGACGCTTTCGCCGATGCCGAGCATCATGCGCAGCACGACCAGCCCGGCGAAGCTGTCGATCAGGCCGGTCAGCAAGGTCGAAACCGACCACAGCAAGGCGCCCATCCCCAGCACCAGCTTGCCGCCATACCGATCCGACAGCGCGCCCGCCGGCAACTGGCAAAAGGCGTAGGCAAAGTAGAACCCGGCGGCCAAGGCACCATAGGCGGTGGCCGAAAGATGCAGATCGGCGCGGATCTGCGCCGCGCCGGTCGCCAGATTGCCGCGATCGACATAGTTGATGAACAGGCTGGCGGCCATCAAGCCGACCAGGATCAGCGGAGCGGTGGTGCGCGGCAGGCGCGGTTCATTGGGCATGGGCAGGCTCGCACAAGTTGGGCCTTGCAGCCAGGGCGGTTGGAAATGTGGATGCCGGTGGCACGCAGCGCTTGTTCACGCGACCAGGCCGGGCTGCCGCAATGCCACTGCCGGCTGCACGGCCCGCACGGTTGGTCACGAGGCGGGCGATGCCGCAGTGCAGGACTGCACCAGCGCATAGAGCGCATAGATCACCCCGCCCGGCGTTTCGCGCGCTTCGCCGGCCGCCAGCGTGGAATTGAGCCAGTCATAGCGCGGGTCGCCGGTCGAAAAGCTGGCCTGCACCTGAAACTGGGTCTCGCCAAAGGCACTTTCCTGGCCCGCGGCCAATTTTGCGGTCACTGCGGCGTTGAACCGGTAGAGGCCGGTGTAGCGCAAGTCGATCAGCGCACCATCGTCGGTTTCCAGCACCTTGCGCACATCAAGCTGGGCAAGCCCGGCATCACCCACCAGCATCCAGTCGCCCCCGCCATCAAGAATCCGGCCGCGCAGCCGGGGGCCGCTGAATGTGCCAGCCTTGATGACATAAGTCACGCGCTCGCCAAACGGGGTTCGGCCGATGCGGTGGGTGGCAATGCCGTTGGAAAATGTCAGCAAGGGTTCGAGGTGGAGCATGGCTGGCCTTTGCAGATGGCGCGAACTCGGGCAGTGGGCAGCACGTGCAAGGCCGGCACGGCGCCGACCGCTGTGCCTCTGTCCCGCGCACCGTACATGGCTGACCCGGATCGGTCGCCGCTGGCAACGGAATTCTGGTTCACCTCGATTGAGCAATGTTCAAGTCACCCCTCGCGCAGCGGAGCCAGCTTGGGATCGTCTTCGACCTGGCTGATCACCCATTTGCGAAAGGCGCGGACTTGCGGATGGTCGGCGCGCGTTTGCGGACTGACCACGAACCAGCCGAAGTCCGGCCGCACGTCATGGTCGGGAAACGGCCGCACGAGCACGCCGGCGGCAAAGTCTTCGCTGGTGTAGGGCTGCATTGCCAGGGCCACGCCGTGCCCACGCGCGGCCATGCGCAAGGCATGATCGTAACTGTCGAACCGCAGCCCGGCATCGGGATTGACCGTGGTCACGCCATGGCGGTTCAGCCAGATCCACCAGTCATGCTTTGACGGATAGACCTGGAGAATTGTCTGCCGCGCCAGATCGTCGAGCGATCCGAGCGTGGCGGCGAGCTGCGGCGTGCAAACCGGATAGAGCCGCGGCGTGAACAGGTATGCCGCATCGAGTCTGGCACCGGCAGGTTTGCCGATCACCAGCGCGACATCGCAGGCATCGTCGGTGAAATCGACGTCGTGCTGGGCGGTGACCAGCCGGATCACCAGCTGCGGATAGAGCTTTTGAAACGCCGCGATGCGCGGCATCAGCCAGCGCACGGCAATCGTCGAATACGTCTGGATGGTCAGCTCGTCGGGGCGGGTCTGGCGTTTGAGCGTGTCGAGGCCCTGTTCGATTTCGCGAAATGCGGCGCGAACATGCGCGTGAAACGCCTTGCCCGCCAAAGACAGCTCGTTGCCCCTGGCGCTGCGCGCAAACAGCAGCACGCCAAGGTGATCTTCAAGAAACTTGATCTGGTGCGAAACCGCCGAGGGCGTGACATTAAGCATCGCGGCGGCCTGCTTGAAGCTGCCGGTCTGCCCCGCGGCATCAAATGTGCGCAGCGCATTGAGCGGCGGGATCGTGCTTCGCATGGCGGCAGATGTCGCATGAGCATTGCTCAATGCCAAGTCTGCAATTGTCGTTTGTGCGCAGCCGTTAAATGCGGGATCGGTCCAGCCTTCGGCAAACCTTGGCAGGCATGACCATTCCCATGCGGACAGCAATCATTTCGGCAGGCGCCAGCGGCATCGGGCTGGCCATCGCGCGCCGGCTCAGGTCGGAGCACTGGCTGGTCTATATCGGTGATCACGATGGCGCGGCGGTGGCCGCGCTGCGCCACAGCGATCCCGATCTGGTCGCGCTGGTCTGCGATGTCAGCGATGGCGATGCGGTTGACGGCTTTTACCGGACGGTGGCGGCCGATCTGGCGGCGCGCGGGCATGACGGGATTGATCTGCTGGTCAACAATGCCGGCATCGCGGGGCCGACGGCCAGGCTGGAAGAGCAGCCGATCGATGCCTGGCTGCGGACCATCGACGTCAATCTGAACGGCATGTTCCTGATGACCAGACAGGCCGTGCCGCTGCTCCGCCGCAAGGCGCCCGGCGCCTCGATCATCACCATGAGTTCCAATGCGGGGCTGTTCGGTTGCCCGCTGCGAGGGCCCTATGTCGCCAGCAAATGGGCGGTTATCGGGCTGACCAAGACGCTGGCGATGGAGCTTGGCCCCGAAGGCATCCGCGCCAATGCGATCTGCCCGGGCTGTGTCGAAGGGCCGAGGATCGACCGGGTGATTGCCGCCGATGCCGCCGCCCGGGGGATGACGATCGCCGAGGTCGAGACGGAATACAAACGCCAGATATCGTTGCGGACATTTGTTACCGGCGACGATATTGCCGATATGGTGGTCTATCTGACATCGCCGGCCGGGGCGCGGATTTCCGGGCAGGCGCTGGCCATAGATGGCCACACCGAGGGCCTTTCGATGGATCTGGAGGTTTGATGCGCGCGGTCTGGTACGAAACAACCGGTGTGGCCGAAACAGTGCTGCGCCATGGCCTGCTCGAAGATCCGCAACCCGGCCCCGGCGAAGTCCGCGTGGCCGTTCGCGCATCGGGGGTCAATCCCTCGGATGTCAAGGCGCGCAGCGGCGCGCGCGGACCGATGCCGTTTGCGCGGGTGATCCCCCATTCCGACGGGGCGGGCGAAATCGATGCAGTCGGTGCCGGCGTCGACCCCGCGCGGCTCAATACGCGGGTCTGGCTGTGGAACGCCGCATGGCAGCGGGCCGATGGCAGTTGCGCGGACTATGTCTGCGTACCGGCACACCAGGCGGTTCCCCTGCCCGCCAATACCGGTTGGGATGCCGGGGCTTGTCTTGGCATCCCGGCGTCAACCGCCTGCCATGCGGTCTTTGCCGATGGGGATGTAACCGGGCAGACCGTGCTGGTGACCGGGGGCGCCGGAGCGGTCGGTCACTATGCGATCCAGCTGGCGCGGTGGGGTGGCGCGCGGGTGATCGCCACCGTGAGCGGGGACGAAAAAGCCGCAGTTGCGCGCGCCGCCGGGGCGCATGCCGTGATCAACTATCGCGCCGGCGATACGGCGGCGGCAATCCTTGATGCCACCGGCGGCACGCGCGTCGATCGGATTGTCGAGGTTGAATTCGGCGGCAATCTTGCCATCAGCGCCGCGGTGCTCGCACCGGGCGGGGTGATTGCCGCTTATGGCTCGATGGCTGATCCCACCCCGCGAATTCCGTTCTATCCGCTGATGTTCAACCATGTCACGGTCAGGATGATGCTGGTCTACCTGCTGACCGCGCCCGAGCGCGCGCGGGTGATCACGCGCCTGCATGACGCGCTGGAGGCCAATGCCTTGCAGCACCGGATTGCCGCACATTTTGCGCTCGATGAAACCGCCAGGGCGCATCAGGCCGTCGAAAGCGGTTCGCTGATCGGCAACGCGGTGGTCATGCTTGACTGAGGCAGTCGCTCGGCAATCGCCCGGCGCCAAAGGCAGGGGTGTCCCCACAGGGGGTCATTCCGGTTTACCCAAGAGACTGATTTGGTGCGGTCGAGAAGACTCGAACTTCCACGGCCTTTCGGCCACAACGACCTCAACGTTGCGCGTCTACCAGTTCCGCCACGACCGCACATCGCACACGAAGCGCCGTAAAACGGGCGCTCCGCCGGGGTAGGAGCGCGCCCCTAGCAAAGGGGCGCTGGCGGTGCAACCGGTGATTGTGACGGGGTGACGATTATTCGGGCTTCCAGCCGATTTCGGCAACTTTGGCCGATTTGGGTACGTCGGTCACCGCTTCGTTGATCGTTTCGCTTTCGCCCGGTTTCAGCACGTCCTTGGGCGGGGTGACATCCCAGGTATAGACGATGCGGTTTTGCGCATCGCGCAGCACGATCAGGATCGGCGGGACTTCGCGCACATCCTTGCCGACATTGGTCACCGTGCCGCTGGCGCCGTAATATTCCTTGCCATTGGGCAGCGTGCGGCGGTCCTGGCGTTCGGGCGGGAACGACAGTTCCAGATCGGGGCGCGCGGCGGCAAACGTCTGATGGCCGCCGGGCAGCCAGCGCGGCAGGCCATAGCGGCCGACCGCCAGCATCGCCGCGGCAACCCCCAGCGCAAACACGATGCCCGCCAGCGTCCACCACCGCGCCGGATTGCGGCGCGGGCGAAACGGCGGTTCGTGGGCAAAGGCGGAGGGTGCCGGCGGCTCGCTTGGCGCGGCGCGCGGCGCGGGAACGGGGCGCGCGGCCATCACCGGCGGGGGCGGGCTTTCGGCGCTATCGGCCGGTTCGGGCGCGGCGGGTGGCGGCGGCGGTGCGGGTTCGGGCTCGCGCGGGGGCAATTCGGGGCCGGTCTGGAACCAGCTGTGTTTGCAATTGGCGCAGCGCACGGTGCGCCCGTCCACGCCGATCGCGCTGTCGGGGACGACATAGCGCGTCGAACAGGCGGGGCAGGCGATGATCATGAAACCCGCTAAAGCACGCCAACGCACAGGGAAACAATAGCTTGATCGGAATTGAACCGCCAACTGGGGCTTTTTTCCACATGGATTGACGCGTAAGCTGGTTGCGGCCATCTGCGGTCACCCCTGTTCAACGCAAAAAGCCGATGCAGCCATGACCGAGCCAGAGGCCGAAATCGTGCAGTTCGACAATGTCGGGCTGCGCTATGGCACCGGCAAAGAGGCGTTGAGCGACATTTCGTTCACGCTCTATCCCGGCCGGTTCTATTTCCTCACCGGGGCCTCGGGGGCGGGCAAGACCAGCCTGCTCAAACTGCTCTATCTGGCGCAGCGCCCGTCGCGCGGGCTGATCCGCATGTTCGGCACCGATGCGATTACCCTGCCGCGCGAACGCCTGCCCGGGTTTCGCCGCCGGCTGGGGGTGGTGTTTCAGGATTTCCGGCTGGTGCCGCACCTGTCGGCCTATGACAATATCGCGCTGCCGCTGCGCGTGGGCGGTGTGGCGGAGCACGAGATTACCCGCCCGGTCAACGAAATGCTCGACTGGGTCGGGCTGGGCGACCGCCGCGAGGCGCGCCCGGCCACGCTGTCGGGCGGGGAACAGCAACGCGTGGCGATCGCCCGCGCGGTGATTGCAAAGCCCGATCTGCTGGTGGCCGACGAACCCACCGGCAACGTCGATCCCGAGATGGCGCTCAAACTGCTGCGGCTGTTTGAAAGCCTCGGCCGGCTCGGCACCACCGTGGTGGTGGCTACCCACGATGTCCATCTGATCCGCAAAGTGCCGGATTCGCTGATCATGCGGCTCGATCGCGGGCGGCTGTCCGATCCCACCGGCGCCTTGCGCTATCCGCCGCGCCGCATGCCGATGCCGGCCGAAGCGCCGCTGTCTGCGCTGCCGCGCGATGGAGCGCCGGCATGACCCTGCCATGGTTTGGCCGGACGCGCCGCAACGGCGAACCCGGCGTGCTGCCCGATCCCCGGCTGGGTGGGCCGATGCCGTGGGTGATCGCGATTGTCATCGCGCTGACGGTGATTGCCGCGGCCAGCGGGCTGGGGCTGCGCAATGCTGCCACGGCGGCCAGCGCCGATCTCAACGGCGGGGTGACGGTGCAGATCGTCACCGCGCTGCCGACCGATCGCAATGCCCAGGCCGGCGCGGCGCTGACCGCGCTGACCCGCCTGCCGGATGTTGCCAGCGCGCGGCGGGTCGATCAGGACCAGTTGAGCACGCTGCTCGAACCCTGGCTGGGCACGCGGCCGGGCGATTCGATCGATGATCTGCCGATCCCGGCGCTGATCGATGTGCGGCTGACCGAGGCGGCCACCCCCGACCGTATCGCCGCCTTGCGCGCGGCGGTATTGGCGGTGGCGCCGACGGCGCATGTCGATGCCCAGGCCGGCTGGCTGACCCCGGTATTCCACGCGATTGTCACGCTGCAATGGCTGGCCGGCGGGTTGATCGCGCTGCTGGCGGTGGCGACGGTGGCGGCGGTGGTGCTGGCGGCGCGCAATGCGCTGGCCGGGCATCGCGAAACGATCGAGATTGTCCATATGCTGGGCGGCACCGATGCGCAGATCGCGCGCGAATTTCAGCGCGGCGCCGGGGTCGAGGCGGCGGCCGGCGGGGTGATCGGGTTGATCGCCGGGGTTGCCGCGATCGTCGTGCTGTCGCGCCAGTTCAGCGCGCTGGGCTCGGGCATGGTCGGCGGCGCGACGCTGCGGCTGGGCGATTGGCTGGTGATCGCGCTGATCCCGCTGGGCGGGGTCGGGCTGGCGGTGCTGACGGCGCGGTTGACCGTGCTTTCCGCGCTGCGCCGGATGGTGTAGGCGCATGCGAAGAATGGCCCGAATGACCCCGCCCGGTTTGCTGCGCCGCCTCGCCTCGCTGCTGCTGCTGGCCTGGCTGCTGGGGTTCATCTGGTTTGCGCTGTGGCTGCCGCGCCCGGCCGATGCCGGCCAGACCGACGGGGTGATCGCGCTGACCGGGGCGCAAGGGCGGATCGGCCGCGCGCTCGATGTGCTGCACAGCGGGCAGGCGCGCAAGATGCTGGTGGCCGGCGTCGACAGCCAGGTCAGCCGGGCGCAGTTTGCCAGCGAATATGGCGTGGCGCCGGCGCTGTTCGCCTGCTGCCTGACGCTGGGCTATCAATCGTTCGATACCCGCTCCAACGGCGAGGAAGCCGCCGCGTGGATCGCGCGCAACCATATCGGATCGGTCCGGCTGGTGACCACCGACTGGCACATGCGCCGCGCCGCGTTCGATCTGGCAGCGGCGGCGCCGCGCCGGCTGGTGATCGTTGAAGACGCGGTGCCCTCGCACCCGTCGATGCGCATGCTGTTTGTCGAATACAACAAGTTCATCGCCCGGGTCGCCGCCTGGCTGGTCGGCTGGCCCGAGGCACGGCGGCCGCAGAGCCCGGGCCATGACCACGCCTGATCACCCGCCGATCATGACCGACCGCCCCGCCAGCTATGCGCGCAATCTGCTGTTCTATGCGCTGTTCTATCCGGTCAGCGCGGTGCTGGTGCTGGGCGGGGTGATCAGCCTGCCGCTGCCGGTGGCGGTGCTGCGCGCGGTGGTGCACACCTGGGGCCGCTGGCACCGCTGGTGCTGCCGCCATCTTCTGGGCATCCGCGTGCAGATCGACGGCGCGCTGCCCGATCAGCCGGTGCTGGTGGCGATGCGCCACGAATCGTTTTTCGAAGCGATCGATCTGCCGATGCTGCTGATCCATCCGGTGGTCTTTGCCAAACAGGAACTGTTCACCATCCCCGGCTGGGGCCTGCTCGCGCGCCGCTATGGCCTGATCGCGGTGCAGCGCGATGCCGGCGCCCGCGCGCTGCGCGCGATGATCAGCGCCGCGCGCGCCAATGCGCTGAACGATGTGCCACCGCGCCCGCTGGTGATCTTTCCCGAAGGCACCCGCGTGCCGCACACCAGCGCCCCGGCGTTGCAGGCCGGATTTGCCGGGATCTACAAGATGGCCGCGCTGCCGGTGGTGCCGGTCGCGGTGAACAGCGGCCCGCTGTACCACCGTTGGTTGAAACGCCCCGGGGTGATCCATTACCGCTTTGGCGCGCCGATCCCCGCCGGCCTGCCGCGCGCCGAGATCGAAGCGCGCGTGCATGCGGCGATCAACGCGCTGCACCAGGGCCCGAACGCATAAAATCGGTGCTGGCCGTTGCCCGGGCGCGGCATCGGGTTTAGCTATTGCGCATGTTGCCCGTGTTCGCCTCGATCTTGCTGTTTGCCGCTGGCAGCACGGTTATTGAGAAGCAGTTCGGTGCATGGCGGGCCGTCGAAGGGTGCGCTCATGATGCCGATAACTTCGGATGCTCAAGAACCCTCAGCCCATCGAACCCGAACCTCGATATTACGCTGATCTTTCGGAACAGTTTTGTCATCCGGGCAACAGTTAAAAATTGCCATCAAGAGGCAACGCGGGTCAGCTTTGCTCCAGATGCCAAGGAGTGGAGGCGGCTGACCCTTGCAGGACGGATTGACCGGACCAAGCGGGTGTTGTCGCAATGGGCCGAAACCTCGGCGATCGGATGCAGCTCCCCTGCGGCGTTGTCGTTCGACGGCTTTGAGAATGGCTTTGCCTACCTGGATGCTGCCGCATCGGCCGATGGCGCCGCACCCTCCACATAGCTGTGCACTTGCTCCAGCATTCGATACAGCATTGGCATGAGCCGATATGATCTGTTCGTCTTCGAGCGGCGCATGATCAAACCACTAGTTCCCGACAAACCGCGACGCGGTTTGCAAGCTGTGAAGTTTGCAGCCTGAACGCTATGGCGCCACCGCTGCCTCGGGATCGATCCGCAGCAGCGCGGCGCGGCGGAACAGTTCGAGCACCAGCGGATCGCGTTCGCCTTCGCGGATCGCCGCTTCGAATTGCAGGCGGCGCGGCGGGCGCGGGGCGACTTTGACCAGCCGGCCGCTGGCGAGATCGGCGCGGATCATCGTTTCGGGCATCACCGCCGCGCCATTGCCGGCGAGCACGATGTCGATCAGCGTGCGGACATTGTCGCAGGTGGCAAAGGCGCGCGCGGGCAGCGCGGATTGGCCCAGCGCGGCGATCGTCGCGGCGTGGAGCGGCGAACTGGCGGGCAGCGACCATACCGGCATCTGCGCCAGCGTGCGGCTGGCGGCGGTCTGCGCGCTGGCGGCAAACACCAGGTCAACCGGGCCGATCGGCGCGGTCAACAGGCCCGGCTGCGCCACCGGGCCGGCAACAAACACCAGATCGCTGCGCCCGGCGGTGATCTGGCGCACCATCCGCGCGGTCAGCGCCAGTTCCACCTCCAGCGTCACGCCGGGCAGATCGCGTTCGACATCGCGGACAAACCCCGGCAGGCAGCCGGCCGCGGCGATCTCGCCGGCGCCCACCCGCACCACCCCGGCCACCCCGGCAAAGCCGCTGGCGCGGGTCAGCGCCGCCTCGAACCCGGCGCACAAGGGCTCAATCTCGCGCACCAGATCGCGCCCGCGCGCGGTCAGCACCATCGCGCGGCCTTCGCGGCGGAACAGCGCCACCCCCAATTGCTCCTCGATCTCGCGCACCCGCGCCGAAATCGCCGGCTGGGTGGTGTTCAGCCGGTCCGCCGCGGCGCGATAGGTGCCAAGCCTGGCAATCCACAGCAGCGTTTCAAAGTGATAGATGGCGAGCCGGGACATAGCCATTGTTTATCAGTTTTCATAAAAAAGTATCGCTGTTTCCGATTGATCGGCTGCGCTAGGGTCGGCCCCGGATTGAATGGAGAGATGCATGGCCAACAAGCTCTATCCCGATGCCGCCGCCGCGCTTGACGGCGTGCTGCGCGACGGGCTGCTGATCGCCTGCGGGGGCTTTGGCCTTTGCGGCATTCCCGAACGGCTGCTCACCGCGGTGCGCGATTCCGGGGTGAAGGATCTGACTTTTGCCTCGAACAACGCCGGGATCGACAACGAAGGCATCGGCATGCTGCTGCGCACGCGGCAGGTCAAAAAGATGATTTCGTCCTATGTCGGCGAAAACAAGGAGTTCGAACGCCAGTACCTGTCGGGCGAGCTTGAAGTCGAATTCAGCCCGCAGGGCACGCTGGCCGAACGCATGCGCGCCGGCGGCGCCGGCATCCCCGGGTTCTATACCCGCACCGGGGTCGGCACGCTGGTCGCCGAAGGCAAAGAGGTCAAAAGCTTCGACGGGCGCGACTATATCCTCGAACGCGGCATCTTTGCCGACCTCGCGCTGGTCAAGGCCTGGAAAGCCGATGCCACCGGCAACGTGGTGTTCCGCAAGACCGCGCGCAATTTCAACGTGCCCGCCGCGCAATGCGGCAAGATCTGCGTGGTCGAAGTCGAAGAGATCGTCCCCACCGGCAGCCTCGATCCCGATGCGATCCATCTGCCCGGGGTCTATGTCCAGCGGCTGATCGTCGGCGCCCCCTACGCCAAGAAAATCGAATTCCGCACCACCCGCCCCCGGGAGAACGCATGATGAGCTGGACCCGCGATGACATGGCCGCCCGCGCCGCGCGCGAGCTGCAGGACGGCTTTACCGTCAACCTCGGCATCGGCATCCCCACGCTGGTGGCCAACCATATCCCCGCCGACATGCACGTGACGCTGCAATCGGAAAACGGCATGCTCGGCATCGGCCCGTTCCCCTATGACGAAGATGTCGATCCCGATCTGATCAACGCCGGCAAACAGACCATCAGCGAACTGCCGCAATCATCCTATTTCGACAGCGCCACCTCGTTTGCGATGATCCGCGGCGGGCATATCGATCTGACCGTGCTCGGCGCGATGGAAGTGTCCGAACAGGGCGACATCGCCAACTGGATGGTGCCCGGCAAGATGATCAAGGGCATGGGCGGGGCGATGGACCTGGTCGCCGGGGTCAAACGCATCATCGTCGTGATGGAACACTGCGCCAAAGACGGCAGCCCCAAATTCATCCCCCGCTGCACGCTGCCGCTGACCGGCCTCGGCGTCGTCGACATGATCGTGACCGATCTTGCGGTGTTCGCCCGCCCCGATCACGCCAGCCCGTTCCACCTCGTCGAATGCGCGCCGGGGGTTACCGCAGAGGAAGTCGCCGCCAAGACCACTGCGCATTACGTGGCGTAAGGCGAGGCATGTTGCTAGGGCGGTGGTCATGCTGACGCTGATCACCGCCAACCGCAATTACTCAAGCTGGTCGCTGCGCCCCTGGCTGCTCATGCGCGCGCTGGCAATCCCGTTTGCCGATCGCATCGAACCGTTCACCCAGGCGGTCAATTACGAGGCCTTTCGCGCTTTTTCCCCCACCGGCCAGGTCCCCGTGCTGATCGATGGCGAGACCCGCATCTGGGATTCGCTCGGCATCACGCTCCATCTCGCCGATCGCTTCCCCGCCGTGTGGCCCGCCGACCCCGCCGCGCGAGCGTTTGCCCAGGCGATCACCTGCGAAATGCACGGCGGCTTTGCCAGCTTGCGCAACCGCTGCACCATGAACGTCGGCGTGCGCGCGCGCATCGCCGAAATTACCCCCGACCTCGCCCGCGATATCGCCCGCATCAGCGAGATCCTTGGCGAAGGCCTCACCCGCTTTGGCGGCCCCTGGCTCGCCGGCCCGGCCTTCACCGCTGCCGACGCCTTCTACGCCCCGGTCGCGTTCCGCATCCGCACTTACGCCCTCGATGTCGGCCCCACCGCCGCGCGCTGGGTCGATACGATCCTCAATCACCCGGCCATGCTGGAATGGGAAACCGCCGCGCTGGCCGAAAGCTGGCGCGAGGCGGAGCATGAGGCGGACCTTGCGCGGTGCGGGCTGGTGGTGGCGGATTTTCGGCTGGGGTAGGGTGGGGGCTTTTTGTGCCTCCGGCGGGCAAGGGTTATCACCCTTGCATCCCGGGTTCGTCTTGATCAGCGCGCCATAATGCCGTTGCGTCCCGCCGCGTAGCGGCAGAAATGTCTCCCGGCGAGAGGCCCTAAATCATTCACGCAACTGGTTCAGTCCCACCCTAAAACCCACATCCGCTCATCCTGAGCTTGTCGAGCCGTAGGCCAGCGCCAGCTAATGATGCGCGCAAACGGTTGAGTATGCGCGCTTTCTTCGCGCGTGGGGCTGGTGTCAGCGCGCATCCTTCGACAAGCTCAGGATGAGCGGATCTCTTTTAAAACAGACACTTATTTGATTGCCTGCATCCTCCCGACGAGAGGCCGGAGGGAAGGCCCGATCAACGCGCTGCGGCAGCCAATTTTCGGGATGCAAGGGTGATAACCCTTGCCCGCCGGAGGCCCGCCGGAGGCCCGAAAAGCCTCCTTCGGCTCAGTCTTCCAACTGCCGCAACAGCGTCCGCACGTCGCCATCCATTTCCGCATCGCGGGTGCGCAGTTCTTCGATCAGGCGCACGGCGTGGATCACGGTTGAATGGTCGCGGCCGCCGAATTTGCGGCCGATTTCGGGGTAGGAGCGCGGGGTGAGCACTTTGGCGAGGTACATGGCGACCTGGCGCGGGCGGACGACGGCGCGGGCGCGGCGTTTTGAGGCCATTTCGGTGCGGTCGACGCGGTAGAACTGGCACACGGCGCGCTGGATTTCGTCGATGGTGATGCGGCGGCGGTTGGCCGAGAGGATGTCGGTGAGTTGTTCTTCGGCCAGTTGCAGCGAGACCGGCTGGCCGGTGAGCTGGGCATAGGCGATCAGTTTGTTGAGGCCGCCGACGAGTTCGCGCACGTTGCGGTTGATCGTGCGGGCGAGGAATTCGATGACGTCGGCGGGCACCTGGGCCGAGCTGAAGCGGGTCAGGCGGTGTTCGAGGATCTTGCGCCGCAGATCGATGTCGGCGGGCTGGATATCGGCGACGAGGCCCATCGACAGGCGCGAGAGCAGGCGTTGTTCGACGCCGTCGAGTGCTTGCGGGGCGCGGTCGGCGGCGACCACCAGGCGTTTGCCGGCGCCGAGCAGGGCATCGATGGTGTGGAGGAATTCTTCCTGGGTGCTGGCTTTGCCGATGATGAACTGGATGTCGTCGACCAGCAGCAGGTCAAACCCGCGCAGGCGGGCTTTGAATTCGATCACTTCGTGGCTGCGCATGGCCTGGACGAATTCGATCATGAAGCGTTCGGCCGAGCAGTAGAAGATGCGCGCGCCGGGGCGGGCGGCGGCATAGGCGTGGCCGATGGCGTGGAGCAGGTGAGTCTTGCCCTGGCCGGTCGAGGCCTTGAGGTAGAGCGGCGAGAATTGCGGGGTTTCGATCGCGGCCATGCGCTGGGCGGCGTTGACCGCGAGCACGTTGCCGGCGCCGGTGACGAATTCGGCAAAGGTGAGCGAGGGGTCGAGCCCGTTTTGCGCGCCGGCGAGCGCTTCGGCGGCGCTGACCGGGGCGGCCTGGCGGCTGGCGGCGACGGGTTCGCCGGGCAGGCGCAGATCGGCGGCGACGCGGCGGCGCGGGTGGACGCCGATGCGCACCTGGCGCACTTCGGAGCGGGCGATCTTCCACGCCAGCGACAGGCGGTCGGCAAAGCGGTCGGCGACCCAGTTGGCGGAAAATTCGGTGGGCAGGTAGAGATCGAGCGTGCCGGTATCCTTGCACAGGCTGCCGACCTGGATCGGCTTGATCCACTGGCTGTGGAGTTGGGGCCCGAGGTCCTTTTTCAGGCCCTGGCTGATATCGGCCCAGTCGGCGGCGAGGCCGACCGCTTCGCTGTCATCGTTGGCGGGCAGTTCGCGCGCCTTGCGCGGGTGCGGGGCGGTCTGGGGCAGGTCGGCGACACGCGGTGCGGGGGCGCCGGAGGTGCCGGCGCCGCGGGTGGAAGGTCCGCCATTGATGTAGTCATCGATTTTCACGTCGTATGGTCCCGCCTGTCCTCGTGCACCGCGACAGCCCCCCGCCGCGACCGCAAAACCGCCCCGTCGCCGAAACCCATGAAGGCCCGACGGCGTCGTTGGTCGAAATTGATGGTGGATTGCCGCTGCGATGGCAGGCCCGTCCCCGGTCAGCACCGCAGCGATCCAGTGCTCTGTCTATTGACCCTTGGTGGAGATTCGCAAGCGGAACAACGCAAAGAATCTGAAATAAATGCGCTTGACAGCACCAGACTGGCGGAAATCAATTATCGCTTTGAAAAATATGAATATCTCCTGCGGATATGATGCGAATCATGAGGAATCCGTAGGTTAGCTGTCACCGTCGCGTAACCAAACTGTCATCGACCGCACAACGCGAAAGGGGCCGGCGTGAAACACGACGGCCCCTTTGGTAAATTGCTACGGATTACTGCGTAGCGATCACACGCAGGCGGCGCCGATCGGGCCGCCTGATTCGCGAATCACAGCGCGGCGACGCGCTTGGTCAGGCGCGACATCTTGCGCGCCACGGTGTTCTTGTGCAGCACGCCACGCGCCACGCCGCGCGCCAGTTCGGGCTGGGCCGCCTTCAGCGCGTCGGCTGCGGCCACCTTGTCGCCGCCTTCGATCGCGGTTTCGACTTTCTTGACGAAAGTGCGGATGCGCGAAAGGCGCGCGCCATTGATGGCCGCACGGTTTTCGTTGCGGCGGATGCGTTTGCGGGCTTGCGGCGTATTGGCCATGTCTGTCTTCGCTTCTCGTCCTGCGCCGACCCGCCGGGTGGGGGCCGAACAATTCCGGTGTGTGGCTATGCTGCTTGCGCCTTGTGCCTGCCCGGTTCCATGAAGGGTCCGGTCAGGCGACGCAGCGAAGCCCGGGCGGGGAACCCCGCCGGAAAGGCGCGCCCATATCGGCAAGGGGCCGCCACGTCAACAGATTCGCCGAAATTCCAGCGGCAACCCGTCGCGCGGGCGCGGAATCGGCCATGCCTGCCAGCGCGGGGCATAGCCGGCCGGCGCAGTGATGGCAAAGCGGGTGAGGATATGGTGCGCCAGAATCCGCGTCTGCATCGTCGCAAAGTGCAGCCCCAGACACATGTGCGCGCCGCCGCCAAACGGCACCCAGGCATATTTGTGCCGCTGCGCGATCTTGTCGGGGGTGAACCGGGTGGGGTCGAACCGCTGCGGATCGGGCCACAGCGCGGGATCGGTATGGACCAGCGCCGGGTTGATCCCGACCGTGGTGCCGGCGGGGATGCGATAGCCGCCGAATTCGATATCGCGCAGCGCCCGGCGCGGCAGCGCGGGCACCGGCGGCATGATCCGCAGCGCTTCCTTGAACGCCATGTCGGTCCATTCCAGCGCCCCCAGATCGCCATGCGCGATCGGCCGCCCGGCGCCGCCGGCCACCGCCAGCGCCTCGTTGCGCAGGCGGTCCTGCCATTCGGGATTGCTCGCCAGATGCCCGATCAGCGTGGTGAACGAACTGGTGATCGTATCGTGCGCGGCCATCAGCAGAAAGATCATGTGATCGACCACCACATCGGCCGCCAGCAGGCTGCCATCCTCGCGCGTGGCCAGCGCGAACTGGCTGAACATGTCCTGCCCCGGCTGCGCGCGGCGTTCGGCGAGCAGGCGGGTGAACCATTCGACCATCAGTTTGCGCCCGGCCACCCCGCGCCCCATCGCGGTAAACGGCAACGGCCGGCGGATCGGCGCCACCGCGGCCTGGACCATCGCGGTAAACGCATGGTTCAACCGGTCTGCCTCGGGCCCGAGCGGGATGCCGAGGAAGCTGGTGGCGGCGGTTTGCAGCGTGAGCGCCTTGATCGCGTCATAGACACGCATGGTGAAGCGGTCGGCACCCGCGCCCCACTGTTCAACCCCGGTGGCGATGTCGCGGTTGAGCAAGTCGCAATAGGCCTTCATCGGTTCGGGTTTGAACGCCACCTGCAAGGCACGCCGGTCGATGCGGTGCGCCTCGTGGTCCATCAGCATCAGCCCGCGCGGAAACAGCAGATTGAGGATCGGGCCCCAGCCCTGTTCGTTGGAAAACTGCCGATCGCGGTCAAACAGCACCAGCTCGTTGGCTTCGGGCCCGACCAGATCGACCCCGCGCTGGCCAAAGCTGCGCGTGCGATAGACCGGGCCGTAGCGCGCGACCATCCGCCGGGCAAAGCCGTCGGGATCGGCCAGTTGCGCCAGCGTGGTGCCGACAATCGGCCAGCCGTCTTCACCGGGGATCGCATCGAGCGCGCGATCGCCGGGATGGCGCACCCAATGCGGATTGCCGCGATCGGTCTGGATATCGCTTGCGCGCATGGGGGCAGGTGCCGCGACACTGGCCATTGGTCCGAAATCTCCCGTTGTGAGAGCTTGGTAATGACATGAATGTCAGCAAGCGAAAAGGGGCTAGCCCGTGTCTATTTTGCCCCCACCTCGATCGTGCCGATCATCCGCGCGCCCTGTTCGTCGCGTTTCAGTTCGACATCGACGCTTTCCTCGCGCTGGGTCGGCCGGCCGAAATCGCGGAACAGATGCGCGGTCAGCAGCGTGGCACCGTTGGGATCGATGCGGTCGGGGGCAAAGACATTGGCGTGGACGCTGTAAGTGCCGGCGGGGGCGTGGCGCAGCTGGTATTCCTCGGGCCCATAGCCGCGCGTCATGTCGTGCGACAGCCGGCCGCCGATCGCGGTGCGCGGGTTGTTGTAGATCGCGCGTTCGTGATCGGGTTCGTCCACCCACAAGTCCATGTCCGAACCGTCGCTGGTCCAGTCGATCACCACGCGCAGATCGACATCGTGCCGCCCGATCAGCCGGGGATCGAGCGCGGCGCTGCCGCCCAGTTGGCGCAGGCGCGGCAGCACGGCATTGGCCTCGTTGAGCGCGATCAGCTCGATCCCGTCCCACGCCGGGTCTTGCGGGGTGATCGCGATGGCATAGAGCAGCGCGATCGCGCGCGCCAGATCGTCGCGGGCATGCGCGGGCTGCAGTGCGGCGCGATGGATCAGCGCCAGCGCGAGCAGGCGGCGCGGTTGCGGGCGGTCGGGATCGAGCGCGGCGGCGCGTTCGCGCAGTTCGACCGCGCGGTCGATCGCGCCATAGCGTTCCAGCCGGTCGGCAACGATGCCCAGCGTCACTTCGTTGGCGGTGGGCAGCGCCAGCGCCGACAAGACCATTTCCGCCGCCGCCGCCGTCTGGCCGTGGCGGCGCAGCCATTCGGCGGTATCGAGATAGAAAATCGGCAGGCTGCCATGGCGCGCTTCGGCTTCGACAAAGCGCGCGTCAAAATCGGCCGGTTTGCCGTCGTAGAGTTCCAGATAGGGCCGCTCGGGCTGCCAGGCGTCGATCTGGATATGCGGGCGGGTATCGGGTTCGTCGGTTGCGATGGGTGCGGCACTGTCGTCGGCTTGCGCTGACTGGCGGCGCATCGCGGTTACGACCACGTTGCCCGACACCGTCGGCGCGGCAGCCGGCGGCGCCATGACCGCTGGCGGCGGTGCGGCCATCACTGCCGGTGGTGGAGGCGGCGGCGGTGGCGGCGCGGGCATCGGTTCGGTGCGATCGAACCGGTCCGAGGTGGTCACGCGCTTGGGTTGCGCGGCGGGGTTGAAGCGGGTTTTCCACCAGGCGTCCTGTTCCTGCCACAGGCCGACCACTTGCTCCAGCCGCTGCGCCATCGCGCCGGCATGCGCGGCCTCGCCGGCCTTGCGCCAGCGGGCATAGTCATCGCGCCATTCGGCGGGAAAGCCGGCGGGCGGATCGATCCGCGCGGCAATGTAATCCTGTGGGGTTTCGAGCACGAGGAACGACAGGCTGGGGCTGGCGATGCCATAGCGGCGGCTGAGCGCGACATAGTCTTCGCGCTGCGCCGGCGCGGTCAGGTCGGCCAGCCGGTCGGCGGCGAGCAGGCTGGCCGGGGCGGCAAATTCGGCCCCCTCGGCAGGGACCATGCGCTGTTCTTCGTGCGCCGCCGCGCCGGCCAGCGCTACCGTCACCGGCCCGGCATAAGGCGCGCGCGCGAGGATCAGCCAATGCCCCGGCGTCGCCTCCAGCGGTACGAACGGCAGCGCCCGGCCGTCGCGATCATGCACCGCGACAACCCCGGCAAATCCGGCGGTCAGCGTTTGCGCGAGGCTGTCGAGCTGGCCCGGCGTCAACCGGTAGGCGCTGCCGCCAAGGCTTTGCGCGACATGGCGCAGCCAGCCGAGATCGGCAGCAGGAGCAGAGGCAATCGCATCGGTGCGGCACGGCGGGGCGAAACCGGTGGCCAGATCGACGCTGGCCGGCCCGTTGACAAACACCAGGCAGCGGTCGGTCGGCGCGTCGCCCGCCAGCGCGGCAAAGCTGGTCGCGCCGCGATAGGCGAGCGTGCCCAGCCATGCCATGGCCTCGTCCGCAGTGGCCACGCTGTGGCGTTGCGCGCCGCTGCTGTTGAACGCGACCAGTTCGATCGCCGCCGGCTGCGCACGGGCAATCACCTGCCGCAGCAGCGCCAGATCATCGTCCAGATGTCCGGCCAGCCGCGCGCGCGACCGGTCCCAATAGACGCGCAGCCGCCCGCCCGGCACGCTCGGAGCCGCCGGCAGGTCTCCGGCCAATTGCATCGCGCTTTCGCCAAAGCCATGCGTCAGCGTGATCGGCGCCGGATCGGGCCGGCTGATCGCCAGCTCGCCCGCCAGCGCGCTGCCATGGCCTTCGCTGTGCGCGATCGCGCCATCCGCCGTGTGCTCAAACCGCGCCTTGCTGCCATCGGGCAAGATCACCACGGGGGTCGCAGTACCCTCGGCCAGATGCACGCTGATCGACCAGCCTTGCGCCGGGGCGGCAATCGCCAGCGGCAGGTGCAGCCCGTCGGCGGGCATCGCCACGGCATAGCGCAAGCGGATATGCCGCCCGCGCCCGGGCAGGATCGGGTGGACGCGGGTCACAAACAGATTGTCGGGCAGCACTTCGGCCAGCCCCGGATCGACCCCGCGCCGCACCCGCGCATCAAACACCGCCTTGGCGCGCGGACGATCGACCAGCACGCCGTCGATCATCGCCCCGCCCAGATCGAGCGCATAGCCGGTGACCACCGCGCCGGGCGGCAGGGCATAGCGGAATTCGCCTTCGAGCACGCCATGGCCGGGGTTGAGAAAGGTCGCATCGACGGTCACTTGCGCCACCGCCCCGGCCACATCGACCGTCAGGTCAAGCTGGCCCACCTGCAACGGCGCCTCGTGCGCGGCATCGCGCACCCCGTTGATCAGCGCCGATACTTGCGGATTGTCCGCCGGCGCGGCCTGGGCCACGACCGGCCAGCTTGCGGCCAGCATCAGCCCGGCAGTCCATCCCGTTGTGCGCATGATCCCCATCCCCTTGGTTGTGATGGATGATATGTTGTAATATCACCTTGAACAGCAGATGAACGGTGCGGTATACGTATGTCATCCTGCGCCCGGTGGACGCGGCGCGCGGCTTGGCGCAGTCTGGCCGCCTCATCCGACCACCGAAAGGCCGGCCATGGCTCTGCTACGCACCCTTCGCCTCGCCACGCTGGCGCTGCTATCCACGCTGGGCCTCGCGCCCGCAGCGATGGCGCGCGATGCTGCGCCCGATGCGGTGTTTTACCATGTCTTCGTGCGCAGCTTTCGCGATGCCGATGGCGATCGCATCGGCGATCTGCGCGGGCTGGAGCAGGGGCTGGGCTATCTGCAGCGGCTGGGGGTGACCACCATCCTGTTGACCCCGGTGCAGCCATCGCCGTTCTATCACAATTACTTTGCCACCGATTTTACCGGCGTCGCGCGCGACTATGGCGGCCGCGCGGCGTGGCGCCACCTGCTGCGCGCCGCGCATGCCCGCCATCTGCGCGTCTACATGGATCTGGAATTTCAATATGTCGCCGACTACCACCCCTGGCTGGCGCAGACCTGGCATCACCCGCAGGCGCCGGGGCGCAACCGGCTGATCTGGGATGCCGCGCAAGGCGGCAGCGAACCGCTGGTCACCCCGTTCGGGCGCGAGGTCGTGGCGGCCGATGGCACGCGCCATACCATCGCCTTTGTCAATTTGACCGATCCCGGCGTGCGCGGCTATTTCCGCCGCTATCTGCTGCGCTGGGCCGATCCGCATGGCGATGGCAGCGGCCGCGATGGCGTCGACGGGTTCCGCATCGATCACATGATGGACGATCTCGACAACCGCCATGTTGCAACCGACCTGTTTGACCGGTTGTGGCGCCCGCTGATCGCGGCGGTCAAGGCGCGGCGCCCGGGTGTGCGGTTCGTCGGGGAACAGTGGGACTGGGGCGATGGTCACGACTTTCTGACCCGGGGCCATGCCGACATGGTGTTTGCCTTTCCCTTGCAGCAGGCGCTGGCCAGGCTCGACAAGACCGCGATCATCGGCGCCGCGCGCGCCACCGCTGCGGCAACCCCGCCCGGCAAGTCGCAAGTGGTGTTTCTGGAAAACCACGATACCGACCGGTTCATGTCGGTAATCGGCGATGATGTGCCCAAGGCGCGCGCCGGGGCGGCGCTGCTCCTGGCGCTGCGCGGCGAACCGTCGATCTATTATGGCCAGGAACTGGGCATGCGCGGGCGGCGGGGGCCGGACGAGCCCACCGATGCCCCCGATATCCCCCGGCGCGAGGCATTTCGCTGGCGCGCCGATCTGGAGGCGGCGGGTTCGGCGATCTGGTATCGCGCGCTCGACCGGGTCTGGACCCGGCGCGCCAACCGCGCGTTTGACGGGGTCTCGGTCGAAGAACAGGACGCGGCCGCCGGATCGCTGCTGAACTGGTATCGCGAACTGATCGCGCTGCGCCGCACGCGCCCCGAACTCGCCACGGGAGAGCAGACTTTCCCTTGCGCCGATGCATCACCGGTGCTGTGCGTGCTGCGCCGCCTCGGCACACGCCGCACGCTGGTCATGGTCAATCTGTCGAATGTCCCGGCACCGCCGGCGCTCGATGCCACGGTCCCGCATGGCGGCTGGCGCCTGCTCGCCGGCGAGGGCACGCGCGATGCCCCGCTGGCGCCTTATGCCACGCGCATGCTGGGCACGCCCTGAAAGTCAGCGCGGGGCCGGGCCGGTGACGAAATGCATGACACGGGCGCGGATCAGCTGCGCAAAGGGCAGCGCGGTCATCGGCACCGGCTGTCCGCCCAGCGTGACCCGCAGCGCACGGTCGCCGCTGCCGCTGCGCATCACGGTCAGCGGCGGCCGGCCCGGCACGCTGATCCGCGCGCGGCGGACCAGCGGAATGCCTGCGACATAGCTGCCGCTGTCGGGTTGCAGCGGATAGAACCCGAGCGTGGCAAAGACGTACCATGCGCTCATCTGGCCGGCGTCTTCGTTGCCCAGAATGCCGTCGGGGGTATCGTGGTAAAAGCTGTCGGCGATCCGCGCGATCAGGCGGTGGCCGGTCTGCGGGGTATCGGTAAAGGTATAAAGCCAGGCGATATGGTGGCTGGGTTCGTTGCCATGGGCATATTGCCCGATCATCGCCTCCTGCCCCAGATAGGCCGCGCCGGCGGTGGTGCCCAGGCCAAAGAAAAACCGGTCGAGCCGCGCCTGCAGCCCCGCCTTGCCGCCCCACACCGCGATCAGCCCCTGCGGATCATGCAGCGCGGGGGTAAAGCTGTATTGCCAGGCATTGGCTTCGGTATAATCGCCGGGGTGGTTGAGCGGCGATGTCGGGGTCAACGGATCAAACGGTTCGCGCCAATGGCCCGCGCTGTCGCGGCCGCGCGCCAGTCCGGTCTGCGGGTCGATCAACCGCCGCCAGCCGGCAGCGCGGTGGGCAAAGCGGTCGGCCAGATCAGCCTTGCCCAGCATGCGCGCCATCCGCGCGGTGGCGGCATCGCCGACCCCGGCTTCGAGCGAGCGCGACACGGCCTCGCCGCCGGCCAGATCGAACGGATAATAGCCGAACCGGTCGTACAAGGACCAGCGCGACAGCGAGGTATCGCCGGGATAGACCGGCGCGGCATCGCGGGTCGATGTCGCCACCATCGCCGCCAGCGCGCGATCGCCGCTGAACCCGCGAAACCCGCTGGCCCAGGCGGCGGCCAACACCGGCAATGCCGGTTCGCCGATCATCGTGCCGGTTTCGCCGCCCCAGATCGGCCATTTCGGCAGGCGCCCCATTGCATCGGCATGGTCGAGCAGCGTTTGCGCAATGTCGTCAACGCGTTCGGGCGCCAGCAGCATTACCAGCGGCAAGGCGGCGCGAAATCCATCCCACAACGACAGCGTCGAATAGCGCAAACCGCTGCGTGCCTGGCGGATCTTGCCGTCGGGGCCGCGCCAGCGCCCGTCGCAGTCCGAGATCACCGAGGGATGCAGCAAGGCGTGATAGAGCGCGGTGGCAAACACCCGCTGCCGCACGCGGGGGGCGGTGATCGTGGCGCGCGTCAGCAGCGCGTTCCATTCGGCCCGCGCGGCTTGCGCGACGCGATCAAAATTCCAGTCGGCAATTTCGTCGCGATTGCCGCGCGCCCCGGCCAGATCGGTATTGGCCAGCCCGATGCGCGCCTGCAGCACCCGGCCCTGGCCAAGCTCGAAGGCGAGGAGATAGCGCGGCGCGGCATCGCCCGGCCGTGGCGGCAGCGTTACCGCTTCGGCCACGGGATGATCGAACGTCAGCGCAAAGGCGACCGTGCGCGTGGTCCAGTTTTCGCGACGCGATACCCCCTCCAGCCCGTCGCGGGTCACTTGCGCGGTGCACGACAGCACCGGCTGGCGGTCGGGACGGAACGTCAGGCCATGTTGCAGGTCAACCATGACCCACACCCGCCCGCCGTGATCAAAGGTATAGCGGTGGAATGCCGCGCGCAGCGTCGCGGTCAATTCGACCCGCACGCCATTGTCGGCCAGGGTCACCGCATAATAGCCGGGGCTGGCGCGCTCGCTGGCCTTGGCATAGCGGCTCGACAGGTCATCGCGCCGGGTCTGGCTGGGTTGCAGCAGCACATCGCCCAGTTCGGGAATGCCGGTGCCGCTGGCGCGATCTTGCGAAAAGCCCAGGATCACCGGCGCGCGGTATTGATAGCCGGCGGTATAGTCCCACCCCGTTGCGGCATTGTCGGGCCCGGGCTGGACCATTCCGAACGGTCGGCTCGCCGCCGGCGAGGTATGCCCGGTGCCATCGGTGCCGATGAACGGATCGACCAGACTGGCCGGTTCGCGCGCCGGCGCCGCCCGGTGCCGCGCCAGCGCCGCCTGCGGCGCCAGCAGCAGCGCGATGATCGCCAGCAGCCGGATCATGCCGCGCGCCACAGCACCGGGTTGAGCGGGGTATCGATCACCGCGCCGACCTGCGCGCCCGGGCACCACTGGTCGCGATCGGCGGCCTGCATCGGATTGGCCGGTTCGGCCAGCCGCATCGCCGCGTCGAGATAGATCATCGTCATCACCGAACGCGGCCGGTCGGTGCGATTGGCCCCGGCGCGGTGAAAGGTCCAGCCGGCGTGAAAGCTGACATCGCCCAGCGCATAGGCCTGTTCGTCGATGGCAAAGCCCTGCGCTTCCATCGCGGCGGTGATGCGCGCCTCGCTTTCGTCGGAAATCGGCAGATCACGGCCGATTTCGGCCTGCTGGCTGCCGCAATAAAAGGCCAGCGGGCCCATTTCGAGCGGCACCGGCTGCAACGGAATCCACACCGTGATCGCGCGGTCCGATGCCAGCGGCCAATAATACTGGTCGGCATGCGCCGGGGTGATCCCGCCCGATGGTTCCTTGTACAGCGACTGATCGTGATAGAGCCGCACCGCATCGACCCCCAGCAGCGCGGCGGCGATCCCGGCGAGGCGGCGACCAAAGACAAAGCGTTGCACCATCGCCGATTCGCGCCACAGGTTCATCACTTGCAGAAACGCGCGGTCATACGTGCTGCGCTGGTCGAGCGGGGTGTGCTGGGTGTTGAGCGCCAGTGTCAGCCGGGTGATTTCCGTACCAAAGTCAGCCAGCGTGGCGGGATCGAGCACACCGGCAAGGCGGATGAAGCCGTCGCGCGCATAAGCGTCGATCTGGGCCTGGGTGATCGGAAACGGGCAATCGATCGGCGCGGTCACGGGGATCTCCTCGCTCAAGCTGGCCAATTTGGTATAGCTATCGCGATCACCGCAGTCTCCGCGCAGGATTGTCGGAAAATCGCGGATAAACTATCAAAATTTTGTCATGATGCTGCCGCTGTCCGAACCGGTCCCGCTTGCCCCCGGCGCGCCCTTGCGGCTGGAACGGGTCGAGCGCGCCGCCGACCTGCCGCCGCCGGCGCGGTTTGCCCATTTTCACGGGCCGGCCGAACTGGTGCTGATCGAACAGGGGCGGGGCACGTTTGCCTGCGATGATCGCGCCTTTGCGCTGGCCCCGGGCATGGCGGTGTTTGCCCCGGCGATGGCGGTGCACGATTTCGCGTTTGAACCCGGGCCGCTGGCGTGGACGTTGATCCAGTTTGACCCGCTGGCGCTGCCGCCGGGGCCGGTGGCCGTACCCGCCACGCCGCGCGCGGTGCTGCCCGATCCCGCCAGCGCGGCGCGGCTGGCGCTGATCGCGCAATGGCTGGCCGGATCGCTGGCGCAGGGCGCCGATCATGGCGTGCTGGTGCTGCAAATGCAGGCGCTGCTGCTGGCCTTTGCGCAAAGCCCCGGGCAGCCGGCGCAGACCGGCATGACCATCCCGGTTGCGCTGGCGCGGTTTCGCCCGTTGCTCGACCGGATCGACCGCGCGCCCGACCAGATGTTCACGCTGGCGCAGGCGGCATCGCTGTGCGCGATGTCACCGGCGCATTTTTCAAGGGTGTTTGCGCGCACCTTCGGCACCGGTTTCAATGCCTATCAGACGCGGCTGAAGCTGTTGCTGGCGGCGCGGTATCTGGCGAGCGGCCATGCCGGTGTCGCGCAAGTCGCCTGGGCCTGCGGTTTTCGCTCGCACGCCTATTTCTCGCAGTGTTTCCGCGCGCTGTTCGGCACGTCGCCCAGCCACTATCGCCGCAGCGGTCAATCCCACGCCTGACGGTACAGCTCGATGATCGTGGCCGCATCGGGCACGCGCGGGTTGTTGGCGGGCGATCCCGAGGCGATTGCCTGATCCGCCATCAGCGGCAGCAGCGCGGTCCAGCGGTCGGGGTCGATGCCGTATTGGCGCGGCGAGGGCACCGCCAGATCGCGGTTGATCGCATAAAGCGCCTCGATCAGCCGGGCGACGGCCGCCTGATCGCCCTCGTTCGCCTCGGCCAGCCCCATCGCCCGCGCGCAGGCGGCATAGCGTGCGGGCGCGGCGGGCGCGCTCCACGCCGTGACCACCGGCAGCAGCATCGCGTTCGACAGCCCGTGCGCGACGTGGAAATGCGCGCCGATCGGGCGGCTCATGCCGTGCACCAATGCGACCGAGGCGTTGGAAAAGGCGATCCCGGCCTGCAAGGCGCCGGTCATCATCGCCTCGCGCGCGGGGCGGTCGGCGGGATCGGCGCAAACGCGCGGCAGATTGGTCCACAGCGCCTGCATCGCTGCCAGCGCCAGGGCATCGGAAAACGGATTGGCGCGCACCGAGACATAGGCCTCGATCGCATGGACCAGCGAATCGATCCCGGTATCGGCGGTCAGCCGCAGCGGCTTGGTCAGCGTCAGTTCGTAATCGACGATCGCCAGCACCGGCAGATAGGCAAGCCCGGCGCAGAGCATTTTCTCATCATTGCTCTCGTCGGTGATGATGGTGAAGCGGGTCGCTTCCGATCCGGTGCCGGCGGTGGTGGGGATCGCCACGATCGGCAGGCCGGGGCGGTTTTCCTGATGCGGCGCCTTGAGCGCGCGCATCGATCCGCCGCGCACGGCGAGCACCGCTACCGCCTTGGCGGTATCGATCGCGCTGCCACCACCAAAGCCGATCACGCAATCGTGGCTGCCGCCCGCCAGCACCGCCAGCGCGGCATCGACCGACGCGAGCGTCGGATCGGCCACCACATCGGCATGGACGCGCACCGCCAGCCCGGCCTCGGCGCACACCGCCAGCACGCGATCGAGCGCGCCGCTGCGCGCCAGCCACGGATCGGTCAGGATCAGCGGCGCGCGCAGTTCAAGCTCGGCCAGCGCGGCGGGCAATTCGTTGAGCGCGCCGGCGCCGATGCGCATCGCCCGCGGCAGGTGGATCGTCGCCATGTCAGGCCTCCATTACCGCCAGCGCGCTGCGCTGGATCAGGTCCCACGCGGCGGCGACATGGTGGCGCTCGGTGGCATGCGCGCCGATCGACAGGCGCACCATCCAGCGCCCGTCGCAGATCGAGGGCGAAATCCACGCCTGCCCCGAAGCATTGACCCGCGCCGCCCAGGCGAGGGTATGCCGATCAAGCGCCTCACCGGTCAGGCCCGGCGGATCGTGGCGCAGGCAGACCGTCTGCAACCGCACCGGTCGCACCAGTTGCCAGTCCGGCGTCGCGGTGACCTGATCACCCAGCCAGCGCGCATTGTCGAGATCGCGCCGCAGCCGCGCCTGCAACCCCGCCACCCCCTGATCGCGCAGCACCAGCCACAGCTTGAGCGCGCGGAACCGCCGCCCCAGCGGCAGGCCCCAGTCGCGGTAATTGGCCACCGCGCCGTCCTGCCCCGATTGCAGGTACGACGGACTGGTCGACATCACCGCTTCCAACTGGCGATGATCGGCAACCAGATAGATGCTGCAATCGAACGGCACCCCCAGCCACTTGTGCGCATTGATCACCAGCGAATCGGCCTGGTGGATCCCGGCAAACCGCGCGCGCCATTCGGGCAGCAGCAGCGCCGCCCCGGCCATCGCCGCATCGACATGCAGCCATGCGCCATGCGCGCGCGCCACCGTGGCGATCGCTGCGATCGGATCAAACGCCAGCACCCCGGTGGTGCCGCACGTCGCCACTACGGCGCAAGGCACCCGCCCGGCGGCCAGATCTTCGTCGATCGCCGCCGCGAGCGCCGCCGGGTCCATCGCATCATCGCCATCGCAGGCCACCGCGCGCAGATTGTCGCGGCCAAACCCGGCCAAGAGCGCCGCCTTTTCAACCGAACTGTGGCTGTGCACGGTGTAATAGACCACCAGCGGCCGGCCATACCCCGCCAGCCCGCCCGCCTGCATCGCCATCCCGCTGGCACGTTCGCGCGCACAAGTCAGCGCGACCTGGGTCGAGACCGAGGCGCTGTCCTGGATCACCCCGCGATAATGCTCGGGCAGCCCGCATAGATCGCGAAACCACGCCATGGTCACGGTTTCCAGCTCGGTCAGCGCCGGGGCCGATTGCCACGACAGCCCGATCACGCTCAGGCTCGCCGAAATCAGCTCGCCCAGCACGCCGGCCTCCAGCCCGCCGCTGGGAAACCACCCGAAATAGGCCGGGTGCTGCCAGTGCACGACATGCGGCACCACCATCCGGTCAAGCTCGGCGCACAGATCGGTCAGGTCTTCGCCCTGCTGCGGCGCCGCTGCCGGCAGCATTGCCGCCACCGCGCCCGGCACAAAGTCATGCGCCACCGGCCGCTCGCCCAGCCCGGCGCGCAGATCGGCAGCCCAATCGATCAGGCGGTGCCCGAGCGCGCGAAACGTGGCATTGTCCATCAGGCTCTCTTTGGTGGTGTTCTGGCCGGCCATGCTGTCGCGCCGGCACCGGCCTGTCAATTGCGGCGCATGGGCGCGCAACCGGCCGCTTGACCACGCGCCGCCGCTTTGCCATCGCGCCGCCACGATGACCGCGCGCGATCCCACCACACTCAACCGGCTCTATGGCCGGGCCAAAGGCAAACCGCTGCGCGCCGGGCAGGCCGCGCTGGTCGACCGGCTGCTGCCGCAGATCGCGGTGCCGGCCGAAGGGCCGGTGACGGCCGAAGCGCTGTTCGGCCACGATTGCCCGCTGCATTTCGAAATCGGCTTTGGCGGCGGCGAACATCTCGCCTGGCGCGCTGACCTGCTGCCCGACCATGGCTTTATCGGCGCCGAACCGTTTTTGAACGGGGTGGCGCAGGCGCTGGTCCATGTCGATGGCGATGGCGGCACGCGCGCGCCCTTGCGCAATGTGCGCATCCACCATGGCGATGCGCTCGAAGTCTTGCGGCGCATTCCCGACGGCTCGCTGTCGTTTCTCTATCTGCTCCACCCCGATCCCTGGCCCAAGGCGCGCCATGCCAAGCGGCGGATGATGAACGACGGCCCGGTGCGGCTGTTCGCCGCCAAATTGCGCCCCGGTGGCGAATTCCGCTTTGGCACCGATCATCCGGTCTATCTGCGCCATGCGCTGATGGTGATGCGCCGTCATACCGGCGCGTTCGAATGGCTGGCGCAGCACCCGCGCGACTTTCAGCAGCGCCCAGGCGGCTGGCCGGAAACCCGCTATGCCGCCAAGGCGCGCGCGCAAGGGCACGAGATCTGGTATTTCCGCTTTCGCAAGACGTGAGCGGTGGTCGCGCGCATTAACCATTTAACCTTGTGCTAACCATCTGGGCGTAGCTTCGCTGATGGGCCTGGTTGATCGTCACCGATTCCAAAACACCCTGGCCCGAGGAGAATGCGGGTCATGTCCCATACCCCCGGTGCGCAACTCGTACTGGCCGAAATGCGCGAATTCGCCGCGTTCAGCGCGTGCGAACAGCGCTATATCCGCCGCAGCCTCGATGTCGGGCTGGGGCGCGGCGATGCCTTCCGCGTGTGGGCGCGCAATGGCGAGGAAACCGCCTCGATCCGCGCGCAATATGTCGTCTATCAGGATCTGAAACTGCTGCGCGGGGCGATCGGCCGCCACGAAGGGCTCGATGCGATCGAAGCGATCATGGGTCCGCTGCTGCGGGTGACCACGTTTGATCTGGCGCAGGATCGGCTGGCCGGCTTTTGCGCCTATCGCTTTCTCTATGAACGCCTGCTCGGTGCCGAAGTGCGCCCGTGGCTGCCGGCGGCGTTTTGCGGCGCCGCCGCGCTGCCGCGCATCCGCCCCGACCGGCGCAAGGGCCTGCTGCAATCGATCAGCGAAGCCGCCGCCACCGCGCCCGGCTGGTCACGCCGCGAACCGGTGTTCTTTCCCGAATTTGTCGAGCTGGAAGCGGCCTGATCGCGCCGATCCGGCGATGGTGGGCGGTAACGGGCTCGAACCGCTGACCCTCTCGGTGTAAACGAGATGCTCTACCAACTGAGCTAACCGCCCTATTTGACCGAATTCCTTGAAAACTAACGACAATCACTACGTTTCGTAAGTGCTATCGGGTGCCCTCGGATCGGCGTGGTCCGCAGATGGTCCGCAGACCATCGAGACGCGCCGTCCTCTACACTACGGAACAGCTTGGTCAACACCCGTTTTGCCTTCGGGCAGTTGCGCGGATTGTAATGCAGATAATTACGGCTTGTCGTTCGGGCGAGGCCACGATGGCTTGGCAAGTGACCCGCAATCGCTGACAATTGCGAACCGGGAACGCCCTCATCATCCATGTAGGTCGCAACTGTATGGCGGATGGTATAGGGATTCACATCGTCACCGAGGCCCAAGACTCTACGCATATTCCTCCACCATCTCTTTCTGGATTTGACGGGCACATGTGGGTTGCGCAGCCAGTCTTCCAAAATTGGCACCAAGGGCTCAATGACAGGTACCACCGCATTGCGTTTGTCGGTCCTCGCTGATCCTTCAGGATGCAAGTCGATGATGTCGTCAAGCCATTGCTTCGAGGGATCAAACGCCAGAGCCGGGCCGGGACGAGAGGCTGTCGCGATCATAAGTGCGATCCAGCGGTAGGCACCAATATCTTCTGTGGCATAACCTAGCATTGCGCCGAGTTCCTTTGTTGTCAGCACACGACTACGGGGCGCGGAGCGAAGGTTTCTGTGGACCGAATGGATCTTGGGAACCGTGATTCGTCCGGCGTCTTCCGCATGGTGGAGAGCTGCGCGCAGATCCTCAATGTTGCGCTGAACGGCTTCGCCGCTCACCCCTTTGGGGTTGTGATTGCGATAAGCCTTGCCACCCCAGTGCACCGTGTACTCATGCGGGGCCATGCGCCAGCGCCTGAAACGATCGATGACCAGTTTGTTGAGATCCGCGACGCGGACGCCGGTCGTCAGTTCGTCCTGTTGGAAGAATCCGATCCAAGCCCGGAAGCTGCTCTTGATGGTGTCCAGGCGCTTCACGTCGGGTCCCCGCTCAAGAATGTAGTGGCGAAAATGCGGCAACAATTCCGCGTCAGCGCTGTCCTGCTTCTGCTTCGAGCGAGATTCCGCTTCATATGAGCGGAGAACCGCCTTCGCCTGCTCTAGATCCCGGCACTTAGTGCTTCGATAGACAACGGAGCGCGACTTCGTGGAGTAGCTGGCAATCTGCCAGACATCGGGCGATTTTCCGTCTCGCCGCTTTGTGAGCCAATAATCGCCGATGGTGTAGGCGCGATCCTCGGTTGCCATAGTTCTTGGTTCTCGATCTTTGCCAGAATGTCCAGGATGCCGAATTCAGCAAGCTGTTGAATTTGCTCGACTGAAATCGTAGCGCCGGTTTGATTTCGGAGCGCTCGTCTGAATTTCTGGGCGATGCTGTGTGCGCTCACGCTGCATCTCCTTTCGCTTCAGCATTGATGCCTCGTTGGCATCGCTCCAAAGCTTCCCCCTCTGCTTCCCCAAAGGACGGGACAAAGTTCTTGGCAACAAACTCATCAATCGCATTCGCGGGAAGCATCAGCCGCCCGTTCACCCGAATGTGAGGCAGTTCGCGGTTCGCGACTAGGCGTCTGACACGCGTGACTGACCACCCACTCTTCTCGGCGAGTTTGGGGAGCGAGAGGAATTGCATAAGGCGCACCTCTGTTGTATTTTTAGTGTTAGATGTGATTTGACTCACGATTGTTGGAGTAACTCATGATTGTGAGTTTCGTCAAGGCAGATTCGCGCGTCGGTGCGACATGAGCATCGGCGCACGATTTCTTGAGGTCCGAAAGGCCAGGGGGCTGAAGCAGACCGATGTCGCGGAAGCGATCGGCATCTCGCACGGCGCCTTGGTCAATTATGAAAAGGGGCGTGAGCCTCCGGCCTCGGCGATCCTCGCGTTCAGTCAAATTTATGGCGTAAGCGCAAACTGGCTTTTGACTGGCGAAGGTCGACCTGATGCCGAAAGCTTGGACAGCATCTATGCCCGCTCAATCGCGACCGCATGGGCTTTCCTGGGCCGCGGTGGCGACGAGGTAGAACAAGACGCCCTGATCAAACTCGGTGGCGCGCTATTTCAATACCTGCTGGAGCATGGCGAGATCAGCCCTGCCATGAGTGAGAAGATTTTTGCCCTGAGCGCCTGACATGAACGACAACCAGTTACCGCCGATTGCCGACGAACGCCTCCTAGCCGCAATGAAGGCAGTCAACCCTCCAGTTGAAAAGCTGATGGCCGACCGCCTCGCGCTGCGGCAGGAAATGAGGCAGACCAAAGATGAACTCGAACGCGTCCGTTATCACTTGATCCCGGGGTACATTGGCGTAGCGAAAGCCATTTCACTTGGGGCAGCGACCTTAGCCCTCATCGCCTTGGCCCTCGCCCTTTTCAAAGGCCTCTTTGAAGTCAAAACCACCGCAACCCTCTTTGCATCTCTTCTGCTGCCAATTTGGATCGTAGATCTGGCCGAAAAGAGATTCGGCCGTTGGGTCGTCCATCGTGATGGCCGAGCGGAATATTTCGAGCAGAGCAATGACTAACGCCAAATTGGACGACGATCCAGAAGAGCAGATTACGCGTGATTGAATTGCGATAGCCGCAACTCTCCGGCTCCCGAAGAGAGGGACGAACGTGCAGAAGCCGGTTCGTCTGGATGCTATGCTCGGCATTGCGACTGGCAGCCCGTGCGCTACTCTCGCATGGCTATGCAGACATATCATCAGACTGAATTTCCATGATAGGCGGTTGGCACCCCACACAGGCCGTCGGGCCTGACGGTGAAAGGGCTGACGTAAAGGACGTCGCCAACGGCCTGCAATGTCGCTGCCAATGCTACGATTGCGGGCAGCCAGTCCTGGCCAAACAGGGCCCCAAGGTGCGCTGGCATTTTGCCCACCACGCTCCCACCAATTGTCGGCCGACCCCGGAATCGGAGCTGCATTTCTTCGCCAAAACCCTGCTGGCGGAGAAGCTATGGCTTTGGATTCCCGCCGTTAAGGCTGAGGCAGCCGAACGGACAGAGCCTATTTCGGACCGCCAGCAGTATAAATTCTCGCAGGTGAAGGTCGAGAAGGCAGACGGGAATGTCCGGCCGGACCTGCTTCTTGTGACGGATAATGGCAGGGTTCTGCACGTCGAGATATTTGTGCGTCACCGTGTCGATCCCATCAAGCTTGATAAACTTAAAAGCCGGGGCATTTCCTCGATCGAAATTGACCTGTCAAAGCTGAGTTGGGACGATCGAGGCGCATGGGGCGAAGCCATCTTGGAAACGGCACCACGCGAATGGTTGCACAATGCCAGAGCGGCTAGAGTTCAGCAGGATATGGAGGCACTGGCAGCATCAGAAGCCAAGGCGAAACAGCAGGTTTTGGATGCCGAATATGAGAAGATCGCAGAAATCTGGAATAGGATAAAGAATGTCCGCGAAGAGCCAAATCAGCATCTGAGCGAGCAACATGATCTAGCTCTGAAACGCGGCTTCTCTCAGAAAATCGGTCACCCAGTGCAAGGGGAAGCATGTTTCCGGGTGTCGCCTGCCTATTGGCAGGCTCGGCTAGTTAACCGCTTTCTCTGGGACCAGGCGACGGCGTCTGCAAGCGCGTTCGGAACCAGCGACGCCCTAGCCTATGTCCGAGATCTCATATGGCCGGGCCTCACACATATTTCCAAGGACACATCAGCCAGGATGCAACGCGATTGTCCTGGGTTTCAGGATCCCTGGCATGCTGTTCACAGCTATCTCAAATGGCTGAAGGACCGGCACTGGATGTTTGATAAGCGCGTCGGCGGCAAACAATGGCTTCCGTCGAGCAGTGCCGTGCACCTCCGCGAGGAGCAGGAGGCAACCTGGCAGCAAGATCGAGAGCGTAAGGAGGAAGTCACCGATTGGCTTGATATGATTTTGTCAAATATCCCAGAGAGCGAGACGTTTGGCTTTGATCGGGCTGACTGGGTTGATCGGTTCGTGACCTCATATGATGAGGACGAAGCTCGCGCTTTCCGCGAAGCCATTTATGGCATGGTGGTGAGCGGTCGGCAGCTTGTCGATGACCTTCTGGGACTACCGTTGCAGGCCGAATATATGCGCCAGGAGATCGCGCAGGCGGATCGCCGGGCTCAAATTGAGCGGGAACGGGTCGCCCGATTGGTGCAGGCTGAACAGGATCGGCGGATTTCTGCGATCGAGGACAAGGCGTCGTCGGTGCTAGGCGAGTTGGCGCAGCATTGGCTACTTGCAGCGAATGCTCAGCTCGATGGCAATGCGCCGCTCGACCTTGCAACTCAGTCCGAGGAAGGTCTGGCTCATGCAACGTCGGAACTTGCGCGATTGTACAACGAACGGCGTGAAGCTGAAGCTCGACAGGCAGCGCTAGTGCGCCAGCAAGCAGCATTGGAGAAAAATCGTGCGGAGTTGGCGGCTCTCGCTGGCAAACGCGCGCGTGATCCGGCGAGAGCCGAGCTTTGGTGCAGATCTCCGAACCCGAAACTTGGCGGGCAACGCCCGATCGATTATTGCGTTGATGATCGCACGCTTCGGGTCTGCAAAGACATCATGCCAGCATCTCTCTGAAAGCCGCGCGTCCCCAGACTTGCAAAACCTGGACGAACTCGCATGATGGATGTGCGATAACCGAACCTGGCCCGTCCATGGAATTGGGCCATGACACTAAGATTCTTCCTAACCAGTGCCTGTTTGTTGGCCATCATTCCCAAGGCTTATGCACAGCGGGTAGAACTGAACGCGTTCAACTCTGTTGGCGATCATCAGCAACCTTTTTCGCTCCAAGTGGCGGGGTCCGATCCAAGAGAAAATCCTCACAAATCCGACGCCTTTGACGGCTTGGCCAACGAGTTCGTCGCATTTGGAACCGAGAAATCCTTAGCTCGAGCCGACACCACAGTTCATCGCGGTAAGAGGATGAGCAAAGTTACTACGCCCGCATCCCCGCTCTCAAGTTTCGATGCGGCCCGCCAGCGCGATGGATGCGACTACCCACGTTATGCCCCGAGCCCCCAACTTCCCGCCGCGGCCGAGATGCGCCGTGCCATTTGGTATCCGGCTATGGCGGAAGCAGCTTGTGAGGCTGGCTTGCCAGTTCGATTGTTCGACGCCTTGATCATCCAGGAAAGCCGGTACAACCCGGTGGCAGTCAGCCCAAAGGGCGCGACGGGCCTTGCGCAGCTCATGCCTGGGAGCGCCCGTATCCTGGGTGTGCGCAACATCCTGGACCCGCGCGAAAACATGCGTGGTGGTGCGCGCTATCTTCGGGCTTTGCTCGATGAATTCGGCCGCTTCGATTTGGCGCTGGCCGCGTACAATGCTGGCGCAGGCCGCGTGCGGGCAACAGGCCGGGTGCCCCGCATTGCCGAGACCATCCACTATGTCTCGAACATTCTGGTGACAATGCAGCGGCAGCTTGCGGCGCCGATACCGCTTCGCGATTAGTCTGGTGTCCCTCATGTCGTTGCGGCTGTGGCGACCCGAAGGATGTGCAGCCGTTTGCCCTTCCGTTGCGGGCCGAGGGGAACCTAGAGCGTGGGTAGTTTCAGGAACTCGTCCCGCCGACGGCGGATCTGCTTCTGGTTGGTTACGAGGGTGTCTGCGAGCCAGGTCGTGAACTCTTCTTCGGCTGCAGGAGTCAAAGGCTCCATCGGGAAGTCCGCGCTGGCATCCACCTTCCTGTAGACTGGAGCCAACATCCGCATGAGGATACACAGAACCGGGTCGTCATATGTGCTCCAGTCGCCCAGGACCTCAATGGCGATAACCGCGCGAGCCCGGTCAATGCCGAGAATGACGATGAGTTGCTTGAGATCGACAAGTCGTAAGGGTTTGTGGCCGGATATGATCCGGCCGAGCTGGCGCCGGCTCATGTTCGCTAGCAATGCGATCTCTGCCAGTGGTCGACCATCCCGATCGATGCGGTCGCGCAAGAGGCAACGCAGGCTATCCGAATAATAATCCCCGCATACAGGGCGCACCGGCTCTTGGGATACTATAGTATAATCGTCAGTGGGTGGTTTGCTTTCCGTCATGGTCTTCCTCGGCGCGCTGCGGCGTTAACCATAACCGGCGCGGCAGGGCGACCTTTGTCAAGACGAAGGCAAAGTCCTTGCTTTGGCTCAAAGATCTTTGTTCATCACGTAGGCACAAGCGTTGATTGCCTCGATCACGCTGACGGATCGCCCCAGACGGCGTGCGGCGTCGTCCCGAAATTCTCGCAGCCGATCATTGATGCTGGAATCAACGCGAATGTTGATCTTCACATCGCCAATCAAACGATCAGCATGGCAAGCGTCCTCTAATTCATTGATCGGTATATGAAATATACGATCCTCTAAACCTGTGAGAACCGTGGTCAGCAGGCGTCTTGGCGAGCAAAATTCGAGCTCGCGCGAAGAGAGGTTGTGCATTGCCAGACTAAGGGCACGAAAAGCAGCCGGGCTCATCTTCAAGCGATGAGCGGTCTGGGATCGCGTCTGATGCTTATTCCCTTCTTGGTCCTCTTCCATTGGCCGTCCCCATCTTGAGTCCTTTCAACGTTCTCAAATTGGCCCGTTTATGGGCGCTTTGCGCCCATCGATGCGCGCTAACGAAACAATGCACGTTCCGTTCCGCCCATCACTGGGCGCTTCGCACACGCTCGGTGGGCCGAATCGAGTCGAGCATATGCTCCCGGCCGAACTATTCTTTGATTTAACACCAATATGGTGGGACCCAGCTTGTCGGTGAGTCCCCGACTGGCGGAGCCTTCGGGTCGGCGCAGGAACAAGTCCCTTGTCCTGGCCCTCTCGAAAGGACTTACCCCATGACGTCCCTTGCTCTGCCGGCGCCCAAACGCGCCTCGATCCTGCCCTATCTCGGTGTCGCAGTGGTGGCCGCGGCCATACTAGGCCCGGGCGCCGCCTTTGCCGGCACCGACACCTCGTTCAACACCGCGCTCACGCAGTTCACCAACTTCCTGTCCGG
>Ga0164297_10000456_pt1 | contig 50409 bp, 51 predicted proteins | sample GEODES058metaG_FD_113539 | JGI IMG/M metagenome (GOLD analysis project Ga0164297, IMG submission 113539) | Dystrophic lake water microbial communities from Trout Bog Lake, Wisconsin, USA - GEODES058 metaG | ecosystem: Environmental > Aquatic > Freshwater > Lake | place: USA: Trout Bog Lake... | reverse complement strand
TCGAGCCACCACTTTCGATTTTCAAGTAGCCACAAAGTCTGATACTCATTTCGCAGCTCCTTCAGTTGTTTGGCTACTGATTGGATCTTAGATTGATCGCCAGTTTCCAAAGCACGCACTGCCAAAAGACTATTCGCCAAATATTGTGCCTCTTTGGCGGCAAAGGATCCATATTCCAAGGTGTCCAAGTAATGGTTTGCTTGGAGCTTTGCACGATCAAATGCCGCTCGGTACTGACTTGCTTGGTCTGCGAAACGATCAAGATTGGCGGTGCTGGGGATACCAGAAAGAGTAGCAATTGGATCTCGCCACATGGCCCCATTGTTCATCCCACCCGAAATTGGACTCTCTCTAAGAGCGCTGAGCCCATTAATAGCTCCCGAAAGTTGACCATCGGGCAAGCCATAAAAAACTTGTGGAAAGTCACGGTCAAACTTGGCTGTTCGAGCTATTCGAGCCTGATCACTCTTTTTGATGCCAGTCCACTTGACTGGATTCCAGGCACATTCTCCACCCCACGCAAATTCGTACCAATCGTCGTTAGATAGATTCTGTCCATCATCGTCCCAAGCGGTGTTGAGCATTCCTATCGCCCCAAACCGGGCACCATCGCGGACAAAATTTGAGATGTTTACAGTTGCATTTTGAGTATCTGGCCAGATTTGGCTCCAGCAAGAGACTCCAGGTGAGACCATGAACTTGAATCCAAACTTGGTGAAAGGTTGGATTTGGTCTTCGAAGTTCGCCCGAGCATCATATGCCCAAGGAAGAACAATGAGATTCTTTGGGAGTTGGGGAACGATTGCTGGATAGTTTAATGCAATATCTCCCCACATCATTGGAGTCTTTCCATAGGGTGCCAAAAGCTTAGCAATACGATTGATGTGCTTGGCATAAACTCCTGCAATTCCATACTTTGCGACCATGTCCTTGCTGGGACCCTCACCGAGGCCAGAAACTTCATCGCAATTGATAACAAACAGCGGGCTCCGATATGCCGGAGCAATTTCTGAGTAGACATCCGAAAGAAACTTGTAGCTTTGCTCCTTAGCTGGGCTAATCACCCACGAATTTTCGCCTAAGTGCTCATATCCCGGAACATTGAGGATGTTTGCAAAATGCCCAAAGCTCTGAAAGTTGCCCACGACTTCGACGTGGTACTTCTTCCCGTACTCACTGAGCTCTTGCATTTCTTCAGCAGTGATGCCATCGTTTGGAGCAATCGTAGGATGCTTCTTAAGCCTAAAGACATGTTCGGTATAAAGTGTGAACATGTTGAGCTTAAATTCAGATAGGAGGCGGATTTCCTTCTTGAGGTAGCCCATGGAAGGAATGGGGCCGCGACTGATGTCGTGTTGCCACCCCCTGTACTGTAGAGTCGGAAAATCGGTAATCGAGCATGTTGGAATCCCTCGCAAGCCGATCCGATTCCCTCTTATCAGTTGCCGTATTGTTTGAGTGCCATAGAATATTCCTTCGCCTGTAGTTGCTTCTAGCAGGATTCGGTTCGGAGTCACGCTTAACCTGTACGATTGGCGGTCATTGACCTTGGACAGGGGGCTATGGACCCGTCTAAGTACGATTTGTGCATTGGTCGGACTCTTTACGATTTGCGGGCGTAGATGAATATCTGCAAGTGCCTCATCAACAATCTCCTGTGCTGCAAAGTGATCGTCTGCGGACGAAGCTTCACATGCGATAGCAGTGTGGATTCCAAATTGAAATGCTGACGATCCAACTTCGCTATATTGTGGGGTTGGGCTAAGTTTGAGAGTTGTTAAAGGGGCAGGACCGGTGGTCAATGTGAATAAGGCTAGTAAGCTGAGAGGCATAGATGAACTCTGATGGGGCACTATTGCTAGGAGACTAGCTTTCGCACTTTACGCTATCAGAGTAGGCTAAATTTAACGTAAAGGGAAGTGCCTAGACGATAAATAAGAACAGCCCTCCTGAATTTTCAGGGGGGCTGTTTCATGTAGAGATATTAAATTAGAAGCCGCCGCCGCGTCCGCCGCCTGCTGCAGGAGGATCGGCTACAAATGGCTTGCCGCCCATATCCTTTAGCTTGGCCTTTTGTGCATCGGTCAGAACTTTTTCTAACTCATCAGCCAGAACTTTGTTGTTCTTCTGCATTTGAGCTTGAGCTTCTTGCTGGTCGATAGATTGATCTTGCTGCTTGGCACGAATTTCCTGGTTGGCTTGCTGCTGTCGCTTCTGAAGGTCAGTAATCTTGGTTTTTTGATCGTCTGAAAGTTCGAGCGCCTTTTGTACATCAGCGTTGAGGATCGATTGGGTTCCTCGAACCTGAACAAAGATCTCCATCAATCGCTTCTTCTGGTCGTCGGTGAGAACAGCCAACTGATCCTTGCTGATCTCCTCCGTAACCTTCTGCATTGCTGCGCGCATTGCTTGTTGGTCATCGCCAGCAGCTTGACGGGCATCCGTCATCTTCTGTCGTGAGGCTGTTCGGATCTCGGTCAATTTGGCTTTTTGGTCATCAGTGATGGCCAAATCTTTCTGGACATCTGCTCGATTCAAAAGACCAACCGGGGTGTTCATATTGCCACCACGGCCACCGCCGCGCTGGCGACCGCCGCCGCCACCAGGTTGAGCTATGGCACTACCAACGAGGGCAGCCACAGCAACGATAACGATTAATTTCTTTAGAAACATGGTTTAATTGCCTCCCTTTTTAACGGGTGGAGTGGTTCCGCCACTCTTCGGTTGAACTACTTTTAAATTTGAGCTGATATCCGTGCTCATCTGTCGTTGAGTATCTTCACGGAGTCGCTTTGCTTCAGCAGGGTCTCGAATTACTGTCGGCGTCAAGAAGACGAGCAATTCAGTTTTACTGGTGTTCTTTGTCCTGGATGTAAACAAGTTGCCGAGAAGAGGAATATCTCCGAGGAGTGGCAATTTGTTAACCGTCGAAGTGACTTGGTTCTGCATGATGCCACCAAGGACAATGGTTTCTCCATCTTTCACTGAAACCGTAGTATCGGCTTCTCGCTGATTAACGATTGGAGCATTGAAGTTGGTGTAGCCTTGCAGGTCGTTTGCCGTCTGCGTCACATCCATGTTCACGTAACCATTGCTGGTGATGCGTGGGGTGACCGTCAAGACGATGCCCACGTTCTGGAATGCATAGTTGTAACTGTTCGTACCGTTAGCATTGACGATCGTGCTGACAATGTAGGGAATGCTTTGGCTGATGTTGATCTGGGCCAATGTGTTGTTCGAGGTAAAGATTCTCGGAGTCGAGAGCACCTGGAATTTAGTATCGGTCTGCAACATATTGAAGAAGGCAGTTAGATCCCCACCTGTCAACGAGTAGGTAAATCCTTGAAGAGCTGGATTAGCATTTTGAAGCCCGAATGTTTGACCACCCTTATTGGTTACCTTGCCACTGGTGTGGGCATATTGCCATTCCAAGCCAAACTGCTGAGCCTTGCCCAACGTAGCCTCAACAATGATCGTTTGGATCATAACTTGCTGAGGAACCTTGTCAAGTTGCTTGATGATCTGGTTGATCATATCCTTATTTTCAGGAGTCGTGACCACGATCAACGAGTTGGTATCCATATTGGGGATGACCGTAACATTGCCAGTCAAGTCACGAAGATTAACGATCTGACCACTGGCGTCTCGAGTCTGGGTGACAGAAGACTGTGTGCTCGTTTGAGCGCCGCCGCCGCCTCCAAATCCAAATCCACCACCAGGGCGTCCACCACCACCGCCGCCAAATCCTTGTACGACACCAATTGATGTTTGCAAGTCCCCACTGGCTGCATTGGGATCTTGTAGATTGATCGGTAGATAATTCTGAGCCAGAGAGTTATCTCCCGGACCGATGTCACCGCCGGGTCTCGCAGCGCCACCTGCGCCACCAGTCGTTCCAGTTCGGTTATTCGCTGTCGTGTTGCTACTTTGGTTTGCACCGCTAAAGGTATTTCTATTGGCGGAATTCGTTGTGGTTCCTTGTCGTTGTCCAAACGCTTGGAGGAACAAGTTTGCAACCGTATCTGCTCGAGCGTTCTCCAGTGGAACGACCAAAGTTGTGCTCTGGAAGACCACTGGCTGATCAAGCTGACCAATCAATTTGTCTACGATCGCCTGGTTAGCCGGCGTCGTTGTAACGATTAATGAGTTGGTACGAGTATCGGAAACTACCGGGCCAGATGCTGCTTGACCTGTACCAATTCTTAGGGCATTTTGGAACGTGGACTGTAACGATTGTGGTCCAGATCCGAATTTGCCTTTTGGAGCGTTGGTCTGCAGAACGTTTAGGACGACGGGTTGAACATCACCAACAGCGGCATATTTCAAAGCGTATACGTGCGGCTTCAAGGGCTCCTCAGAGTTCTTGTCCAACTGCTTGATCAGTTCTCCAACTTGACGTTGATCCCGATCATTTGCACTGATGATCACAGAGTTGGTGTAATCGTCCGAAGATGCCTTAACTACTGGACCTTGCTGACCACCACCAAACATGGTTCGCATCATGGTTCCGAAGTTATTGTTATTTCCTCCGCCACCACCAAACCGGTTGGCTTGTCCAAAGCCTCCGCCACCAAATCCACCACCGCCGCCACCAAAGCGGCCTCCTGCTCCGCCACCACCGAATGGATTTCCGCCACCGAAGGGGTTAAGAGAATTCCCTGAGAAGACATCATTGACGACCTTTGCCAACTGTGCTGCGTTGGCAAAGTTGATGGGATAAACCTTAAGGTTGATTTGGTTACCTTGATCACCACCTCCACCAGTCATTCCAGTGAAGTCCATCCCTCCACCCGCACGACCCATGCCACCGGCATTGCCACCATTACGATTCTTAATGACAAGGAAGCTTCCGTCCTTCGTGATGTCAAAGCCTTTCAGGTCCAAATTTGCCTTTAATATGGAGAAGGCATCATTGAGGGAAACGGGCTTCGCGCTGGTGATCGTGATCTTGCCAGTCAGTGTTGGGTCTTTGACGATCGTAACACCAGAGGCCTTTTCGTAGAGGGCGATGATGCTATCGACATTCGCGTCTCGGAAATCAAGCTTAACTTTCTGCTTTGTGTTGAGCTTGAAGTCCATCCACGGTCGAATTGAATTCGGTGAATCAACGCCGCTTCCGGTAAAGAATTGGGCACATGCCACTCCTGGGAGCAGCATTGCCATGCACATCCATGATCGCTTAATTTCCATCAGTCGTTCCTCCAGATCCCGGATTTTGACCACCGCCGCGGTTTCGTCCGCGACCTCTTCGATTTCCGTTGTTGTTCGTCTGCATGCCTGTCTGGTCCGGCTGCATGGTCAAGTCTGATCCGCCAATGGCACCAACCATGGCAGGATTAAATGGTGTATTGCCTGGGGCAGGTGTTGCGGTCGCAACTCCTGCTCCTGTAGTTGAATTCGTTGAACTTCCGATTTTGAGGACCGTGTCTTCGCCCATATCATTTCGGAGATCAATTTGCTCGGGAGATACAGAGACAACCAGCCATTGCTGATGCCACTTCTGTCCGGGCTTAACAAAATCACCTTCCCCCGTCGTACTGTTTTCCAGCAATCCGTTTGCTTCGTTGTTCAGCAAGGCCATTCCACTATAAGTGAAATTATCGATGCTGGGATTCAATCCGCCAGCAGCCAAGGAACCCTTGGTGATCAAAGGACGAAAAGCATCTTTGAGTGCTACGGTCGTAGTTGCCGGAGAAACGTAGGTGAAATCTGTGGCTATGTAGTCCACATCAGTTGCCTTCTTTGCAGCAGGAGGGAGTGCTTTCTTTCTTTTCGCTGTGGTGTCTGGCGACTGCATCACATCCATGACCAAGTAAATAGCAACCGCCGTTATACCAAACAGCATGATTGGAGGTATTTCACGTCCGAAAATCTTAGGCATTTGTCTTTCCTCCTTGTTTTGAATCCTTCGGCACTTTGGGTTTGGCTGTTGAGCTGGAATCCTTACTCGTGTCCTTCAGTGGTTGGTAGGCTACGATTCCAATACTTCCAGTGACCTTGTTGGATTCCTGATCCGCCGTAGCCATCTGCATCAGGTTTACAACCAAATTTGTCCCTTGAGCCTCAATATCTTTCTCAAAAGACACGACATTGACAAATGCTCCATCGACATTAACGATACATGGGATCAGAGTAATACTCGGTGCAACAATAACCGTTTGAGGATGGAACCCAACTACCTTTAGGTGATGGGTTTGAGCCATGCTGGCAACCTTTTGCAAGGCCAACGGAAGAACCTCTTCTGGAGTGCCAGACCACGTTGAATTCTTTATTGTTGCCGTTGCTGCGTCAATCTGTTCCTGGGCCGTCTTGATCGCAATCTTTGCAGCATTCTTCTGCTTTCTGATTTGCACTTCAGCCAGGGCCGGAGCAGGTTTTGGCGCGAGCGCCATGAAGGCTACAGACCCTAAAATGATCAAGAGTGATCCAACCATAACCATGCTGGTTGGTCTTTCATCTTGGTCTTTAAAATTGATCATTTGCGCTTCACCTGCGTGAGGTCCACCAATGGAACATTTCCATTTGGGAACGCTGATATAGAGAACTGTACTACGGGCTTTTGGTTAATCGAACCGTCGTTAGCGAACTCTAACCGGACATTTCGTAGCCTAGGTTCACTGGCAAGCTTATCTGTATAAGCTTTTACCTTCTCGTTGGAGAACGCAACTCCTCTAAGGACGAGCCGTTTACCCCGTTCTAGACTCAAACCACCAAGCCAAACCCCTTCTGGAACATCATTGGCGACGATGGTGGCAACATCAGAATACTTCTGCCCATACTTGAAGGCTAAATCAATTGACTTCTTCGCCTCAACCATTGTCTTCGCGGTAGCTTCAGATTCTTTCTGGCGTTTTTGAAGCGCTGTAATAGCCTTCTTGATGTTTGCATCCTTCTGAGCGACCAAAGAGGCTTCCTTATCGTAGCGAGTGTAAGCCCCAGCTACGCAGGCTAATGCAGTTAATACCAACAGTAAAGCGAGTCTTTGGCGCTGGTCACGAACTTTTTTAGCTCTAAGAGCAACAGTTTCGGGTAGCTCGATATTCAGAACTGGTCCGTCAGGAGCTGTAAGAATGGCTTCTATGCAAGAAATCTTTACAGTTTGGTCAGACTCTGGTAAGGACAAGCCACCTGTAACAATAATGTCACCCGATTGACCACCCGACACAGCATAGGTTCTTCCGACTTCAGCGTGAAGCGTATCGATTTGACTGGTAACGCGTGAATATCGAACAGACTTGTTTTCAACGATATCGATGCCAATTCCATCATCGTCCTGACTAATGATTGCTGCGGAAGATTTACCAAGAGACTGCAGCAAATATGAGGCCCCAATAGCAACCGGAAGAACCTGCGCGATTTTAATGCCGACACTTCGGCACTCGTCGTGAATTCTTCTCAGATCTTGAGCTGACATGGCTGTCACAACAGCCAAGCGACCCTCGATGTTGACATCGTCAGTCAAAAGAAAGTCGTATGCCAAGTCACTGGATGGAAGAGGGAACAATTCCCCCAAGCGCATACTGAGAACCAATCGAATATCGGCAATTGCTGCATTCGGCACTCGAGTGGTACGCGTGAAGATCATGCGACGAGAGATTGCGAGAATTGCTGGACGTGATCCAACAAAAGAAGCTGCCGATTGTATCGAATCGAAGTTCTGTATGTTACGTGAAGATCCGTCAAAGACGCGAACGCCTTTGGGGGCCCACTCGATGATTAGGTTTGCGACCTTGGGATTACCCTTGCTCACGAAGCCTCCTTGAGGGTTGTTTCAGTGGATGTATCCGTATTCCAGTTCCAGCGACCGATCACATCGGTATATGGGACCTCAGCGATTCGGACCAGTCTGGGAGAGTTGTTGATGATGTCGACGGTCGCTTCCATAGCTACGGATGCAGAGCCGCAGTAGCCGATGACGCGCACAACGAATGTGGACGACTCGACGGTGAAATTGTCGATGGTTTGTGCTAGGACATTGCCTGTAAAGCCGGAGATGCTTAAGACTCCCGAGAGACTCGTAAGTCCTTGTTGCTGCTGTTGGATAATGGCTTGCACCATATCTGGAGTCAGATTGGGAACTGTTGCAAGCACATTTTGCGACGCAGTATTCAGGTTGATCAAGCCAGGAAGACGAGTTGCCCCACTTGTCGAGAATGTATCCAGGATAATGCGCTGATCTTGAACGCTTGGGACGCTTCGAAGTACCGCTCCCAACGATGTCCAATTTCGGTTAGCCAAAATCGTTGTTTGAGCTCGAGTAGAAAGTCCCAAGCCCCGAAGTTGATTTTGGTTAACGGTATTGATGTTGATTCGAGCTTGCTGCTGGCCCAACTGTCCAGGACGCACGTTGGGAGCATAGGAATATGTGGTGAGCAGATCACTCAATGCTGGTTGCTGCCCACTCGGCCCAGCCACGAAGGACACCGTGGAAACGACATTGGTTTGAGGTAGGTAGAGAGTCTGTGGTGTGAAATACCGAATGTTCAGCATTTCATCTAGGGTGTCTAGCGGGCCCAATTTAGCATTGTACGGAACCTGTAGCGCGTTGTAGTACTGATCTTTCCCACCGTCTGATCGTGGAGTCTCGCCTGTCGATGTGTAGTCCAAGTAGGCATCGATTTGCTCTTGGGTCATTGGCAAGTTATTCAACCATGCCGAATTAAGCTTCGAGGTGTTGACAAGAGCGCTACCATCGATGACTTGCATTCGGAACCAGGTATCCCCGACAACTACCTTTTCGTCTCCGTTTTGGCCCAATTGTGCCCAGTCATCCTGAAGTGTGGTTGCACCAGTTTGCTGTGCGGTGGTGGAGGTTGTCGTCGATGTGGTAGTGGCTCCGCCTTGGTAATCGGCGGCAATCGTTGCGATGTACCTTTGAACGGCTGAGTAGCAGGCCATGTGAGCCTTTACCATTTCGTTGCGGTTCTCAGTCGTTCGAATATCTGTTCGCACCGTCGAAGCTACGGCCGCAAGAACGCCTACTAAAGCTGTCAACGCTACTAACGAAAAGACGAAGGTGCTTCCTTGTTCACGCTTCATTAGCTACCTCCTGTCTGTGTGGCCGGATTGTTCGGAGTTACATTACTCAGTAGAACTCCTACAACAAAGACATGATCTGTCTTGTCTCCCGTTAAGGAGTAAGTCACTCGAATTGCGTTTGGCAGTTGTCTCGTTGTTTGATTGAAGGTATTCCAAGAAGTCTGCCAAGTCGTCCCATCGAAGAACTCATAGGTGATTCGGCTGATATCAGGCTCCAAAATGGATTCATAACCGCCTTGGGTTGCATCTTGATCCGCCGGAATTTGTTCACGAACGATGAGGCCGGTTTTGCCTTTGGGGTCGCCGACTGGAGTAAGGCTGACGCTGTACTCGGTTACACCACCTTGAGGGCCGAAGTGTTGATTGTTCGTTTCAAAATCGTCCGTTGACGCTAGAAATGCTGCTCTTGGCTTCCTACCAATGGTAGTGAACATCAAGGTGTCAGCATTTCCGCTCGAGCCACCGACACCCGAAGGAGCCGAAGTTTGACCTGTTTGAGTGCCCGAGGTATTAGTGCCAGTAGCGCTGATTGTTTGTCCTGGTTGAACCGTTTGTCCAGGTGGAACACCCATTCCTGTCTGTCCAACAAAGAAAGTGGTGGCACTGGTATTGCTATTGGGATCGATATAGATGCGATGGATGAGATCGGTCATCCGGTCTTCGAAAATCTTTCGATTAAGCTCTGTAGAGCGGTTCGCACGAAGTTTATCGTTGTATCCCAAGCAAATGGACAAGATTCCAGTTATGCCTGCGGCAACTACTGCTATCAGTGTAATGCTGATCAGCAATTCCAAGAGAGTGAATGCTCGTTTCATGGAGTTGCTCCTGTCGTCGTAGTTGGAGGCTGATACATCAATCCTGTCACTTTGGCCTGAGGGGCTTTCGAGGAGGTATCAACTATGCTGGTTACCGTTACAGTCAGTGCTACCAAGTTGGTAACACCTGTTTGATCGACAGCTGCAGACCATTGGTAGTCCTGCTCGTATTGATCTTTGAAATCACCCGTCTGTGCAGTGAGCGTCGTACTCGTTGCAATCAGCTCTTCATACTTGTGCTGCGCCAAGCTTGTCATCTTGTCGACTTGGCGAATTCGACTTTCAGCCCTGGATACTGCGCCAATCCCAGAGACAACGGCAACAATGCCAATCGCTAGAATGCCGGCAGACGCAATGGCTTCAATGAGTGAGAAACCACTTAGTCTGTTTTGCTTCCTATTGACGATGGACATAGTCTCCTGCAGCCCAGCGATCTTGGGAGGTATCGGGCAAAGTACCGTCCGTTTGTTGCACACCCCCGTGGGTGTTTACGACAATTGATTTGGTCTGAGTTCGATCAGAAATCTCCAAACCGCCCCCTTCCGATGTACCGTCCGCGTAAAAATGGAGCTTCCAGCTACCGGTATCAGCAGATGTACCGGCAAGCTGAAAGTTTCCAAATTGGAGACCGTTACTCAGAGGAAGCGTCTTCAATGTTTTATCGTTGCTATGATCGAGAGAGTTGGTACCGATATTAGTTTTGGTTCGTGTGCTTTGGACATGCCCATCTACCACCGCTGTGCTGGCTGCGGAACCGCTGCCTGACTGATTGGTATATGTAGTCGCATCATCCTCTTCCTTCAATACCACGGCATTGGAGTTAGAGTCGATCATGAGATAGGTAGTCGAGGCATCCGCGATTGCTGTATTCCTTGCTTTTCCCACAAGGTCTGCAATCGCAGGATAGAGAGCCCGCCGCTGTTGACCTTCACGAATCCCTACGAAGTTATTCATAACAAGCGCAGAGAAAAGTGATAGGATCGCAACGATCACCACCATCTCGATGAGCGTATATCCGCGTCGATTAGCTGTCCGAACCATCAGTTATGTCTTCGTTATCTCCTGATCCGCCAGGTGCACCGTCAGCACCGTAGGACATGACCTGATAACCCCCTCCGCTAGGACCCGGTTGGGAATACTGATATGGATTGCCCCACGGGTCATTCGGGATTTCTGATTTCTTAAGATATGGGCCGTGGTAGCCGTTCACGCCACTTGGTGGTGTGATCAGAGCACCTAACCCCTCTTGAGTAGTTGGGTAGCGGTCGCAGTCCAATCGAAATTGGTCAATGGCACTCGAGAATTCAGAGAGGTCGGACTTTGCTTTGGAAATCTTTGCTTGACCAGTTCGACCCAAAACGTTGGGCACGACCAATGCAGCAAGGATAGCCAAGATCAAAATAACGACCATCAACTCGATCAACGTAAACGCTCTAAGGTTTCTTTTCATGTTCCTCCTCATGAGGGCCGGGTACAGACCCGGATCTCTGTTATAAATCTCCATATGTGTAAACGAATTTCACTTGACCAAGTTCTCCGCAGAGAAGATAGGTAAGAGAACTGATAGAACAACAAATCCAACAATGCCGCCCATTGCCAAGACAATGATGGGTTCGACCATGGCGGTAAGTCGTCTCATTCCGTTATCCACTTCAAAATCCAAGCTGTCGGATACACGACCAAGCATCTTGGGTAGCTCGCCAGTCTCTTCTCCGATAGCAACCATATGCGTCAAAACTGGTGGAAATGCTCCAGCATCGCGCATGGATTCAGCGATAGGCCTGCCCTCTCGCACATCGTTCAACACGTGTCCTGCGCTCTTTTGGAAAAGCAAGTTGCCAGATGCCAGTCCTGACAGTTCAAGCGCTTCTAGGATAGGAACACCGCCATAGAGTAGGGTGCCTAAAACACGAGCGAATCGAGATACAGTGGCTTTGGAAATAACTGGTCCAAGGATTGGTGCTTTTAGGAATAGCGTGTCTCGTTGCAACGCTCCGGCCGCAGTTGCCGACCAAGCCCGATAAGCAACGATAATTCCGATCACCCCAACAATGATCATCATGTATTGGGTTTGGAAGAAGTTACTCATGGCAAGCAACAACCTGGTGCTTCCAGGCAAGTCGCTGCCCAGATCGTGGAAGACACCACTTAACTTGGGAACGACAAAGCTCATCAGGAAGATAACAACTCCGACTGCAGTCGTCGCCAGAATTGCTGGGTAAATCAGGGCCGATATGACTTGGCTCTTTCGGGCAACTTCTCGTTCTTGGAAGTCGGCGAGTCTTTGGGCTACTTCACCAAATTGTCCTGACGCTTCACCAGCCTTCAATGTTTGACAGAAGATAGGGGGGAAGAGCTTGGGATGCATAGCCAAGGCTTCGCTGATCGGTTTACCACCTCGAACCTCTTCGAGGGCCTGTTCAGCTACGTCCGCTAACATCTGGCTTTCTGACTGTTCAGCAACGACGTGAAGGACACGATCTAACGGCAGACCTGCCAGAGCCAAATCGGACAAACGGCGACTAAATAAAGCTAAATCACTTTTGGATGCCTTGCCCTTTTTCTTACCCAGATCCTTTGTGTTCGAAGTACTGGACTGAACCGCTTGTTCACGTATGTCCACCACGAACCGCCCCTCGGCAGCTATGATGGCGACTGCAGCATCTTTAGATGCGGCATCGACGAATCCGGTTCGCTTCTTACCGGAAGGCTCTAGTGCTGTGTATGCAAATGTCGCCACGCTTACTCCTTTTCCTTAGAAGTCCTCTCGCTGAGATACACGCAAGACTTCTTCCGGTGTTGTTCGTCCTGCCATGACGAGGTTGCGTCCATCTCCAAGGAGAGTTCTCATTCCTTGAGCCTGTATTGCATGAGCTTTCATCACGCCAGACGAAGCTCGTTCAACGGTCATTCGTCGGATAGGCTCATCGATTACTAACAATTCGTATAGACCTTGTCGGCCTCGATAACCTGAGTTCTGGCACTTATCGCAACCCTTTCCTTTCATAAAGGTCGCCCCACCATGTTGGGATATTTCGTATTCAGTTATGCCAATTGCTTTCAGTGATTCGGGTGTAGGGCTAACTGGTTCAGCGCAGTTGGAACAAACCCTTCGTACAAGTCGCTGAGCGATAACGCCTACGAGTGAAGAGGCGACCAAATAAGGCTCAACACCCATGTCCAGAAGTCGAGTGATAGCACCAGAAGCGTCGTTCGTATGGAGAGTGGAGAAGACCAAGTGACCAGTTAATGCTGCATGAATTGCGATTTCAGCTGTCTCATGGTCACGAATTTCACCAACCATGATTACGTCCGGGTCTTGTCGTACGATCGAGCGTAAACCAGAAGCAAAGGTCAGGCCGATATTGGCTCGGACTTGGATTTGGCTGATTCCGGGAACCTGGTACTCAACCGGATCCTCAATCGTGAGGATGTTTGTTGTTGGAGACCAAATCTCTTGCAGAGACGCGTAGAGCGAAGTGGATTTACCCGAACCAGTAGGTCCAGTGGCCAAGATGATTCCATGGGGAAGAGAAATGACCTTTCGGAATTTCTCCAAGACGTCTGCTTGCATTCCCAGTTCGACCAAGCCCAGCATTGCTGTGCCTTTATCGAGGATTCGCATAACTGCTCGTTCCCCATAAACGGTGGGAACAATAGAAACACGAATATCAATTTGTCGATTGGCAATCGTAATCTTGATACGACCATCTTGAGGAAGTCGACGCTCCGCAATATTCATCTCACCGAGAATCTTGATACGGGAGATTAAAGCCGCATGCATTCGCTTGGGTGGACGCATGAGGTCGCTGAGCATGCCATCAACTCGACACCGAACTTTGACTTCTCGCTCGTAAGGCTCAATATGGATGTCGCTAGCGCCATCACGGACGGCTTGAGCGAAAATACCGTTGACCATTTGAATGATCGCGGTCTCGCCGGCCATCTTGGTAAGGTCAGCCAGGTCGGTTGAGTCATCGATGTCCGCAATGGAGCTTTCATCGGTGGCCATGCCTGCGAGAATTCGCTCCAAGAAGAAGTCCTTGATTCGTTCTTCAATCAAGGCTTTGTCAGCCAGTACTGCTTTGACATTTCGGCTGATCAGGATTCCAAGATCATCAACAGCTTGAAGTGACTCGGGAGCACTCATTGCTACGACGAGGGTGTCACCTTGTAGAACCAACGGCAAAACATTGTGCTTGAGGGCGAAATCTCCGGGAGCCAAGTCCATGGCTACCGGATCTGGCTTGGTTTCCTCCAAATCGATGAATTGGAATCCGTCAACGATTCGAGCGGTTTGATCAAGAATTACGGGTTGCATAGTGTTCTGCGGGATCCATTGCGAAAAGCGGGGAAAGACAATCTAGGTTAATTCACTCCAAAGCAAACTTATTTATAGTTGAGTGACGAACTACAGGTTTCTCACGCCCCTTCCATATACGGCTGAGCATAACGAGTTGGTTCAAATGTCTTTTGCCTGCCTCCTTAAAGCAAATTCGATGTAACTCGAAAACTAGTTACAATACTTCCTGTCGATTGAACCGAATTTTGAGTTACGAACTTAAAAATAGGATGAGGATTCGGTGAGAGTTCTCTAACTCGATTTGAACTCGCCTATGATTTACCGGTAGGCGGCCCAATTCTGCGACATGTCTCAGGAAACACGGTCATGAAACGAAGGACTTACGGTTTTTGAATTGCCAGGAACGTCTGGGCCAGGAGTCTCGGCTTATGGTCAAGAGCGTGACATGGGAACAACATTGATCTCTCCATCCGACTCCAAAATTGCAAATCGAATCTCCGCTAGGTCTGCGTGCTCTCTAGCCCGTACAGCCTGTAAGACATCTTCATGGGTCAGTCCCATTCTGTTGAGATGTTCTTCGATGAATCGACCATCATGGACAAGTAAAACTGGTCCCGGACTAAAGAATCTTCTCATCCTCTTTGACCGACTGGTTACGTGAGATAGAAGTCGATTAGCCACAAGCAAAGTTGAGGCAGAGACAAATCCAGCCCTCAGCAATGTACTGCCGTGTACCATGGCTGTCTCTACTGCACTTCCGAGTAAGATCATGACCAACAGATCCAGAGCGTTAAGTTGCCCCAACTGTCGGCGGCTCAAAATCTTCATCGCTACGATAAGAAAGAGGTAGATGGCGAGCGTATTGCCAGCGATAATGCCTATCTCAACGAGTTGCTTGCTCAAAGGTAAAGTCTCCTAACTCATCAAATGGTGCAAACGCATGGCCGAATGGTTTAAGCAAGTCTTCGATCACCCGACTCTTACTGGCTCGCTGATTATAGCGGGGAAGACGATTGTCATTTACATCTTCCTGATACTCGGGCTTCGACTGTTGGGCAAACGTGAACTTGGCCAGATGAACATCTTCGATCTGGTGTTGATCGTGGTTTTGGGGAATGCCGTTCAGAACGCCATGATGAACAACGATAATTCGCTGGTTGGCGGGTTGATTGCTGCCACCACGTTGCTTGCCGTCAATCGACTCTTTAACATCATCCTCCACCGCTCGAAAAGAGTCGAACGAACGATGGTTGGCCAACCTATGCTTATCTTGAGTGATGGAATCCCAATAGAGTCTCGGATGCGTAGCGAAGGAATCACACATGATCAACTGATGACGGCTCTTAGAGAACATGGGCTGACTCGATTAGATCAAGTTCGATTGTGTGTGTTGGAAGTCGACGGATCTATTAGCGTCGTTCCCATGGAATCTGAGACATTTAAGTCTAGGCGGCACTACAAGGCCATTCGATTGCCATGACGAAGACTTTGTTTGATCTGTCGATTTTGGCTGGTAAGTCGACAGTTGTCCTGCTGTACCTGTTCCTGTTCTATCGACTCCTCGGTAAGAGGCAACTGGCTCAATTCAATCTCTACGACCTTGTGACGATCATGGCAGTAGCCAATTCTGTCCAGAACGCAATGACAACTGGAAAAGGAGACCTGTCTGTTGGCTTTGTTTGCGCCGGCACTCTATTAATCTGTGCCTGGGCCATCACCCGTGGTGTCGTCAGGGCTCCAATTGCACATCGAATTCTGTATGGAACTCCCACCATACTCCTGAGTAACGGTCAGATAATTGAAGGACGCATGGCTCGAGAACATGTCACTGAGGAGGAACTCTCGACTGCGATTCGGCAGCACGGATTAGTCAATCATGCCGATGTATTTTTGGCTGTACTCGAGGTTGACGGGACAATTAGCATCATTCCCCAAGCTAACTCGAGCAAGTAAAAGAGGGTGGTGCCGTCGCTCGGACTCGAACCGAGACGCCTCTCAGCACCAGAACCTAAATCTGGCGCGTCTACCAATTTCGCCACGACGGCACGCGGGAGAAGGAATTCTACCCGCACAGACGAATTAAACACACTGGAGCGAGCGATGACCAGGAAACCAGTGCCAGCATTGGCTGTCTAAGTTCACAATAGAGACAATGAAGACATTTGATGAGCGTCTGGTTGCTGCAATCCGATCTAAGAACAGCGCTGTTGTTGTCGGACTGGATCCTGATGTAAGCCTCATGCCAGATTGGTTTGTCAGTAATTTCCCCGAACAGAACTGCGCGCTGATCTTGGCGTACAACAAAATTGTCATTGATGCAGTCTGTGACATCGTGCCTATCGTAAAACCTCAGTCTGCTTTTTACGAAATGTACGGCGTTGCTGGAATTGATGCCCTGGAAAAAACGATTGAATATGCCAAGTCGAAGGGTTTATTGGTCCTACTCGATGTCAAACGAGGAGACATAGGAAGTACGAGTAGAGCCTACGCAAACGCCTATCTGTCAGGTGAGCATAGTGGAATGAAGGTTGACGCGATCACCTTGAACCCTTACCTGGGGCCGGACGGCTTGGAACCGTTTGTCAAAGTGGCTTCGGAGAATGGAGGAGGGATTTTCGTCTGTGACATGACTTCTAATCCTGGCGCCAAAGTGCTTCAGCACCTTGTGGCTGATGGCATTCCCGTATATCGGCATGTTGCAAGAATGGTAAGTGAATTTGCCAAACAGACTATAGGTTCAACGAGTTATTCGTCGGTCGGAATCGTGGCTGGTGCGACCTACCCAGAAGAGGCAGCAAAACTTCGCGAGGACCTTCCAAATTCGTTCTTCTTGGTTCCAGGAATGGGAGCTCAGGGTGGAGATTCAGAAGCACTAAATTCGTTCTTTGATGCTGGTGGTCTGGGAGCAATAGTGAGTAGCTCACGCGGAATTATGTATCCCAAATGCGAAAATCAAACGATAAAAGGGCTAATCTCAAGCATTCACGAGGCTGCTATGGAACTTAACGAGGCAGTTAACCGAGCAAGAGGAATCTTGATCTAGCGATACGATTCGGGTGGCGAAACATGACCCTTTAACAAGATGCCACCCGGAATGACCTCAACCGTTTCTAGTTCACACGGTACAGGAAAGTCTAGGCAGTTTATTACCGGATTGATCTTGTCGATCTGGCTTTGCATTAATTGCTTGGTACCGACTCCCATCAGGTCTGCCGATTCCAAATCAATATAGACTTGCGAGCGTTCGACGATTCTTAGGGCACAAACGACATAAATCCGAACATCAATGACAACGTTTTTTGTCGCGCGAATATGAAGAGTTCCGTCTTGCGCCACAACGGATACTTGCTTCATTCCTGCTGGAGCCGACCGGTTTAGGAAATCGGCCAAGTCAGTCTCTGAAACGAACACTTCCAACAGGCCTGGATGTTCTGGCCGAATCTTTAACGGTTCTGGGACGATTTGCACATTGGCTGCTTTGATCGACAAACGTTCGACTCGGAGTCCCATTGGTAGGTCAACACCATTTAAGACTGCATCAAATGCTTGGACATGAATCGAAGCCTCCTCAATCACGCGAACCATCCTACCTGTTGGGAATTCAGAAATGATTGAAAACTGGAAAAGTTGTCCATCTTGTTGTTCTGTTACCCGTGGGCATAGATCTTTACGGTTGGAACCTTGATCCGGTTTGAAACTTGTCAAATTCCTGGCGTCGGATTTTCGATATCGGGTCGTACAATATCGAAACATGAATCTGTTGACCCTGTTGGTGTTGACTAAGATACTTACGTTGACTACTTCTGTGAGTGCAACGAGTGATGTTGCCTTTCCCTTGAGTCAACTTGCATTGCAAAAACGGATATCGCTCAACGAGTGCTACATCGAGCTAGGAGATCTTGGAAAATCCATTTCTACTCAATGCCATGTGCCTATTCAAATCGAGAGGAGTATCTCTCTTCGGAAGGTTTCTGTCTTCTGCGATGGACTCCCAGCCAGTGAAGTCTTAGATCGTCTTGCAGGATGCATGTTGCTAGAGTGGAAACTGGATTCACATGGAGTTCTTCGGCTATCTGAGCCTGGTCCAATCAAGCGGGAAAGACAAGATCTTCTGGAAAGCGAAAGGGAATGGATAAGAGATTCAGCAAGGCGAATCTTAACCAAACGTGCGAAGCTCACAGACGCATTACCCACAGAACTTGACAAGGAAAGAGTTGAGATTGAAGGTCGCAAGAAGAAACTTGAGCAAGCAAATGACAACGTTTCGAAGTCAATTCTTTCTGCTGATAATTCTCGATATCCAGAACTATTTTCCTTGCAACACAATCCTCAAGAGTGGATTGACGGGTTAATTGCGAAACAACTTGGTCTGGCGCAATGGAACTCATTAGAGATAGGTGCCACGATCGTTGCATCTACAACGCCAAGAGATGGTGCTCTCAAACTTGACCCGATTGCACTTACTGTAGTTCCTGAAATGATGAAGCCGAATGGGACCGGCAAGACACCGACTGAATTATTGACGCTCATGCGCCTGAATGTGGTGACCGGGAAACTAGAGATCAATCACCGGTATCTACCAGACGGACAAGTACTGTCGGGCGCCACAGATCTCTTAACTGAAGGGATTTTGACATCCCTACAAGAGAAATCGAAGTACGTTCAACGATTGCATAGATGGGACCAAGCGATAGACCCTGGAGTTCTGGAACAGAGGTTAGATCGTCATGCTGAACTACCCAAAGCGGGTCCCTATCAAGTCTTTACCTTGGCCCAGCAACTGCAATGGCTTCATGCTAAGACTGGCATTCCAATTATTGCGGATGCCTTTCGGAGATTCGCCAGTATCGATAAAGTGTATGAATTTCCAACCGTTGGAACTTGGCTCTATGAGTTCAATCAGGACCGTAATGGTTTCGGCGATTATTGGAAGCGAGCTTATGTTCGAACAGACCATGGCTGGCTGATGATGCGTCACCAATATGAATGGAGGCTCATATCTGAAGAACCGAACGAGGCTTCTATAAGGCAAATTGAGCGTCCTGGTGAGTTGGGACAGTCACCTTCGATGGATGATTTAGCAACATTTGCTATGGATATTGATCGAACTCAGGAAGCTTATCTTGACAAGGTCGTCTGTAACTATCCCCTCGAAAATGTTCAAGGGAACTGCAACATTTTGAAGATTTGGAAAGCGTTATCGGGGTCTCAACGCGAAACAGCACGTACGATTGGATTACCACTTGCAGAACTTGATGCTACCGAAAGTCAGTGGGCGCGAATGGCCATCGCAGACGCATTGTGGGATCAAATGATTCCTGCAACGATTTTGGCTTCGTTCCTACCTGGGCATAAGGAGTTGCCCAATAATCTGAGATTGTTCTTTGAGGACACCAACGGGTCATTAGCATTGTCTGGTACGGACAACACAAAGTGGATACGTATGGGCGAGACTGTTTTACGACAACCTATACCTTTCGAAGGAGCCAGGTTCCATATTGGCTACGGCATGGACAGTAATGTGTTTTGGGAAGTTAAGTCCGGCCCCCGCAAAGCCAAGAAATAAGGAGATACAATGCCCGCGATGCTTGCTGTTTTGACTTTTGCTCTTTCATCTACTTTTGGACCACAGCAAGCCCTGGATACGCCTCCAGTCATGCCACGTGAATTTCGAGCTGCGTGGGTTGCTACAGTTGGCAATATAGATTGGCCCAGTCAGAAGGGGTTGTCAGTTGATCAGATGAAATCAGAGATGGTGAAGATCATGGACACAGCTCAAAGGCTCCGTCTGAATGCCCTGATTTTCCAAATTAGACCGTCAGCAGATGCTCTCTATCAATCCAAGTTAGAACCATGGTCTGAATACCTAACCGGGGTGCAGGGAAAGGCTCCTGAGGGAGGCTTTGATCCCTTGGAATTTGCAGTGAAGGAAGCCCATGAAAGAGGCTTGGAGCTTCATTGTTGGTTTAATCCCTATCGTGCCGGTCATCCACTCCAGACTGGACCGATGGCACCTTCCCACATCTCCAGGACCCACCAAAGCGTGGTGAAGAAGTACGGGAAGTTTTTGTGGATGGATCCGGGAGAGCCATTCGTCCAAAAACACAGTCTGGATGTCATTCGGGATGTAGTCCATCGATATGACATCGATGGCGTTCATATTGATGACTACTTTTATCCTTATCCCGAAGGAGATAAAGAGTTTCCAGACAATCCAAGCTACGAGAAGTATCGAAACGGTGGAGGAACGTTAGATCGGCCAAATTGGCGACGTGACAACGTCGATCACTTTGTTCATTCAATTTACACAACGATCAAGGGTGAAAAGCCATGGGTTAAGTTCGGCATTAGTCCATTCGGAATCTATCGACCCGGTGTTCCAGAGTCTATTAAGGCGGGAATTGACCAATATTCTGAACTCTATGCGGACTGTAAGAAGTGGTTGAATGAGGGATGGTGTGACTACTTTTCACCTCAACTCTACTGGCCAATTGCACAAAAAGCACAGAGTTATCCGGTTCTACTCGATTGGTGGATATCTCAGAACATGAAGGGGCGGCACATTTGGCCCGGACTGTACACCAGTCGAGTGGGTGGAGATGAAGGGAAGACTTGGAACCTGAAGGAAGTGTTGGATCAGATCGAAGTCACAAGAAAGCGTGAAGGGGCAACCGGTGAAGTTCACTTCAGCATGAAGGTATTTGTACAGAACAATCAAAAGATTGTTGATACATTGTCAACCGGGCTCTATTCCGATCGGGCTTTGGTTCCTGCTTCACCGTGGCTGGGTAAGGATAGTCCTGCAAGCCCAATAGTGAAAGTTGAAAAGAATAATGATGGGAAGTGGGTGGTAAAGATTAAGCAGGGAAGTCATCATGCGGTGAGATTCTTTGCTGTACGAGTCCTTACTGATCATTGGCTCATGCCTCGCGTAACCAACCGGAGCAATGTTGTTCTTGGATTGGATCCCAATAAAGAGCCGACTGGAGTATCAGTGGTCGCTATAGATCGAGTAGGGAATGAGTCGGAACCAACAATGGTGGCCATCCATGGGGCACCTAACCCCCAATTGGCAGTTCAACGATAAACGTTGAACCGACGTTCAGAGCGCTTTCCACTGTAATCTTGCCACCATGAGCTTCCGTTAGGTGCTTGACAATGCTCAGACCCAATCCCGTGCCTCCCGTCGCTCGACTCCTGGCACGATCCACGCGATAGAATCGTTCAAAGATACGCCCCATTTGGTCACTTGGAATTCCGATGCCGGAATCTGAAATGAGGATTTTAACCACGTCCTCTTCTGGTTCGACCTTTACGGAGACAAAGCCCTCTGTTGTGTATTTGATGGCGTTGTCCACCAAGTTCAGTGCTACTTGCATCATCTGAGAACTGTTCGCCTCAATCACACATTGAGGAGGGCCTGAAAACGTAAGATCCAACCCCTTTTTCTTGGCTTTGGATTCTAGCTGTTGGACAATGCCCTTGAAAACATCACTGATATCGCAGCGCTGTTTACGAATTGGATTAGATTCTGCCGCACTTAGAATCAGAAGGTCTTGGGAGATCAACGTCAGACGATCTACTTCGGCAATGATCTTGTTGAGATACTTGATTGCCCGCTCATTGAGATCATCGCCGTCATCAACCAAAGTCTCGGCCATAGATCTAATAATCGTTAGAGGTGTCCTTAATTCATGAGAGACGTTGGCTACAAAATCTTGACGAACTCGCTCCAGGCGACGCAAATCCGTTATTTCGTAAACTGATAGGAAGACTCGATCTCCGCCATCACTGGTTGCCCAGGCTTTGGCCAAACCTACTTTCTCTTCGGGGTCGGTAAACGTGAGCTCTGCGTTTTGAGCGATTCGATCCTTACCCGTCCTTATGACAAGCTGTTCCAAGTCATAGCTCAGGGTAACCGCGAGGATGTTTCTACCTGTGGGGCGGTCAAACCTGAAAAGTTCGATTGCCCTGCGGTTGGCATAGAGAATGTTCGCCCTTTGGTCGCAAATGAAAATGGCAATGTCGAGCCCATCAGCCATATCATCGATAGCTGTCTTTTGTTCTTCAAGTTTGACTTGCAGTTCGTCAGCTCGGCTTTGGATATGAAGAAGAGTGTGGGACTCATCATCAAAGACAGATCGCAAAAAGAAGCCAAGTGCCAAGAACGTGGCCGTGCCCAAAAGTGAGAGTAGAACGGGTGGCAATATCACCCAATGAAATATGCCAATAAGCAGGGCAGTTCCAAACACGGCCCCTACCGAAAAGCAGAACCAAATCGAAGCTTTTACCGATCGTGTCTTCACTCGATATTGAGGACGCAATAACCCTAGACTCTGCCGCAAGTTCAAACATGGTTCCCTCGATTCTTAACGAAACTCTGCTAAAACGGGGAACCCGGCGGTAAATTGATTCCGGTTTCAGGATTCAAAGACGAATGAAGAGAATCGAAGCATATATTCGTGTCAACAAGCTGGAAGACGTTAAGCAAGCTTTGGAAAATGCCGGTATCTCCGGGCTCAGTTGTGGTCAAATTCGGGGTTATGGGCGCCAAATGGGTCGGACCGATAAATATCGTGGCAGCACCTATGCCGTGAATCTCCTACCAAAAATGCACGTTGAAGTCATCGTTAAGGATGAAGACCTTGAAGAAGGGATCGAAGCCATCGTGAAAGCTTGCCAAACCGGTGAAATAGGTGACGGCAAGATTTTTGTGAGCGACATCGTCGAAGCGGTGCGCATCCGGACAGGTGAGCGTGGAGAGGCTGCGCTCTCCTGATGAACTATTAAGCCGTCATGGCATTTAAGAATTTCAGTATTTGGAGAGGCAGGCTCCCCCATTGGCGGGCAAGTGATGTCACCTATTTTGTGACCTTTCGCTACCGCCGTGTTCTCGAGGAGTCTGAGAGAAGAGTATTGATCCAGCAGTTGACCAAGCCAGACGGAAAGCGTTGGGATCTTCTTATTGTTGCTGTATTGCCTGAAAGGACGGATCTCATTTTTCGTGTCAAACCGTCACCGAAAGGTGGGGATTATGAGCTCTCAGAAATCGTGGAAAAGGCAAAAGCGAAAGCTAGCAAGCTCATCATGAAGAAGAGTGGAGAGAAGTTTAGCCCTTTCTACAACGAAAGTTATGATCGTATTATTCGTGATGAAAGTGAATTGGAAGAACGCTGGCAATCAGTATTCGATTCGCCGATTGATCTCGAATTGGTAGAGGATCCCGAAGAATATGATTGTCTCTGGGTTGCAGATGCTCCGCAATAGCCGAATGGACTCAACAGGTTTTTTGACTTACATCGAATGAAATGGATGGAAAGGCCCTCTAAGGAAATAGGGGATGGTGTTTAGAGATGATTGGATCAATATTGATTCTTGGAATGACCTTGTTATGGAATCCTTTGTCGGTCGTAACACAAGTCGGATCTACTGACCCACAGATAGCCAAAGCTTTGGCAGAGAAAGATCCAATCCGTGATTTCGTACACACGAAGACAGATGCCTATCTGATGCTGCCACCACAGTTTATTTGCGGACCCTTGGTCCAGCAATTTGCTTGGACTTCCGATGGTGAAAAATTGGTTGTTCTTCGAACCAACATGAAAATGACTCCAGACTTTGTGACGTCAGCGTTTGGAGATCACGATGTTCAACAGAGCCCAGAGCCCGAAACAGAAATTTATACTTGGAGTGCCAAGACAGGGAAAGTGTCCGAAGTCTTCCATGTTAAGGCTGCTGATGTCCTAATTTCAGATATTCAGTGGATCACTGGTTCATCGTCATTGGTCTTCGAAGGCATTGACAACACGGATCAAGCGAATCCCATTAGCCGAATCTATGTCATTTCCAATTCTGGTGTCGTGAAGACAGTACTGACAGAACCAATCAACGAGGATGCGGTCATCTATCCCAGCCCAAGTAAGGCCATGGTCGCGCTGATGTCTCGAGAATTTACGCAAAAGGTATCTACGGGTGACTACTCTGCTCCGCCTAACATTACGGTCGTTCGCTTTTTTGGTCCAGACGGAACCTTAACACCACCTATCAAGCTCCCGACTGCACGCTCTTTGTTCCGTTGGACATCAGATGGTCGGCCGTTTGCAATGTCGTTCGAAAGGGACCCAAAGACTAAAAAGGCAGACAAAAAGTGGTATGCCTTAAATCCAAGTGATCGCTCATTTCACCTGGCCGAGCCCCCGGCGGAATTCCAAAAATCGATGTTCCCTGAACCGACCAATGTTTTTGTCGTAGAGGACCAAGCCACCACACTCCCGATCAACATCAAAGGGACCGTCGCGCCGACTGTTATTATTAGGCCAAGAGCCGAAAAAGACGCAGAGTATGGAGTTGTAACAACAGATGGCCGACGGGGCGAAGTGGCACCCAACTCCACTGCCATTTCGTTTGAGTCTCAAGGTAATGCGTTAGTGCGACCAATGGTTAAAGTGCCTTTGGATGCTTACAACGCAGCCAGGACAGCGAGATTGAGGGCGACCTTGCTCAGCAATGCAAAGCAAGTGGCTTTGTCTCTAATTATGTTTGCTGCGGACAACAATGACAATTTGCCACAGAACAATGCTGGTTGGAAGAATGCCATTGACCCGTATCTTAAGAATCAGCAGATCAGTGACGGGTTTATCTACACATTTGGTGGCGGAAATATGTCCAAGATCGAAAGCCCAGCCACAACAGAAATTGGATATTTCACCGGGCCAGGGGGGCGAGCTGTGGCCTATTCTGATGGTCATTGCAAATGGATTCCCAATCCTTGAACGGTTGAATGCGGGTACGTTGATAGGTCATGCGTTGCTGTATTGTCATTCCAGCCCGAATGGGTAGTACACGGTTTCCAGGAAAGCCACTTTGTGATCTGCTTGGAAAACCCATGATTCAGTGGGTTGTTGAGGCGGCTATTAAAGCAGAGGTAGCTGATAGAATTGTGGTGGCGACACCTGATCAGGAGATTGTGTCCGCTTGCCGAGAATTTGGTACAGAGGCGCTCTTGACAAGCATCAACCATCCAACAGGTACGGATCGAATTGCTGAAATATCTCAATCGGTTGTGGCTGACGTATACGTCAATGTGCAAGGCGACGAACCCCTCATCGATCCTGAAACGATCGCCATCTGTGCAAACCCGTTGCTGACAGATTCCTCGATTCCGATGGGAAGTATTTTTAGTCCCTGTCCCGATGAGGAGCGTGACAATCCTGCGGTCGTCAAAGTTGTTACAGACCTGGATGGATTTGCTTTGTATTTCAGTCGACATGCCATTCCTTTTCCCAGGAATACGTCGATCGCAACCTACAAGAAGCACGTCGGAATTTATGCCTATCGAAGGGAAGTGGTCCAATCCTTTGCCAAGTGGGATCAGTCTCCACTAGAAGTGACAGAAAGTCTTGAACAACTGCGCTTTATGGAGCATGGCGTTCGTATTAAGATGTCACAAGGTAAAGGAAGCGCTCTGGCAGTGGACACTCCGGAGCAAGCTGAGGAAGTCCGACGGATTCTGCAAGCTCAACAAGGATAAAACAGAGCAAACACTTTGATGATCAACGTTAAAGACTTTTGAGGTCCTCGACAGGACGCCTAAGCAATGGGGTAAGTGCCCGCCTCATTTCAACAATTATCTTATGAAGTTGTCCTGAGAGCAGTTCCACATTCAGGACAACTATTAAGTAGCAGCTATTTCACCTTAGAACCTAACTCAGGCACCGAGCCAGGTTCAACCACCATGGGTCCAGACCTCATTCCGGGATTCATTTCTTGCTTCCCCGGCGAACTAGTTTCTCGATGCGATGTCGTGTTCTTGTCTGACAAAGAACCTTCATCTTTGCTGCAACCAATCATGACGAGAAAGATGAAATAGCTAAGTGGCCACCTGAATTTTCTCATGACTTGCTTGTTGACCACAGATATTTAGATTTATCCGTAAACGTGGTCAATGTGTGATCAATAGTCGGAGTCCAGTTGGTTCCGGCAGCCAAGGCGCCAGCCGGCAGGGCTTTAGCGTGTCCATCCATGAACGATACGATGCCTTGATTGCCAACCCGAAGCGAGACGCCACCTGTTATGCTTCCGTTCGCTACAGTGGTTTGAAGGGCGGAGAATCCACCAACTCCCCAATTATCACCACACCTCTGAGTAAGACCGGAACAAACGGGAACCTCAACCGTATCAGAAAGTAACGGTGCATCATTTGCCCCCGACCAACCTGAACCAAATCCCCAAACAATGGGAGGTGGGTATAGAGATTGAGTGGCTGATCCTTTTTCTGCAAATACAATTGTGCCCGCTGGATCATCTGCTGATGTCATGGAAATTGGGGTCTGTCTGTTTCCGTCCCAAGGTGCCATGTAAACGTAGTTGTAACCGTAGTCCGGCCATACATCGGCATTCAAGAGATCACTGTGTGGCGTCAGTGAGAATTCTTTTGGTCTGGGTCCACCCAATGGCGAGAAGTAGAGATCAACGGACTTTATATATGGTGCAATAAGGATGGGCCAATTGCCGAAATGTAAGCCTCCAAAACTAAGTGCGAAACCGGAGCTTGCCCACGCTGTGGCTGGAGAAACATAGTCATCCGCGTCACCTGCATACATAAGGACTGCAAGATCAAGCTGCTTGTTGTTCGACACACTAGAGATCTTTTTCGCTGCAGCCTTGGCTTGTGCGAATACGGGGAAGAGTATCGCCGCCAGAATCGCGATTATTGCGATGACGACTAAGAGTTCGATGAGTGTGAATGCTTTCTTCATGGATGAAAACTCCTGAGTTGGGGACCAAAACCTAATATCCAGTAGATTGATGAGGTGGAATTTCGGACCATCAAGGCACTGACTCTAACTTCATTTAGGCTCTGGTGCAAGCTCAGTTCTATCCAGATCGCTAAGTGCCTTATCTGAGCTCTTCTGATGCGTTTCTATTTAGAGAGATTCGATAGAATATTCTTCTCTTGGAGGTTGGCAGCAGGATGGATTGCCAAGAATAAGGGAAGCCTTGGAATCCTTTCAAGCTGGACTAAATGGTTCGCGTTGGCTCATCAAAATCTGATCATTCGGTCCCAAGTTTTTCCATCGCTCTGAGGCGTGAGTATTTGCATCTTTCTGCTAGCATCCTTTACCTAAGCGGCCGAGTTTGCGAAGACTCTTAGAAATTAACGTCGTTCGTTCAATGCAAATAGGGCTCCAAATGAGACTTAATTGGACCTTAAACATTGCATGTTCTACTTGCAAAATTAGAAGCTGTAATATTGATCACACAAAGATTTACATGGATCAGAAACGCAAACGTTCAATCGTTTTAACACCAGAAGCTCAGGAACTTATTCGAATTCAGGTAGCCAAAGTCTGGCAAGAGAATGGTGATGGAAGAAAATTCACAAGGGAAGTTCAGGCTGAAATTCTGGGAGTAAGTGTTGCTACTGCGACTCGGATGTTGTCCGGAAGCGGTATTGACCGTGCGTCTGCTCAAATCGCCTGTAGAAATATTAACCTAGAGTGGAACGCTGCATATGTCGTTGAAAGGGTTGATCTTACAAGCGATTCAAACCCGACGGAGCCATCAATCAAAGATGACTCAAGTATTTCAGCTCACACTAGCAATCAATCGTCAAATCGAACCTGGAGATTTTATCTAGTCTTTGGTCTAACCGTGGTTGGATTTTCGACGGCTACATTCGGCTTGGTTAGCAAGATTTCACACCTGGGAATGAACAGACAGGAAGAAATTGAATTTGAGAGAGTCCTTCAGCAACGGGCCTATCAGCTGTTTTCAGCTTCTAACTATGTTGATGCTCTTCCGGTAGGGGAGGTGGCAGTAAAGAAAGCACGTGAGTTAGGACTCCAGGAAGATTTGGGAATCAATCTAAGAACTCTTGCTGACATTTATGATGCTTTAGGCCGAAGCAAGGACGCCATTAGATCCTATGAAGAGGCGGATCAGATCTTTACCTCTCTTGGCGAAGCACCTCACATCCCACCAGTTTGTGAAGCATTGGGAATGGCACTTTTGAGGGCAAAGCAATATGACCAAGCGTCTCGATATCTTTGGAAAGCATATATTGGCTGGGATGCGCAGCATTTGCACGTTGGTCGTGCGATGGCTGCCAGAGATTTGGGTGCATTGGCTTTGGAAAGGCAACATGCGAAGGAAGCTATTACATGGTACGACGAAGCCGAAAATTTATTGCCAGGAGCGGAAGAAGAAGAGCTAAGAATGGATATTCGAGCTCAACGGTCTGTCGCGAATGCAGAATTGGGTTCGCCAGGAACTGCAATAGATCAGCTAAAGAGGTGTGAGCAGTTCTGGGGCATCAAAAACCATCGGCGATGGATTGCCACCACGAGACTCCAGCTCGGACAAGTCATGTTTCTGACAAGAAATCTGACTGAGGCCAATGAATTCTTGAATCAGAGTTTAAGAGGCTTTGAACTCTGCGGGGATCTCATTGGGATTAGGAAGGTTAAGGAGATTCAGAATCTTCTGCAGCCTCTCGTTAATAAATTGCCCTAAATATCTTCTATCCACTTCGAATCAAGTCAAAAGAGCCTTGGATTGATCTTTTACCGTTCCTTGCACGATGCTTATCCACCTAGAGAATGGAGCCTTGTGTGTGGAATCGGTAGGGTTACGATATACTTCATCTTAACTTTGCAAACATCCGGGCAAGCAGCGTGGCTTGACCGATGCATTGCCGTCTATGTTAGCGGCCTACGAAATAAGCCACGATTGGGAAGAGCCAGAAGACCTTCACGCTATGCTGCAGGTCCTTCGGGCACAGCGCGACGATGCGAACGTCCGCAAGATTCGCTACGCCTACTTCTTAGCTGAAAAGTGGCATAGCGGCCAATTTCGCAAATCTGGCGAAGCTTACATTCATCACCCACTGGCAGTTGCACGTATCGTCGTCGACCTACGCATGGACGATGACACCATCATTGCTGCATTACTCCACGATGTTTTAGAAGACTGCCCAGATGTAAAGCCTGAAACGATCGCAAAGGAGTTTGGAGATGATGTCTTAGCATTGGTCGAAGGAGTGACCAAGCTTCGGTCAACCCCTCAGAGTGACCTGACAGACCGGCAACAAGTGCAACTGGAAACGACCAGAACTGCTGAAACGCTTCGAAAGATGCTTTTGGCTATGGCAAAAGATTTTCGGGTCATGGTCATCAAGCTATCGGATCGCCTGCATAACATGCTGACAATCGGCTCGATGCCCCCTCCCAAACAAACGCGCATCGCGACGGAAACATTAGATGTCTACGCCCCACTTGCTGCGAGACTTGGAATCTGGCAGATCAAATGGCAATTAGAGGATCTGGCCTTTCAAACCCTTCATCCTGCTGAGTTTAAGGAGATCAATGAACTTGTAACCAAGTCCCATCCTCAACGGAGTAAGGAACTGGGGGAATCAATCTTGGCCCTCAAAACCCGATTTGAGGAACGGGGCATGAAGGTCTTGGATATTCGGGGTCGCCCCAAACACCTCTATTCCATTTTTAACAAGATGGTTCGGCAGGGAGTCAGCTTTGATGAGATTTACGATATCTTGGCTCTTAGGATTATCGTAGAATCGGTTTCTGACTGTTATGTCGCTTTGGGAATTGTGCATGAGACCTTCATGCCGATTGCTTCACTCTTCTACGACTATATTGCTAAGCCCAAACCCAATGGCTACCAGAGCTTGCATACGAAGGTGGTGAGTGCCAGCGGGAGCCCCTTGGAAATTCAAATCCGAACAATGGCGATGCACGAAATCGCCGAATTTGGTGTAGCCGCTCATTGGACCTATAAAGAAGGGAAGATGCAGGTTGATGAAACCAAGCGTCTAAAGGGGCTGCGGGAGCAACTCTTCGATTGGAATTCGGATCAACGATTATCTAGCGATTTCTTGCGCTCTGTTTCGACTGATCTGTTCTCGGAACAGACTTTTGTGTTTACACCCAAGGGAGATGTCATCGATCTCCCCAAGGATTCCACACCCGTAGATTTTGCCTTTCGTGTGCATAGCCAACTTGGATTAACTTTGGTAGGAGCCAAGGTTAATGGGCTCATTGTTCCTCTGGACACTCAGTTGAGTAATGGGGATGTAGTTGAGCTGATCAACCGGTCCAATGCTTCGCCTAGCTTGGATTGGCTTCAGTTTGTCAAGTCGGCTCATACCCGCAGCAAGCTAAGAGGCTACTTCCGAAAGCTTTCAAAGAATGATGATGCTCATCGAGGGCGAGAAGCGCTTGAGAAAGAACTTCGATACCTCGGGTTGGAGCCAAAGATGTATTTGGGCGAGGATAGTCTCCAAAGAGTTGCGGACGCTATGGATTCGTCCATCGAGACTGGGCTAGATGTCTTGGCTAAGGTCGGATTGGGACTCTTGTCTGTCCACAGCATCGTCAACAAGCTCCGTGGGACAGTGCCTGAGCATCAGACTGCAGATCGAATCGAAGTTACCAAGACTCGTGAAGGCAAACTAGCGCTGGTTACAAGTGGCCTCGACAACGTGATGGTGAACCGTGCCAAGTGCTGTAATCCGATTCCCGGAGACGAGGTTGTCGGTTACGTGACGCGGGGACGGGGAATAATGATTCACCGCAAGGTTTGCCCGAATGCCCTGACTTACCAGTCTACTGAGCCGGAACGGTTAGTGCCATACCATTGGGGGGCTGACGGAAACGTCTATGCATTAAGCATGAAGATCATATGCGTTGATCGCCACGGGTTGCTCATGGACATTTCAACGATCTTGGGCGAGTCAAAAACAAACGTATCCGCACTCAAGGTTAAGACTATGGCCAACCACACTGCCGAAATTGATGTGACGGTTGATGTGAAGGACACGGATCAACTCAGTCAACTCATGACAAAGATTTCGAATTTCAGCGATGTGATCTCGATCAATCGAATGTTTGGTCGCATCGGCAAGTAAAGCATCCAAAAACGAAAAAGGGAGCCACTTGGCTCCCTAATCGAATTTCTGGAAAATTCCGACGATTAATCGGTAACGATCTTGACGAACGCTTTTTCGCGCGACTTGGCTGCGACTGCGCTTACGACACAGCGAATCGCACTTACCACTCGACCGCTCTTACCGATGATCTTGCCGACATCATCTGGTGAGACTCGAACATAGAAAGTTCGAGTACCCATTTCGTGCTCTTCATCGATTTCAATTGCGTCCGGGTTCTCAACCACGGACTTAACCAGAGTCTCTACGAATGGTCTGTAGCTCATCAGGCGTTCTCGGTCGGGGTAGTAGCAGCAACTGAAATAGCGGCGGTGCGCTTATCCAAGAAGCTGTAATTCTTCTTCTGTGCCGGTCTCTGCTCCAGGAACTTGGGCAGAATACCGAGCTTGTTGAGGAGATATGCGGTCGTTTCGGACGGCTGGGCTCCTTCCATGAGCCAATAAAGAGCTCGCTCTTCGTTAATTTCGAGTCTCTTCGGCTGAGCTACTGGGTCATATGTGCCCAGCGTTTCGACAAAGCTACCGTTGCGGCCGGAAGCACTCTCGGCGACAACGACGCGGTAGAACGGTCGGCCCTTCGTGCCAATTCTCCTGAGTCGGATCTTTACCATAAAATTCTTATATTCCTTATCTTCGGCGCCCGCGCTTGCTCATCTTCTTCTGCATTTGCATCATCTGCTTCATGCCTCGGCGACTACCGTAGAACTGTTTAAGGAGATTGTTGACCTCTTCGACAGTTGTTCCGGCACCAGCGGCGATACGCTTTCTTCGCGAACCGTTAATTATATCCGGATTTGATCGCTCTTTTGGAGTCATGCTGAGGATGATTGCCTCAATACGACCTGTATCTTTGTCATTTATCGCGTCAAGAGCCTCTTCTGGGACCGCTGCAGAGAGTCCAGGGACCATTTTAAGCAGATTTTTGATGGGTCCCATCTTTTTCATTGTCCGAAAGGTGCTCAACATGTCGTTAAAGTCCATGTTGCCCATCGACATTTTCATTTCGAGCGACTCGGCTTCATCCTTGTCGATCAGATTCTTCATCTGTTCGGCTTTTTCGATCAGCCCAAGCACATCTCCCATCCCCAAAATGCGCTCAGCCATTCGATTGGGATAGAACGTGTCGAGAGCATCGATTTGCTCTCCAATACCAATAAATCGAACTGGAACTCCGGTACTTGCCCGAACACTGAGTACAGCTCCACCACGCGCATCACCATCCAGCTTAGTAAAGATGGCACCGGTGAGCTGAACCTCCTTATGGAACGCTTCGGCTACATGAACTGCTTCTTGGCCAGTTGTCGAATCCAAAACTAAAAATGCTTCGCTGGGCTTTGTGGCATCGTAGATCTGATGGAGCTCTTTCATGAGATCCGTATCCACTTGCAAACGACCAGCCGTATCGATGATCAGAACATCGAGCATCAAATATTTGCATCGGGCCAAGGCTTCCTTTGCGATTTCAACGGGTGAGCTTCCATCCAGTTTTGCGTAAACCGGTACATCTACTTGCTCACCAAGAACTTCTAGCTGCTTTACAGCGGCTGGGCGTTGGACGTCGCAAGCGGCGAGCATCGGCTTTTTGCCTTGAGCAATCAACCACTTTGCAAGTTTTGCTGTAGATGTCGTCTTTCCAGATCCTTGAAGGCCGCACATCAAAATGACTGTGGGTGGGGAAGGATTGTAGTTGAATCGAGGTGCTTCGGTCCCGAGCATCTCTGTCAATTCATCCCGAACAATTCGAATGATCGTTTGATCAGCGGTGAGACTGCCGTAGATGTCCTCACCAACGGCCTTTTCCTTCACTCGGGAGATAAATCCCTTGGCAACCGCGAAGTTTACGTCTGCTTCTAGAAGTGCTACGCGAACCTCGCGCAACATATCGTTAACGTCATCTTCCGTTAATCGGGCTTTACCACGGAGTCCGCCCAGAATTCCGGATAGTCGGCGTGTAAGTGAATCAAGCATCGGAGCCTCTAAGGTACCCAGTTCGGTTCCCCAACCGAAGGTTTAGAGCATTACGAACCGCCAGATTCATCGGTTTCAGAGTGTCACGCTCGGCCAAAAAGCACTTTCTCCAATCGTGTAATTCTGAATATTGCGATGAGTCCTCCAGTAATTCCCAGCATGAGGAGCGGCGATAGAATGGGTCCGAGATGTGTTGCAGAGATTAGAGACACGATTCTGGGACGCTCCAGAATTTGCATGATCCCGGGGTGCATGAGATAGAGCTGTAGAGAATTCTTTCCCAAAAGTTCAAGCATCTTTCTAGCCCGATCCCTTTGAGATAATCCGTATGAAAAAGTGAGAACTAACAGAGCCAAACAACTGGCATAGACGGTAAGCGAGCCGTTGGACGTGTAATTATCCGCGTTCAGACCATGCAGTACTTTCAACTCTTCACGAAGAAAAAGCCCGCCTGAGATCAAAACAACCACACTGAGCGGGATTGCATAGGACCGGCAAGTGTCCTTAAACAGAGTGTAGTTCAGCCCAATCCAAGCCCCTGGAAGCAATGATCCGATGTACCAAAGCGCGTTGCTAGCTGGGTACGGAAGAAGCGCAGTATAGTGCTGACCAACCAATATGGCTGCTTGCAGAACAAACGCCTCGATGAGCATGACCCAAAATCCAGGTTTTCGAACTCTTACATACCAAACCGCTAACGGCAACAAAATGATCAGTTCAAAGAGGACAACCATGAAATAGAGGTGGAACGAAGCCTTACCCCATGCGAAATCCAGCCATCGATCATGAAAGTGAAGCAAGAAACTCGGCCCGTCTAGATCCAGCCCGAAAAGAGTTCCGGTCATGGGTGATCTGGCTTTGACATCAGTTGCCAGCCTCGCCCCCCAATAAACCAGGGTCCAGACGAAGTATGGCCATAGAATTCCAAAGAACCGTCTCCTGTAGAACTGCGAGACAATTGGATTAATGCTCAGACTACGAGCTGAAAGCACCGCGCTGATTAAGAGAAATACCGGGACGGAAAAACTCAGCACCCGATTGGCCATGATCAGCGTCCACCATAACGGGGAGTGTGATGATGCGTAAAGCCGAGCGGAATTGCTAAAGGAGTGGTGCCCCAATACAAGGAGGATGCCAATGCCTTTAGCGACGTCGAAGACCGAATCTCGGTTTTTGGGCTTCGCAAACTCTTTTACTTCTTGGTTTTCCGACTGTAGTTCGCCTTCGCTCACTTGAAGATGGACGAATCGCAAGACCCATTTGAATGATTCTTTCGGTCAGGATTGAAAACCTTGGCAAGAAATTCAACGTCATATAAAGAAGAAGCACAAAATGAAGAAATCGGAATCTGGTTTGAGTGTGGTGAAATCTATTGCTACTATTGCCTTCGTGGGAGGTGCGGTGGCAGCCTTCGTTATTTGGGCACGGCGTCCCAGTGTAAGGTCACATAAACTGATTGACCGCGTTGATGAAGCCTTAAATGAGCTTGAGCATCGATCGCCAGACTACGATCTGAAAAGCCTGAACAACTACGCATAAGATGCTAGCGAGTTTTTCCGCACTCGTAACTTGCTTCCCCTATATTGCAATAAGCAGCGGGGAATATAAGCTGGTTTGGGCTGATGAGTTTAACTATCATGGTCGCCCAGATCCCAAGAAGTGGGATTATGAAGCTGGATTTGTGCGAAATAAAGAGCCCCAGTTCTACACAAGAAATCGTCGGGAGAATGCCCGCGTTGAAGGCAGGTACTTGGTCATTGAGGCCCGAAAGGAACCTTTTGATAGCGCTTCGTATACTTCAGCAAGCCTGGTCACATTGGGCAAATTTCAATTTCAATATGGAAAAGTTGAAGTCCGAGCCAAGCTTCCGAGCGGTCGAGGCTCGTGGCCAGCAATCTGGATGATGGGAGCCGATCGGCCCCTGGTAGGTTGGCCCCGATGCGGTGAATTGGACATCATGGAGCATATTGCTCATGAACCCTCGACCATCTATGGAACTATCCACCAAATAAGCCCTGACGGTAAGGGACACGTCAGCAAAGGCGGGAAAGCAGAGATTCCGACCGCAACATCTGATTTTCATGTTTATGGAATGGAGTGGACTCCCAAAGCGATCAAGTTCACCGTGGATGATCAACCGTATTTTGATTTTCCTTATAATGGTCCGACCCACTGGACATTTGATCGTCCGATGTATCTACTGATCAATTTAGCACTCGGTGGAAATTGGGCTGGGAAGTTCGGAATCGATGACAATATGTTCCCGCAACAGTTCTTAATCGACTACGTTCGTGTTTATCAGATGAAGTAAGTCGTTCGAGCATCTTGTTTAAAGATGCCAGCAAAGGCCCCATCTTAGGTTCAAAACTGAATATGTGCCTTTCTGATAATCATTATTATGAAATCGTGAAGTCTCTGGCCAGATCGCTCTCGGTCTGCCCTGTCAGCGATGTCATAACTTCTTATATCGGAAAGGATGCCCGGCAAAAAGAGCCTTTGATCGATGTTCATGAAACAAACAGGAGTGCTTGGAGCTCCAGGCACTTCTCATGGGCTTGTTTGTACTCTTGCGTTAGAACCCTGACGATCAACTCCTCCGATCGTGACAGTTCCTGTTCGTCACACCAGTCATCAAGTTTCCGGTCAACTTCTTCAAGCTTCAGACGCCATTGGAGATATTCCTGTAGCGCCTTCTGAATTTCAGAGTTCGACACCCTTTTTCCTGAATTCCGATACTCGGGTCCCAAAGAAGACAAAGAGGACAGCACTCAAAATCGCAAAACAGCGGAAATCATCTTTATCGATTGGATATTGGACATTCAAGAATGGGTGGCCTAGTGTGATGAAGGCACAGCCAATCGATGCAATAAAGCCGATGGCCATTCCCCAAACGTCTTTTCTATGGTTCCAGCTCAAGAACTTCCTCGCTACGGACTTACAATACTAAATGTCATTGGGGTCCAGGTTCCACAGTTTGTACCGGTGCTAGAGCTGATGGATGCGGTCGTGGTTGTCGCGGTTATGACAAATCCCGTGGTTGTGCCCGTGCACGGGTTTTTGGGGATAGCTCCACCCATATCGGTTGCATAATCAGCCAGAGTGGTATCAAATCCGCCCGTACCTAGGGATTTGGCCATGACAATAGTTGCCAAGGCTCTGGAGGATGCATTTGCCGTTCCCTGTCTGGCTGTCAGCACTGATGTCAAATATGCAGGTAAGGCAAAGTAAGTTAGGATTCCTAGTATGAGGAGTACAACAAGGACTTCTATTAATGTAAATCCACGTCTGGTTTGTTCGTCACTCTTAAATCTCATTTTTCCCTTGGTACTCGTAACTCGGCGTTCCTTGAGAATGTACGGATGAAGACGACATATCCATTCAGGTAAATTTACCGAGATCGGCGTTGTTGCCCAAGAGATTACCACCGCCAGCAGGTATTTCGACCACTTTCGAGTGTTGCTCCTCCTTCAGACAGCACAATTAGCCCCCTCAACGTTTGTCTTGAGGGAGCATGTGTCCTTCCTTATATTTCAGATCTTTCTAAGTTCGTTAAGGGCTTACAATGTTAAATGTCATCGGAGTCCAAGTCCCACAGTTGGAACCTGTGCTCGATGTGATGGATGCAGCAGTGGTTGTCGAGGTTATGGTGTAACCGGTTGTCGTCCCAGTACAGGGGTTATTCGGAATAGCCCCACCCATATCAGTTGCATAGTCAGCTAGGACAGTATCAAACCCGCCAGTTCCCAACGACTTCGCCATGACGGCCGTCGCCAATGCCCTAGAGGAAGCGTTTGCTGTTCCCTGTCTTGCAGCTAGAACTGATGTGAGATATGCAGGCAATGCATACAGCATCAGGATGCCCAAGATCAGCAAGACTACGAGGAGCTCAATCAAAGTAAATGCAAGTCTTTTGGCTATCAGTCCTTCCCTGACCTGGACCTTCCTGCAATACGATCCTTTGATTTGCATACATCTAAGTACGGATCGCCTCTCGTTGCTGAATGCTGAGTTCTGGCTGATCAGGATGGATAGACCACGTTGGCAGATGAACAGACCAGTTTGAGGGATGAATTATTTGGGGTGGGATACGGTTAAGGCTTCGAAAAAAGGCCCCCTCACCAAGATAGCGAGGAGGCAATTGCTTCTTCTTATGTTTGCTTCTATTCAGAGGTTTTTAGGGGCTGACGATATTAAATGTCGTTGGTGTCCAAGTTCCGCAATTGGATCCTGTCGTAGCAGAGATCGATGCAGTGCTTGTTGTTGCAGTAATGGAATAGCCGGTGTTGTTTCCGGTACAGGGATTCTGGGGAATCGCTCCACCCATGTCGGTGGCATAGTCGGCCAAAGTCGTGTCAAATCCTCCTGTTCCCAAAGACTTTGCCATTACAGCAGATGCTAGTGCCCTTGCATTCGCGTTGGCTGCTCCTTGCCTGCCATTCTGGACTGAGCTGAGATATGCCGGCAAGGCGACAGCTGTAAGGATTCCGAGAATCAATACAACCACCAAGAGTTCAATCAAGGTGAAACCCTTTTGCTTCGTGCGGATGGGAGGTGTTGCTTTCATAATCACTGGTTTCCAAATTTGTTATCGGCAAATCTGTTCAAGTACTTTATAGGGAATATTGCTGAGAACTTTGAAACCTTATATTGATTGCAGTCATCCCGTGAGTTTCCTGCCCGTGTCCAGCTAAAAAAAGAAAACCTCGTGGAAGATTCCATTCTTCCACGAGGTCGAGGCTGATAATGTGAGTCCGTTCCGGCTGGAAACTGATGGACTACGGGCTGACGATGCTGAACGTCGTTGGAGTCCAAGTTCCGCAATTCGTACCTGTCGAAGCGGCGATCGTTGCACTGGTTGAGCTGACTGAAGTGATCGAATAGCCAGTGTTGTTTCCTGTACAAGGATTCTGGGGAATTGCACCGCCCATATCGGTAGCATAGTCAGCCAGAGTTGTATCCCAGCCTCCAGTACCGAGTGATTTGGCCATAACAGCTGAAGCCAGCGCACGGGCATTAGCGTTTGCTGCGCCCTGACGGCCAGTCTGGACCGAGCTCAGGTAAGCAGGTAGGGCTACGGCAGTGAGAATGCCGAGGATCAGCACTACGACGAGGAGTTCGATGAGCGTGAAGCCCTTCTTGTTGCGGTTTGCTCGAGTGTGTTTCATCACGATCAACAGTTTCCTGCTTGCACCACTAGGGCGAAAGTCGCATTTCTCGTGTCACCCGTTTCCTGTACTTACGAATAATGTCCAAGAAATTAGGGGTGCATGTTTCTTGGCTGATTTGAGCCAAGTAAATATGACAACCGAGGGGAATTCTAAGCTTTTGATGCTCAGGATTTTAAGGCGAAGAATCGAGAGTTTAGATTCGAATTCCTGGCTTGACCACATTGAAAGCGCAACCATTCAGACAAATCTGGGTCAAACTCTAGAGAGAAGTTTCTGGTCACTAGACTATGGTCAAGTGGCAGGAACTAAGGCCTGTCGATGATCTGTTGCTTTTTGTTGTTCGGTCATTCGGAAGGAGAATATGCATGGATCCGCAAAATACGTTATTTCATAGCCCTTTTGACGCCTACTATTACGATCGCAATGGAAACCTGATTTTTAAAGGCTCCTTGGACTCCCTTCCAACTCGAGGGCAGCGAGTCGTGATTCGAGGCAAATTGTATGGGGTTCACGATGTTGCTACCGACGTGGAATTTCGTGATGTTCTGATTCGATTGGATGTTCTTGCTACAACGGGAATGGAAAAGGTCCTGGAACCCAAGCGATAGCCAATCATAAAGTTCAAAAGCAGAAAAGGCATCGAGATAACCCGATGCCTTTTCTGCTTTGGTGAGAGTTTGGGTTATTTACCCATGTTTCGAAGGTTGTCTAAGCACTTCTTGACCGCTTCCAGAGGGGTCATTCCTTCATAGGATTCGTGCTCAACCACGTACCATTCGGTTCCGGCAACTGTTTCGCAGGCGTCAAAGACTTTTTCCCAAGGAACCAATCCTTCGCCAATGACTTTAGCTCCGTGCTCACCTGACCACTCTTTTAAGTGAACGGTGATACCGCGGCCTGGAAAGTCTAAAATGGGTTGCACAGGATCAGCACCCCCAGACATACCATTGGCGGTGTCGTACTGCATGATAAATTCCGATACAGTGTTTTCACCAAGGAGATCCCATGGGCTCTTTCCACCTTCCAAAGGACTCATATCGCAATGGTGACAATGGAAACCGGTGCGCATGCCATACGCTTTGAGCTTTTCGGCAACTAGATTAAGCTTCTCTGCTGTTTCCTTACAGGCTTCTGGAGTCGCTCGGGTGGCTTCTGGAAGCCAGGGCACCACCAAATTTTTGCAGCCGATAACCTGGTGAAATCTGATCGTATCTTCAAGCTTGTCATCTTGGAGTGTATCAAAACCGGCATGAGTTCCAGCTACCTTTAAGCCTGTCTCATCGAGCACCGCTTTGAGTTCCTCGGCAGATACGCCATGGTATCCGGCAAATTCCACACCGTCATATCCCATCGCTGCTACTTGGCGAATGGTTCCAAAAAAGTCTCGGGCGCAATCATCGCGCACTGAGTAAAGCTGAAGTGCAATCGGTATCGACATGTCGATGGAAAGTTACCTGTCATGGGCATGAATAGACACGGGAATCCCTGATTGTTTGAGAGGATTTCCTTGAAATCTAAGCGACCTGTAAAACTTGCTGGTCAGCAAAAACATAAACACGATCTTGACCGGTAGGTTCAACCGTTCCACAACCCGTGAATTGCCCAAATGCCGGCAAAACGGCAAAGTCTTCGCGGATATACAGACAAGGAAGCGTGAGAGCTTGTCTTCCCTTTCCTTGCAAGGTGACTGCTGGGTGGATATGGCCCGCCAAGCCAAATCCATTGGAGCAACGTTGAGGAAAGTGACAGAGTGAGAAGGGCCCAAGTGAAAAACATTCTGGGACTTCTTGGACGTTGGCCTCCTCAGTCAATCTGCCACTCTTAATGTCGTGGTTCCCTTCCACTAAGATCACATCGATACCGATGTGGCGACGCCGCCAGGCAAGAAATTCACTGTAAATTCTGGGTGTTCGACCAAGTGAATGATGCCAAAGATCTCCCAGGATTACCAATCTTTGGCAATGGGTTAGATTCATTACCGAAGACAATTGGGACAGCGTTTCAACCGAAGCGGTTAATGGAACTGGAATGCCTGACGCCACCATGGCCGAGTCTTTCCCGAGGTGAACATCTGCAACAAACAGAGTCGCTTCTCGGGGCCAATAGAGCGCTTTCTCGGCAAGAATGGAAACTTGTTCTCCCACTAGCTCCAGTTGAAGTTCACTTGGCACGCCATATTATGCCCGACAGATGTCTACAGATCGGCATCCTTTTCCAAGCGTAACGACATCTTCTGAATGCGGTCGGTTAAGTTCTCACTCGTAACTGTTCCCCTGAGTCGATCCACTAAAATGGGAAATGCCATTGGTGTCGGTTTTGGGGGATTCGTTACCAGCAGCTTGGAGCCTCGCAATCGAACCAAGGCACTACCCAAGCGGCTCTGTTCAAGCTGTCTCTCGAGCACTTCCCTTTGTGCTTGTCTCATGAGCATATTTTCGGGATCATAACGGGCGAAAACATCAAAGAATAGGCCACTGGTTGCTTGTACTTGCTTGGTTGATTTCTTCATCCAAGGTGATCCTTCAAAAACCAGTCCAGCAATCCGAGCGATTTCTCTGAATTGGCGCTTTGCCATTTCTGCCGCATTTAGGCTGGCGATAATGTCTTCTGCCAAGCTCTGCGAACTCAATAATCCTCTCTGGAGGGCCGAATGGAGGTCGATTGGTTCAGGTGAAAGGAGCTCCAGGCCGTAATCGTTACACGCGATGCTAATCGTAATCGACTGATTCATCGATATCCGATAAGCGAATAATGCCGCCAAGCCTTCGTGGACCAATCTCCCTTCAAAGGGATAGATAAATAGATGATGCCCTTCGCTGGTTTCAACCTGTTCAACCAAGAGTTCATCCTGTGCGGGAATGGAAGACCACTTGGATTGAAGTTCCAAAATCGGGGCAAGGGTTTCCATTTCAGGGGACCTCAGTTCGCCGTATTTGGCATGCTCCAATTCAGTCCGGATTGCGTGAGACAATTCGGTCGTTAATGGGACGCGACCACCTGCCCACCTGGGAACAATCGCGCTTCTCTTGGTTGCTTTTCGCACCCATGCGGTCATGTCACGAATTCTTACGAACTCAACTAACTTTCCAGCAAATAGAAATCTATCGCCAGGCGATAGGCGACTAAGGAATGATTCTTCAACTGTCCCAAGCCTTCCTCCATTCACCATTTGTACAGTCATTGCTGAATCGCTCATGATCGTGCCAACCGTTAGGCGATGGCGTTGAGCGATATCCTTATCGGTAACTCGATAAACGCCATCATCGCCCAAAACAACTCGGCTATATTCAGGATAAGCACGCAGTGCTTCCCCACCTCGAACTACAAAGTCCAAAACCCAGTGCCATTCCTCATCGGTTAAGTCGCGATAGGCCAAGGTCGTGCGGACTTCACGGAGGAGGTCTTCTGCCCGGAATCCAGTTCCTACTGCGATGCTAACTAAGTGCTGGGACAAGACATCCAGTGGCTTGCTGAGACTCTGTCGGGTCTCAATCTTCCCTTCACTTGCCGCTTGGCGGGCAGCCGCAATATCTACCAATTCAAAGGCATGGCTCGGAACGCAGGTGACTCGACTTGCCACACCAGGACGGTGGCCACTGCGTCCGGCTCGCTGCAGAAGACGTGCAATCCCTTTCGGGCTACCGACCTGCAAAACGCGATCTACGGGTGAAAAATCAACACCCAAATCCAAACTCGACGTACAAACAACGGCTCGGAGCTTTCCAGACTTGATATCCGCCTCAACTTGATCACGAGTCTCTCGGTCCAGAGAGCCATGATGGAGAGCAACCTGATCAGCCCAATCTGGTCGCGAGGAAACGATCTGTTCATGCCAAATTTCGGTTTGTGATCGAGTGTTCGTAAAAATGAGACACGTTCCCACATCTTCGATAGCCTCGATAACTGCTGGAATCATTGTCGTACCAAAGTGGCCAGACCATGGGAAGCGGCTTATATTCTTGGGCAAGACCGTATCAATGAGAGTTTCTTTTCCAGCATATCCACGAACGACCGCTCCCTTGTTTCCAGCCCCTAATAGTGATTCTTTGGCTTGATCTAAGTTTCCCAGGGTTGCCGAGACACCCCAAGTTCGAACGAGGGGGCTCAGTTGCCTGACCCTGGCCAAAGCCAATTCTGTTTGCACTCCCCGCTTCGTCGAAAGTAACTCGTGCCACTCGTCGACAACAATGCAACGTAAGCCGGAGAACAACTCTTCAGCATTTTCGCGCATCAAAAGCAACATGAGGCTTTCTGGAGTAGTGATCAAAACTGTTGGGAGTTGATCTCCCTGCTTTTTCCTCAAACTTTGGCTGGTATCTCCAGTTCGAGTTTCTACTGTCCAGGGAACCCCTAATCCCTCCAGAGGCAAGCGAAGTGAAAGCTCAGTGTCCGCGGCTAGCGCCCTAAGGGGTGTGATCCATAAGACCCTGAGTGGAGGAGCGTCTTGCCTCTTGGCCAGGGACCCTGACCTTTCTGGATTCTCCGAAAGCCATTCGGCCAACGTTCCCATGTAAGCAGCCAGTGTCTTTCCAGTTCCTGTCGCAGAATGGATCAAACCGCTGGAACCAGCCAGATAGTGAGTCCAAACTTCTCTCTGGAAGTCGAAAGCTTTCCATCCTTGGCTTGTAAACCACCCTTCCAAACGATCGATCATAGCAACGAATCTGGTTTTACCTGTCCTCTAGTGTTCCATACGAATTGGGGCTGGTTGACGGCCGCAGGTAAACTAGTGTCTATGTTCTTGGACGAAGCGGTAGTCATCTTCAGTTCTGGCCGCGGAGGCTCAGGAGCGGTGAGCTTTCATCGCGAAAAACACGTCCCACGAGGCGGTCCAAATGGCGCAGATGGTGGAAGAGGTGGCGATCTGATATTGGTTGCCGATCGAAACAAGCGCACCCTTTACGATCTGAAGCTGAGACAGCACATTGAAGCGGGGGATGGTGAGCACGGAGTCGGTAACAAGCGAGGACGAGATGCCAAGAATATCGAAGTCAAAGTTCCGGTTGGCACGGTAGTTTCGAACAGCGAAACAGACGAAGTCATCGTGGATATGGCCACGAACGGAATGCGCTATGTCCTCTGTCAAGGCGGCAAAGGCGGATTTGGAAATGCGCATTACACCTCTAGTGTCCGCCAAGCTCCGAACTTCGCTCAGAAGGGTGCTCCCGGAGAACGGATCGCGGCCAAGTTAGAGCTGAAATTGCTGGCTGATGTGGGCCTGGTAGGTTTACCAAATGCCGGTAAGAGCACCCTGATTTCGCGAATCAGTGCTGCCAAGCCAAAAATCGCGGACTATGCCTTCACAACCATCATCCCCAATCTTGGAGTTGTCAGCTATCAGGACCAAACCTTTGTGGTTGCGGATATGCCTGGGCTTATTCAAGGCGCAAGTATGGGAATCGGCCTGGGGCATCAATTCCTTAAACATGTGGAACGAAACCGAGTCCTCGTGCATGTGGTGGATTGCTACCCGAGCGATAATGGGGATCCCCTAGAGAACTATCGCATCATTGAAGATGAGTTAAGGCTCTATAGCGAAGAAGTGTGGCAGCGTCCTCGTATCATTGCTTTGAACAAGGTCGACGTCATCCCTTCTAACGAATTCAATGCTCTAAGAGAGAGGTTCGAGGAATTGGGCAAACCCCTATTCCCTATCTCTGGCTTCACTGGTCAAGGGCTTTCCGAATTACTTCGGGAAATTGCCGAAACGCTGGAATCCACGAAGACAGAGGATGAAATCCCAATGCTTCTACCGGCGCTTAAGGCCTCCTTTGACATAGCGTTTGACGTTGAAGAAGATGATGACGAGGGCTTTGTTGTAACGGGACGTAGAATCGAACGCTTGGTTGCCATGACTGACCTTGGAAACGACGAAGCAGTTCGCTACCTACATCGACGACTGGAACGAATTGGTGTCATTGATAAGCTCAGAGAGCTTGGAGCACAAGAGGGAGACACTGTCACCATTGGTGAGGTCTCATTCTCCTTTACTGACGAAATATGAAGATCGGAATTTTTGGGGGCACGTTTGATCCCCCCCACATTGGACACTTGTCGCTTGCGAAAGCGGCCATGGCTCAGTTGGAACTGGATGAAGTCATCCTCCTGCCTGCAAATCGAAATCCGATGAAGGCGAGAAGTATTCAGACACCTGCCAAACATCGATTGGCTATGGTGCACGAATTGATCAAAGATGAACCCAATATGAGTTATAGCGATATGGAGATCACTCGAGGTGGTTCGAGCTATACAGTGGACACACTCGGAGAACTTCAAATGGTTCATCCAGCAGATTATTGGTTTATCTTGGGTGCGGATTCTCTGCGAGGGATCTCGGAGTGGAAGAATCCGGTTCGTCTCATGAAGCTATGCAGACTTGCAGTCGCAGTCAGGCCACCATTCGTCTTGAATGATGTTACGATCAAGTTGACGGAAGATTTCCGAGATCGAGTAGACATTGTTCAAATGCCCCCACTAGACATCTCTTCGTCCGAGTTAAGAAGCCTGATTCATCGCAAGCAGAATGTTAGCCCTTGGATGAAGCCAGAAGTCTTACAATACATTCAAAAGCATAAGTTGTATCAAAACGCATGACAGCAGAAGATAAAGTAGCAAAAATAACAGAAGCCGCCGACGACATGAAGGCGGAAAACATCGAAACGCTGGACGTTCGCGAGAAGACGTCCGTAGCAGAGTTTTTCATCGTTTGTAGTGGCACCAGTGATCGACACATTGATGCCATTGCTGAGCGTGTTGCCGAGAAACTCGCCATTAGCAAAATCAAGCCTATCCGAGTCGAAGGCGAACGAAGTGGGTGGGTTCTCCAAGATTACGGCGACGTAATTTTTCATGTAATGCGAGAGGAACAGCGACAGTTTTACGACCTCGAAACCCTCTGGAAGAACATGGCTCCGAATCCGAACCTCCAAGGCGAGTGACGAAGGGCCCAAGTCCAAGTCGGTACTGAACATCCCTTCTCATTTTGCGTCTCCGACATTTCACAGGCTGATGGAGCCAATGAAAACCAGGAAACCAAAATGAGAAACAAGTTCATGTCCCTAATCGTCGCAGTCATTGCCGTTGGATTTGCTTGCCAAGCCAGTGCTCAAAACGTTCAGAAACGAATTGAGCATCAAGAGAAACGCATCTCCCAAGGAGTGAGATCCCATAAGCTCAGCCATCGTGAAGCTGCAAAGCTCAGAGCTGCTGATGGAAGAATTCGAAAGAGTGCGGAAGTGGACCGAAAGCATCATCACGGACGATTGACCAAACTTGAGCGTCACAATCTAAATCGTCGTCTCAACGAGAATAGCAAGTCAATTTTCAGAGAAAAGCACGAACGCGCGAAAAAGGCCTAACCTTGATTTCGCCATAACTGATCCTTTATGGGAACATATTTTCGCTAGAATCGAACCGTGTTCCCATTCTTATTTGGCACCGCCGATCCATCCAACCTAGTCTTTGTCGCGAGCAGAGAAAATGACCTCTACCGAGCAACGCGGATCGGAGGAAGGCGGGCTAGTCGATTTGATCAGGTTGATGAAGCTCTCAGATCCTGTAAACCTGCCTGGGGACTTTTGATTCTTGACGGAGCAAGCCTTACTCAAACTCAACTTCTAGAAGCTCAATCCAAACACCTCAGAGTCTATCAAGAATTGGGTTTTAAAGCTCCCAAGCAGAAGACCGTTTCCATAGAATGGGAAAGAGCATTTGTTCAAAGTGATGCACTTCAACCGGAACTACCAAAAGATCAAATTCTTTCAGTAGGGCGTCAGAAGATGTTGGCAATTGATCATGTATTGTCCCCACTACTGAGTGTTGGAAGAGTGGCAGGATTTGATCATCTGGCTTTTGGCCCACCCAAAGTTTCATATCCGCTGCTTTGGAAGGAGTCATCCACCTTATGGGAATCTTCCTTGCCGCTTTCTCAATTCTCGAAAGCAAGGTATTCCCCGTCAAAGGCATGGAAGTCGGTTCTGAAAGGCATTCTAGGCTTCGTCGGAAACGGTCGAACCGACATTGAACTCCAGTGGACAGCTGAAGTATCACCCACCTATCGAGCCAGTGAGGTTTTGCCATCGCTTTCTGAAAGTATCGCGGTGCAACGGGCTGCGGATTGGTTTGTTCGATCGGGCTTAATAGTCGATCCCAACCTTCAAACAGAATATGACCAAGCAGATCGCTGGCAAGATCGAGTTGGAACAAAGCCGACTGGTCAAGGTGATGGAACTCTGGGTGTATTGGAAGGGTTCGCATCCGCAATTGATTCAAAGGGTGATCAACCCGTACGCTATTATCGTAGAGCTGATTGTAATGCAGAGACGGCCATGGCCCTCAGCTTTTCCAGTAATCCCAAGATTCGCCAAATAGGACGTCGACTGGCAGAATATTCCGCTGTAACCAGTAAGGCACTGCATCTTGATCCAACCAAGCAGTCCTATGGATTGGCCGGGTGGAATGATCTCTCCGCGAATCGGGGAACCTTCTGGGGAGATGATAATGCTCGGTATATCCTGGGATTGATCGGAGCGAGTGGAGCGCTCGGTGAACACCAATGGGACGACCAGATCTATAGATGCATCTTAGCGAACTTTAGAACTACGGGTTTGGAGGGATTCCGAGGTGACAATGTCGTTGAGAGCGACCTGGAAAAGTCGGGTTGGCGCTCCTATTTCACACGAAATACAATCAATATGGCTCCTCACTTTGAGTCCTATCTGTGGGCCTGCTACCTATGGGCATATGGTCAGTCCGGATACAAGCCACTTCTTGAAAGAGCCGAGAGAGCTATCCGTAGAACTGTTTTGTCGGGAGAGAATGCCTGGACTTGGACTAACGGCAGTCAGCAAGAACGTGCCCGAATGCTCCTGCCGCTCTCATGGTTGGTGAGAGTTCAGGACACCCAGGAACATCGAGTTTGGCTTCAACAAGCGATCGACAAGACCCTCAAAAACCAGGATTCTTGTGGGGCGATCAGGGAAGAAATTGGTGATTTGAGTCATGGAATAGCCGGACCACCTCGCAGTAACGACCAGTTTGGAACTGCTGAAACCCCTTTGATCCAGGAGAATGGTGATCCACTTGCCGATATGCTCTACACATCGAACTTTGCGTTTTTGGGACTACATGAAGCATCAATGGTTCTCAACGATTCCAAAATCAAAGATGCTGAAAATCGGCTTGCTGCCTTCCTTTGTCGGATTCAAATATCGTCCCCGACACATCCCGAACTTGCCGGTGCTTGGTTTCGTGCGTTCGATTATGGTGATTGGGATTACTGGGCAAGTAACGCAGATTTGGGGTGGGGTGCTTGGAGCATCGAAACAGGCTGGAGTGTCGCTTGGATATCGTCTGTGCTGGCCTTGAGAGAACGTCACCAATCTCTTTGGGCCGTGCATAAGGGATTCCATGCATCAGGCAACATCTTAAAAGAGATGCTGCCTGACAACTAAGGATTCTATTTGACGGTTAAGGGACTGATATATAGTGTGTTGTCCCCATCGCCTGATCCGGTCATACCGGAGATATCCATGAATGTAATCTGCTTCACCTTGGAGATGTCCAATTTGGCATCCTTTACTGGTGAATCTTCGCTTACAACAAATTCTGAGAATGCAAGGTCAAACTGATTGTAATGGGCTTGACCAGGAACATCTGCGGTGGAACGAAACTTTGCGCCGTCGGTCTGCTCAATTTGAACAAAGAGTTGAGTGCCTTTGTTTGCGCCCGCATTAAAAACCAAGCGTTTCTTCCCTGCCATCCATTCGGGGTGAACCGACTTAACGACCCCATTGACGTGACCGGCACCGACATGATAATCGAGCTTAAGCCACGTACCTTTGAAGGGTGTGTCCTTGGAAACAGACATTCCGTCGACGCCAACTCCCAACCAAGACATTTGGGGGCGATTCAGGTTATCAACTTGATACCCAGCGTCGCCATTGGATGCCTGAGCATCAACGGTTGCCTCTAAAGCTTGAATATCCGACACATACAAGTGTCGCGATCCCGTGGAAATCCCTACGATTTCAGTCAACATTGAATTCTGGGATAGAAAACCTTCGATATCAATCAAAGCTATAGATTCGATCTGGTCAACGTCAAGCTTTCCATCGGGATCCTTTGGAGCGTCAGCTTCCGTTGCCAAAAGAAAATCTGAAGTTGAAAGGTTGATCTCTTGCCACTCATTCTTCGGAACGTGACATATAGCCGAATATCGCCCACCATTGTGCTCACTGAGTGAAACCACGATCGATGTCGCGTGATCACAATTGAGCCACATGTGCAGAGACCCCATTTTGGCCAGCTTTCCAGGAGTAACTTGTACGGCAGCCAAACTCATTTCACCACTTGCGACTTTGTACGAATAGTCCAACGATCCTGGACCATTCTTCAGATGAGCGGCATCATAGGTAGCAGTCAGCTTTGCCCCCGCTCCATTAATCTGCATCGCAGACCAACCTTCGACTCCTCGGTCAAAGGTGTTGTGAAAGAGTGCTGAATCCTGTCCCGACGAAAGGATCAAACCGAGCATGAGTGAAGTAATCATGGTTGCTTAAGAATGCAACGAATCCAAAGTGAATAGGTTGCATCCTTAAGGGATCCAATTTACTTTTGAAGTAACTTTCTAGTAGCGAGCCAAGAAGCACCCAGTTTCAACTGAGCCGGAGAGGCTGTCGAAAGTTTTTCGATCGAATAGATGTCCCTAGTCTTCGATGTTGGAACCGCTTCCACATCTAGCGTCTCCTCACCATGCTTGATGGTGAGCTTGATCGGCTTACCAGCTTCCGCGTTTTGAGTGAGACGTGTCGCATCTTGGCTCTTTGCGCGTACTGTATCGCCAGCGAGCGGCGTACCATTGATCGCTAACAACTTATCTCCAAAGCCGATCTTCCCTTCCAACGCGCCGCGAGCTCCCATGATCGTAACATCTGTAGCACCAGGAAACGCTCCAAAGTTGAAGCCAGTATCCACGTAGGCTTCCGGTTTGACGACAACTCTAAGCCCAACTTTGGCAAGAGTCTCTTCGATCGCCATGCCAGCGCCCTTCATAACGACACGGTCGTAAACAGAACCCATATCCTCACCGCCGAATCGAACCAATTGCTTGCGGATTTCATCCTCTTCGAATCCGGGTCTATCGTTTCGGCACAGGTCCCACAAAGCGTGCTCAACATCATCTAACGTGTGTTTGCCATTGGTGTGGTCGCGTAATTCAATGTCTAAACACATTCCTGCAAGCCAACCCAGGTTGTAATAGCTGATTAAATAGCCATTGCTGTTTCCACGTCCTGCATTAGCTTCATCGACCCGGAGACTCGCTTCGTTTGGACCAACCAATTTGTAAGCGGGGTTGTTTCGAACCGTCTGTAGGTTAGATGCGATCTGAGCAAAATAGGCGGCATCGTCAATTCCGCCATACCGATGTGGAAGTGTGTAGGCAAAGTAGTCGGTTACACCTTCAAGCCACCATAGAGCACCTGTTTCCGGCAACTTTGTGTAGTCGAAAGGCCCCAGAACTTTCGAGCGAATTCGCTTGACGTTCCACAGATGGAAGAACTCATGAGCAAACACACTTTTCACCCTTGGACCTAATCCTGCTGCCATCGTAATTTGGGTGCTACTCAGATGTTCGAGTCCGCCGCCACCGTCCGGAGCATCATTCACCGCGAAGTGCCAAACATACTTGCTATAGGGCGCTCCACCAAAGTAGTCCGTTTCTGCATCCGAGACGAACTTGCAAGCCTTGATCAAATCTGAACGTTTGACCTTGGATCTTGCTGCTCCTCGCATCACGATCCAATGGGTTCTTCCACGACTGACATAGCTGTCAACGGTGAGTTCACCAGTGCTTACAGGGTTGTCTGCCAAAACGTCGTATGTCTTGGCTGTGAAAGTGTTGCCACTATCTTTAATCTCATCTAAGCCCACATAAACTGGCCATGCGTTTGGCGTGTTTACGAGCAAGCGACAGCGTTCCGTCCTTCGGCCTATTTCATACAGGTAGGTAGATGGGCCACTCCAGTGGATTGCCCCGTCCACCGGTTTCAACGCGATATCGTATTCCACGGTTGTCGCTTTCGCTGGTGCAATTTTCCATGTGCAAACATGAGTATCGACAACTTTCTTTTGGATCCCGTCTTGGTAGTTA
>Ga0164297_10000455_pt1 | contig 50418 bp, 59 predicted proteins | sample GEODES058metaG_FD_113539 | JGI IMG/M metagenome (GOLD analysis project Ga0164297, IMG submission 113539) | Dystrophic lake water microbial communities from Trout Bog Lake, Wisconsin, USA - GEODES058 metaG | ecosystem: Environmental > Aquatic > Freshwater > Lake | place: USA: Trout Bog Lake... | reverse complement strand
AGCCACAGGTGCCACAGGTGCCACAGGAGCCACAGGAGCCACAGGAGCGATAGGTGCAACAGGAGCCACAGGTGCCACAGGTGCCACAGGAGCCACAGGAGCCACAGGAGCGATAGGTGCAACAGGAGCCACAGGAGCGATAGGTGCAACAGGAGCCACAGGAGCGATAGGTGCAACAGGAGCCACAGGAGCCACAGGTGCAACAGGAGCCACAGGAGCGATAGGTCCAACAGGTCAATCTGCGGCACAAGGTATCTATACTGTTAGTCCAACAGGTACAACCTTGCAAGCAGGAGTGAATGGATTGATTACATTGAGTGATAATACAAGCAATGTATATCTTATTGATCCAATCACGTTTCCAAATAATAGTTCCATTGATGGAATCGCCAATACAGGCGTAGATGGTCGTATCATTCGATTGATTTGGACAAAATCAGGAGGTGGACCCGATCATATTACATTCACCAATGCGAATAGTGGAGCATCTGCAGGACACCAATTTTATTTATCCAATGCAGCAAATGTAAATGTAGGAACACAAGGTTCGATAACGTTTATCTATATTTCTGCCATCTCACCTGGATACTGGGTTCAAATTGGAAATACTTAATAGAGAGATGTCGCGATGTGCATCCAAATTAGCACGATATCAGACTTATAAATGTCAGCAAATCATGCCCGTTCCCGTGTTTCCGATTTGTTCCATTTCAAAGGTCCCTCCTCGAGCGATCTCGGAGATGAATCCTCCCTTGTTTCCGATGCCAGCAGATAATACTCCAAAAGTAGTTCCCTTGAAAATTTTATCTTATCCTCCCAACGAAACTCCCCCTCCAGGAACCATCTTATCCAATACAACGGGTTCCACGCCTACAGGCTATTTATTATGCAATGGCATGGAAGTATCACGCTCCACCTATCATGATTTATTTGAAGTCATTGGAACATATTATGGAGAGGGAGACAATTCTACTACATTCAATGTACCCAATTTATCATTACACGATGGTCCTCATGACGAGACCAATCCTAACGTTAGTTATATTATCAAAATATAATAGGAATACACTATTAATTTTCCATATCAATTACTAAATAAATAAATGATATGGGAAAAAGATTGATGTTTACATTATTTCTAATAAAATAGTATATATCGGTAGTAAATGTCCCATTTACCACCCTCGTACAATCCATGTGGTCCTCCACCGACTGCATACCCCCCTTATCCCCCTTATCCACCCATTTATCACGAACCTACAACGGTTCCTACACTACGCCTATCCGGCCCAACAGGCCAGAGAGGTCCAATGGGATATACGGGAGTGACAGGGGCAACAGGATACACGGGAGAAACGGGACCAACAGGATACACTGGAGAAACGGGACCGACAGGTGAGACAGGCTCAACCGGTCCAACGGGTCCCATTGGAACAGGTCCAACAGGAGAAACAGGGCCAACGGGTACAACGGGTGCAACTGGCCCGATCGGAACCGGCCCAACAGGTCCAACAGGCGCAACAGGTCCAACAGGCGCAACAGGAGAGACGGGTCCAACAGGAGAAACAGGTACAACTGGTTCAACAGGTTCAACAGGTGCAACAGGACCATTAGGAACAGGTCCAACAGGAGAAACAGGTGCGACAGGTGATACCGGTCCAACGGGTCCCTTGGGAACAGGTCCAACGGGAGAAACAGGACCAACAGGAAGCACAGGAGAAACAGGTACCACAGGTACCACAGGTTCAACAGGTCCAACAGGTGAAACCGGTCCCACAGGTGAAACGGGTACCACAGGTACCACAGGTCCAACTGGACCCACAGGTGAAACGGGTCCCACAGGTGAAACGGGTACGACTGGATCAACAGGTTCAACGGGTGAAACCGGTCCCACAGGTGAAACGGGTACCACAGGTACCACAGGTTCAACAGGTCCAACAGGAGAAACAGGATCGACAGGTGATACAGGTTCAACAGGTCCAACAGGTCCAACAGGAGAAACCGGTACAACAGGATCTACGGGTGCAACAGGACCGATTGGAACGGGTCCCACGGGTCCAACCGGTGCGACAGGACCTACAGGAGATCGTGGTGATACAGGAGAAAGAGGTCCCACGGGAGAAACCGGTACCACAGGTGCAACGGGAGAAACCGGTACCACAGGTGCAACGGGTCCCTTAGGAACAGGTCCCACAGGTGCAATGGGTCCAACAGGAGAAACGGGTACCACAGGATCGACAGGAGAAACGGGTACCACAGGACCTCAAGGTATTCAGGGTATTCGTGGTCCAATTGGAAATACAGGTCCCACGGGAAAGATGGGACCGACGGGTCTTCGTGGTCTAACAGGTCCACTGGGTCTAACGGGCCCCACAGGAAAGATGGGCCCCACAGGTATTCGTGGTTTAACAGGTCCCACGGGAGAAACGGGTCCCACGGGAGAAACGGGTCCAACGGGTGAAACTGGTCCGACAGGTATGACGGGATCGACGGGAACAACCGGTTCAACGGGATCAACGGGTCCCACAGGAACCACAGGTCCCACAGGAGATCGTGGTGATACAGGTCAAACCGGTCCGACGGGTACGACGGGTACCACAGGTACGACGGGTACGACGGGTACCACAGGTACAACGGGAGAAACCGGTACGACGGGTACGACAGGTACCACGGGATCCACAGGTACCACGGGTCCCACAGGAACCACGGGTCCCACAGGCGATCGCGGCGATACCGGCCCCACGGGTCAAACGGGTACGACAGGTACCACAGGTACGACAGGAGATACAGGATCGACGGGAACCACGGGAACCACGGGTACGACAGGATATACAGGTACGACGGGTACAACAGGAGAAACCGGTTGCACAGGTGATACAGGTCCAACCGGATCAACCGGTACAACGGGTACCACGGGTCAAACCGGTCCCACAGGAACCACAGGACCCACAGGTGATCGTGGAGACACAGGTCCCACGGGTCAATCAGGAACCACAGGTACCACGGGTACCACGGGAGAAACGGGTACAACAGGTACAACAGGTACAACGGGAACCACGGGAACCACAGGTACCACGGGTACAACGGGAACCACAGGAACCACAGGTACCACGGGTACCACGGGTACCACGGGAGAAACCGGTCCCACAGGAACCACGGGTCCCACGGGAGATCGCGGTGATACAGGTCCCACAGGTCAAACTGGTACGACGGGTACAACGGGAACCACAGGTCCCACAGGTACCACGGGAGAAACGGGTTGCACGGGTGATACCGGTCCCACGGGTACAACGGGTCCTACAGGAACCACAGGTACAACCGGTACAACAGGAACCACAGGTACAACCGGTACGACAGGAGAAACCGGTCCCACAGGAACCACAGGTCCCACAGGTGATCGTGGTGATACAGGTCCAACGGGTCAGACAGGAACCACTGGTACCACGGGTACCACAGGAACCACAGGTACGACGGGTCCCACAGGCCCAACAGGGTCCACAGGACCGATGGGAATGACAGGATACACGGGTCCACAAGGTCTGAATGGTGCCACAACAGGACGGATTTTGTATTTGAACAACAGTGTCCCAAGCGATGTTGTACAAGGAGATTCCAATCTATCGATTCGACCTGATACCAATTCGACCAGCGTCATTACCTCCTCCCTTTCTGCAGGAACCACCTTGTTGTCTAGCTTTTCCGCACTCATTTCAAAATTGGAAGTGGAAAATTACATTCAAGAGGGATTATGGGACATGAATTTGTTTGCGGATGCAGCAACTTCTGCGGACATTGATAAGGTAAGTCTGTATTTTAAAGTCTATGGACGAACCGATCAAGGTGTTGAAACCGAAATCAGTGGAGATTCTAGTAAACGCCTTCTTTCCTACACCAATCCCTATGAAGTAAAATTAACCCTGTATCATGAATACACATCACTTCTCCCTTATTCGATCTTAGTGGTCAAGATCTTTGCGGATGCGATTTCCCCTGCAACGATACAAACGTATTATGAGGGAAGTGGAACGTATTCACACATTCACACGTCGTTTACAGTACAGGGCTCAACCGGTCCGACAGGAACCACAGGTCCCACAGGAGATCGTGGCGACACGGGTCCCACAGGATCGACGGGATCGACGGGATCCACAGGTACCACGGGATCCACAGGTACCACAGGATCTACTGGTTTTACAGGTCCCACGGGTGAAACCGGTCCAACCGGTCCCACAGGTGATACAGGTTCTACAGGAACAACCGGTCCAACGGGTCCAGTTGCAAACGGAACCAATGTCGCGGCCAGTTATTATTCCGTGATCACGCAAAATATCAAAACGACGGAGCCAACGTTTTTCCAATTTGAGGAGACTGGATTTCAAACAGGTGTACGTAAGAATGTAGGAAGTACACAAATTCTGATTGATATTGGTGGTGTATATGAAGTATGGCATTCAGTGGAATTGCATTCTCAGATTGATCAGAATGTATATACCAATTTTTGGATTCGTGTAAATGGTTCGGATGTTCCTCGTACCAATCATCGTGTGGAGACGACCAGTCATATGATGGATTCTACCCCCATTGTTCCCTATGTGCTGTCGCTGAGACAAGGTGATACCATTAGCTTTATGGGTAAGAGCAGTGCACCAATCAACACTGATATTCAGGCCTATGCCATTCAGGGTGATGGCATGCCTGATATTCCATCGATTGTGGTGGGAATCAAGATGATTGCAAAGGACATTGGTTTACCTGGATATACAGGTCCCACAGGTCAAACTGGTACGACCGGTACCACAGGTACAACTGGTGTTACGGGATTTACAGGAGAAACCGGCCCCACGGGTACCACAGGACCCACAGGAGATCGTGGAGACACGGGTCCCACAGGTCAAACGGGAACGACAGGTACCACAGGAACCACGGGAACCACAGGTACGACGGGTACAACGGGAACCACAGGTACAACGGGTACCACAGGTACGACGGGTACCACGGGAACCACAGGAACAACTGGATCAACAGGTACCACAGGAGAAACCGGCCCCACGGGTACCACAGGACCCACAGGAGATCGTGGAGACACGGGTCCCACAGGTCAAACCGGTACAACGGGTACCACAGGTACGACGGGTACGACAGGAACCACAGGAACCACAGGAGAAACGGGTTGCACGGGTGATACGGGTCCCACAGGTACGACGGGTACCACAGGAACCACAGGTACCACAGGATCAACCGGTACGACGGGTACGACGGGTACCACAGGAGAAACGGGTACCACGGGATCGACAGGTACAACGGGTCCGACAGGTACGACGGGTCCCACGGGAGATCGTGGAGACACAGGTCCCACGGGTCAGACGGGTACAACAGGAACCACGGGAACCACGGGAACCACAGGAGAAACGGGTACAACTGGATCAACGGGTACGACGGGTACCACAGGTACCACGGGTACAACAGGTTCGACGGGTTCCACGGGTGCAACCGGTTCAACTGGTTCAACAGGAGAAACGGGTACAACAGGTACAACGGGAGCAACAGGACCGTTAGGAACAGGTCCCACAGGAGAAACTGGTCCAACCGGTCCCACGGGTGATCGTGGAGACACGGGACCCACGGGTCAAACCGGTACCACGGGTACAACGGGAACCACAGGTACGATGGGTACAACAGGAACCACAGGAGAAACGGGTTGCACGGGTGATACGGGTCCAACGGGAACCACAGGAACCACGGGTACAACAGGAACCACAGGTACCACGGGTACAACAGGAACCACAGGTACCACAGGTACCACAGGAGAAACGGGTACAACCGGTTCGACGGGAGAAACGGGTCCGACGGGAACCACAGGTCCCACAGGAGATCGTGGAGACACAGGCCCCACGGGTCAAACGGGAACCACGGGTACCACAGGTACGACCGGTCCTCAGGGTCCAGTGGGACAAGTGGCGATCATGTCATTGTATCCAGCAACGGCGCAGTCGATTCCTTCCACTACGTTATCTCTTGTTCAGTGGGGATCTTCGGATTACTCTCAGACGGTGGGAACCATGGGTCTAGCGTATACATCGGGTCTGTTTACGAACATGACTTCGAGTCCCATCCCCGTTATCGTGGAATATGCGTTGATGTTGAGCATGACGGCAGGTGGATATTCGTATCTTGGAATGACAAACGCGGGTCAATTCAATACGTATCGAACCATCTACAACGATACCAATGCATTTACTAACTCGTCTACCTTGGTCATTCCAGTAGGCGCATCAATTGGTGTCTACTACTCGGACAATGATGCAACCGAGGTACAAACCACGTCGCGCATCACGATTGCTCGTTTAACCGCGGGTGAGCCAGGTCCAACGGGAATGACAGGTTGCACTGGTTTTACGGGAGAAACCGGTACCACAGGTACAACGGGTACAACAGGTACAACAGGTACAACAGGAGAAACAGGATACACAGGAACAACGGGTACAACGGGTACAACAGGAGAAACCGGTCCTCAGGGTCCAGTGGGACAAGTGGCGATCATGTCCTTGTATCCAGCAACACCACAGTCGATTTCTGCAAACACATTGTCCCTTGTTCAGTGGGGATCCTTGGATCATACACAAACAATCGGACTAATGGGTGTATCCTATGTATCGGGTCTGTTTACGAACATAACGGGTCATTCGATGCCAATCCTCGTAGAATATTCAATCATCTTGAGTACCACCGCAAATGGATATTCTTACATTGGTATGACCGCGGCAGGCGTCTTTACAAGTTATGGAATTATCTATAATGAAACCAATGGATTTACGAATTCTTACACGATACTGGTTCCAACAGGTGCATCCTTTGGTGTGTATTATTCAGATAACTACGCAACAGAGGTTCAAACATCTTCTCGTATCACGGTTGCCCTCATGACCGCAGGTGAACAGGGTCCAACGGGTTCGACGGGAACCACGGGTACCACAGGATCGACTGGTTCGACAGGAGAGACGGGTCCCACGGGAACCACTGGACCTACAGGCGATAAAGGAGACACAGGTCCCACGGGTCAAACCGGTACAACCGGTACCACGGGAACCACTGGTGCAACTGGTTTCACAGGAGAAACAGGATCCACAGGTACTACAGGAGAAACAGGTACCACAGGTGCCACCGGTTTCACAGGAGCTACAGGAACCACGGGATCCACGGGATCCACGGGAACCACGGGTCCAACCGGTTTCACAGGATCGTCAGGAACCACGGGATCCACGGGAACCACAGGATCGACTGGTGAAACGGGACCCACAGGAACAACGGGTCCAACGGGAGATCGTGGAGACACAGGTCCAACGGGTCAAACGGGTACCACAGGAACCACGGGATCGACAGGATCAACCGGTTCCACAGGAACCACGGGATCGACAGGAGAAACGGGATGCACAGGTGATACGGGTCCCACGGGTACGACAGGAACCACAGGAACAACGGGTCCCACAGGAATGACGGGAACCATTGGACCCACAGGTTCCACGGGTTTCACAGGAGAAACCGGTCCAACTGGTTCGACTGGATCAACCGGCTCCACAGGATCAACGGGCTCGACAGGAGAAACGGGACCTACAGGAACCACGGGACCCACAGGAGACCGAGGAGATACGGGTCCAACGGGTCAAACGGGAACGACGGGAACCACAGGTGCAACAGGATCCACGGGAACCACAGGAGACACGGGTTGCACGGGAGATACGGGTCCAACAGGAACCACGGGATCCACTGGATCAACCGGCTCCACAGGTGCAACGGGTCCATTGGGAACCGGTCCAACGGGATCAACGGGTGAAACCGGTTCGACGGGATCAACGGGTCCTACAGGAACCACGGGACCCACAGGAGACCGAGGAGATACGGGACCCACGGGTCAAACCGGTTCCACGGGTACCACAGGATCCACGGGTACCACAGGTACAACGGGAGAAACGGGTTGCACGGGTGATACCGGTCCCACGGGAACCACAGGTACCACAGGTACTACGGGTTCCACGGGAGCAACGGGTTCGACAGGTACCACGGGTTCGACAGGTTTCACAGGAGAAACGGGTACAACCGGTTCCACAGGATCGACAGGAACCACAGGACCTACAGGAACCACAGGACCCACGGGAGATCGCGGTGATACGGGTCCAACGGGCCAGACAGGAACCACAGGTACCACAGGATGCACAGGATCAACGGGTGAAACGGGTACAACGGGTACAACGGGTACAACCGGTTCCACAGGATCGACAGGATCAACGGGAACGACAGGATCAACGGGAACGACAGGATCAACGGGAGAAACGGGTTGCACAGGTGATACGGGTCCAACAGGAACCACTGGTACCACAGGAACTACGGGAGCTACGGGTCCATTGGGAACCGGTCCAACCGGATCGACAGGAGAGACGGGTCCCACGGGAACCACTGGACCTACAGGCGATCGTGGAGACACAGGTCCTACAGGTCAAACCGGTCCAACCGGTACCACGGGTACCACAGGTGCGACGGGTGCAACAGGAGAAACCGGTCCTCAGGGTCCAGTGGGACAAGTGGCGATTATGTCTTTGTATCCATCCACGGCGCAATCGATTCCTTCCACCACGTTATCCCTTGTTCAATGGGGATCTTCGGATCATTCTCAAACCGTGGGAAGCATGGGTCTAGCGTATACATCGGGTCTGTTTACGAACATTACTTCGGGTCTCATGCCGGTTCTGGTGGAATACGCATTGATTCTAAGTATGACAGCGGGTGGATATTCGTATCTTGGAATGACCATGGGAGGTCAGTTCAAGACCTATCGAACCATCTACAACGATACCAATGCATTTACCAATTCATGCACGGTGGTGATACCAGCAGGCGCATCAATTGGTGTGTATTATTCGGACAATGATGCAACGGAGGTGCAATCCACTTCATGCATCACGATCGCTCGTTTAACTGCGGGTGAACAAGGTCCAACGGGAGAAACGGGTACCACGGGAACCACAGGTACCACGGGAACCACGGGAACGACAGGAACCACGGGTACAACGGGTACAACAGGATACACGGGTACCACAGGATACACGGGAGAAACCGGTCCCACGGGAACCACGGGTCCCACAGGCGATCGTGGAGATACAGGACCCACAGGTCAAACCGGTACCACAGGAACCACGGGAACGACAGGAACCACGGGTACAACGGGAACGACGGGAGAAACCGGTACCACAGGAACCACAGGAACCACGGGTACAACAGGAACCACAGGAACCACGGGTACAACAGGTACCACAGGAGAAACCGGTCCAACAGGTACAACGGGTCTAACAGGAGATCGTGGAGACACAGGACCCACAGGATCATCGGGAACGACAGGAACCACGGGAACGACAGGAACCACGGGTCCAACGGGATACACGGGTCCAACGGGAACCACGGGTACGACGGGAACCACGGGTCCAACGGGAACGTCAGGAACCACGGGTACCACAGGATCATCAGGTACAACGGGAACCACGGGTCCAGTGGGACCCACGGGGTCGAGGGACATGTTTATTACAGGAGGAGGTCCGCATACCAATACCATTCAATACGCGAATGTGCCAATCTTTATGGTAGAAACGGCAGTGGTCGTTTCCTACACTCCAACCTCGCGATTCATGATTGTAGTAAGCATGCAGTCGCGTAATACGATTGGAACGGGTATTTACCTCATTTCCACCATTGGTCGTTCCAACAATAATGTGGTTCCCACTACGGCGAACACCATAAACATCGCGAACAATACCCTCTTTGGAAATACAGAGATTGCACTTGCATCAACGGATACGTATCTCATGGCATCTTCATCGTCGTCGGCGCCATCGGGCATTGGCAATGCATACTCGTTTATTGATAACCCAGGTACGGGAACATTTACCTATTCCGTGCGTCTGGTATCGAATGCAACATTAACCATACGACAATTTTACATTAATGTCATTCAAGTAAATGGTTAAAAATAAAACAATAGAATAGAAATGTCTTGCGAAGCATCAACTTGCCAAACAGGTGGAAAACGAAGTACAAGAAGTACACGTAGTAGACCGCTACGTAAAACACGTAAACAACAAGGCGGTGGTTGTGGATGTGGTGCATCGGTTGCACCATTAATGGGAGGATACCGTCCGACCAAACGTAATCTGGCATATCGTCGTTTGTGGAAAAAAGGAAAGTCCATTGGTTTTACGATGTTGGCATCGTTAAAAGCAAAGGGTCTCATTCCGAGATCAAATGGAACACGCCGAGTGTCAAATAAATACCGTTAAGCAATCAAACAGCCAGATTGATCATGAAATTCATTGTGAAGACGATGACGATCGGCGTCTTTTAGGCGTGCATCTTGCCATGATCCACCTCGAACATTTTCAATTCCGTACTTGCGCATGGCCGTTTTGGTATAGAGATCTACTTCACTCGCTGATTTGAAGGGGATAACAGTGTCCATGCGAATGGGCTTATGGATTTGAGTCCAAAAAGGTCCTAGGCCTTCACGATGTTCTTCCATGGCCTTGACAGGATCCTTCGATTCACCTACATAGTATTTTCCGTGCTCCAATTGCAAAATGTAAATGGCGGTAGTCGACATACTCTATCTTAGAGTAGAGAAAAATTCCTTAAATTCATATCTAAAGACTCGTAAATAAATAGCTCGTAATGGAATACGAGGAAGAGAAAGAACAAGAAATAACCTCGCGTCGAGGCTATCTCTTGAAAGATTTGTCTCGAGCCTTTCTTCAGAATCTCGGAGATGCGGGATCAGTTGCATCAGGTAAATTACTTCACTATACGGCGGACATGATCACATCGGGTGGTATGTTATTATGGGAAAAACTATGTTGGGATTATGCATTTGAACACATTGGTGTTGCCTCGCCCCGTATCTTTCACTATTTGTTTCGGAAATGCAAAGAGATCAAGGATAAATCCGCAAAACATTCATTTGATCTCTTTTGTCGATCGGCGGATGTTCAACGTCAAACGGCGGAGATTGTATTGATTCTTCAGAATTGTCCGAAGAAATCAAAACCCAAATTTCCGTCGGTTCCGATCGAGACACATGAAAATGAGAATTGGTTGCGTTCGGTATTGCAAACAACGGATAAAGCGGCGGTAAGAAAGGTATGGCAACGAAATACTGATTTGGAGCAGATGTTGCATGCCGCGAATGAAATGGTATTTGCGATAACGGAAGGAGCGACAGAGCGTGCGCTATTTTGGATCAAATGGTTAATGGAAGAAGATGCATTGACGAGAAAGAAATTCAATTCGGGTCTAACGACATTAGAACGTGGTCCGCCGCATTTGAAGGGTGCACAGAAGACATCGGTGGGATATTATTTGATTGCAGTTCTTGCAGAAGTATACAAGGAATTTGCAGAGAAGGGGATGGTGAGAATGCATGAAGAGTTTCAGGCTCTTTTGGATATTTATCGATCACCGGATCCAAGAAATACACAAAAAAGAAAGATGGATGCATTTGGAGTGATGGTGCAGATTCTGACGGATGTTCCAAAGTGGAAGGTTCCTGCTGCACCGAGTCTGGTAGTGGACCCAGGGAAATTGGAGCGTATGGTGGCACAATCGGAGGGGTTCTTTCGTGAAGTGTTGATGCTTCCTCTCCCTTCAAAGTTATTGCCTGCCACGGTGACGGGGTTGAAAAAGAAGAAGGAGAAGGAGATATCTCAAGAGGATAAACTGAAACAGAAGTTGGATATGATTGATCAGGCAGCAATGAGTTTTTACAAGCTATAAGCACTTTTTAGGAAAAAGTGCACAAAAAGGCAAACACTTCATAGTGAAAAAGTGCGCAAAAAAGAGTCGTTTATAAAAATGCCTAACCGAATAGAATGAATTTTATCCGGTTATCCAAGATGGTGATTAATACTTCGAAGATTAGTACGATTGTTATGAATAAAAATAAGTTTAATATTTATTTATTGGATAAAGAGGTATACAAAAGAGAAGTATGGGTTGGACCTCCGAGTATTCATTTGAATCATATGTATGTTGAAATATGTAAGAAGACAGACCCTTATGATTATTTAATTATGAAGCGATGGATCGAAGAGAATACCACTCAGGGGTCCATTTGATAGGAACGTAGAATACATTCATCCGAACATCGACGACCACCCTTTGGTAGATGAAGAACATAGACTCCGTGGGGAACGGAAAGGAATGTCTGATTCATGGCGCGTGGATGAACACGAGGTTCGTTGTCGATACGAAGCACGTGAAACATGGTAGTAAATACCATAAAGAGAAAGATGGTTAAAGCAATGCGATTCATGTTGATGATTTATCAATGATCAAGATGAATCAAATTTATAAAAAACGTACCTTTCTGCCGCCTTTTTCTCGTTTTTGCACACTTTTCTCAAGCGGCAAAGCCGCGCACTTCGTAAAGTGTTCCGCTCAAAAGTGTCTCAGTACATCTCATCACGGTGCTTTCGTTGATTCCATCCGCCATCGCATTCGTAATCCTCTTCCTCTTCTTCTTCATAATCATCTACGTCAGGATCATCGGACTGATAGGGTTCATCCGAATTCTCACTTCGATAGGCATCTGAGTACTTTTCGTCGTCGCTGTCGGCCTTTTTCGAGGGAATTCGAAGACCAACAATGCCTGACTTGCGAAGTTCTCGCTCGTCCTTTGCAATGCGTTCTCTCTCTTTGGATTTCAGTTGTTCCGCGATTTTTTGTTTTTCCTTTTCTTCTTTTTCTTTGATTTCGTCTTCCTTCTGCTTCTGGGCCCATTCACGAGACAAGGCGGCAAAATTCATAACCTTTGGGGGTTCGGTAGCCTTGGGAACCGCTTTTCCAAGAGAAGGGAACTCTTCTGCAGATTCAACATTGGCCACAACGATTCGGCGTTTTTCAGAGGCTTCCATGGGTTTGAGGGTGGCAGCGGCCAGTGTGGTGGGGGCAAGTTTGGGAGCACGTTGGGCAGGGAGGCTCGTGTTCACCAGTCCGTCTGCGGCACGATTCAGAAACACGGCAGGCTTGGAAGCGGTCGGCTCAGAAGTCGTCTTCTCGGAAAGCTTGGACCAGCGGGAAGCGTAGGACATGATAGATTATTATGTGCGCGTTGGTTTAAACTAACATAACTCACGCCTTCAATTTTTTATTTCGACTCGTTTGCGATCGATAAATAGATCGCATGGTTGATTGCTCCATTTGCAATAAAGAAGATCAAACACGTTTTTCTCTTCTTCCGAAAAATAATCGGAACCATCTCGATGATGGGAGATAATTCCGATTTGAAGATCGGTTTCTTCTTCTAGCTCATAGTACTTTTTCAAAAGAGGAAAAAGCTCATGGTGCAATTCGATATCCAATCCTTCCTCGTATTGACTTGATGCATAACCGATGTATTTACCATAATATCGAATTTCACCATATTTGATTCGAAAGAGAAAGGTGATGATCATTACTAGTGAAAAGAAAAGTATTTAGTCTTGATAAATCCGACGTTTTTGAATTTTGACCCATCCTTCTGCCATGGATTCTAATATCATCCAGTTATGTAATTGAATAAGATAGTAGATCTCTTGGTGGTTGAGATAGGAAGCGGGTAGGTACAATTCAGAAACGAAAGAGTGTTGTAGAAGATAGGATGCATACTCAATCGTCAACATGCTATCTTATAATAAAACGATCGTGTTTAGATAGATTCGGACTCCGAATCGGTTTCTGTTCCTGTGCTATCGTCGTCTGATATCTCCGTATCGGTTTCGGTCTCGGACTCCGATTCAGGATCAGGGCGCCATTCGATGCCACAATAAAACTGTGGGGCATGAGCCATATCCATACCATCAAAGATTGGATTATCTTGAATAAATGCAGCGAGTGCGTTGGCTTGTTCAACCGTATCGTCTAGCTCCTCAGGACAGAATCCAATAATAATACGCGCGTATTCTTCTTCATTCATTAATGGATAAAAAGAAGGGAGAATCGATTTGATTTCAAATGGAATGGGAATCATTCCATTAAGGTCATACATCATTGGAATGGATTGATGGACGTTCATATCAGATGGAAGTTGAATTTCATAGCCAAAAAATACAAATGGCGTATAACACATCGGACTCCGTATCTATTAGTTGGAGGGAGGATAATGTCTCCATTCCAATGTACCATCGGATATTCGAAAGAGAGAAAGAGGACAGGTTGGAGAGTAATATCCGAGGGACATGATGATTTCAACTTGATCGATTTTTGGATGATGCTGGAACGCGGTGTAGATTTGATCTTGTGTAATTATATCACGAAATAGATTGAAATTGCAGTAGAGTAATGTAGTATTTCGAGATACGTGATCCAAGATGGATTGGATCCGCATAGGAATATCGGATTCAGGAATGATTCGGCGTAGTGAGATAGAAGCATATGTTCGAGGTTCCATGAGACTTAAATCCAAATATCGAACATTATGCTCTTCTAAGTATTGAAACCATTCAGGGATAAAATGAAAGAGTCGTCTGATATTCAATAAAAAATCATCTTGAAAGCTACGATGCAGAGAAAACATAACCTCAAACGGGTGATGGAAATAATGTAGAATATGAGAGATAACATTGCGTCTTCGATGAGCTCGTTCCAAGCGTGTATCTTCACATAATCGCTTCGAAACACACGCCAGGGTTCCAAGTTCAGCCTCATCGAGAAAGAAGAGAAGAGTAGAAGGAAGCTGATAGGAAAACCACATAGTGAATATGACAACACAGTAGTTTAAATAACCGATATGCTAAAAAATAACGTACCCTGATCCCATTTTGTATTTTACCATTTGATTGATGATTGAAAGGGTTCTTTCAAAGAAGCCTGTTCTCGTTCAAATGAGTTAATATAATATCGATAGTATTGAGCCTGCCCTTCAAAACGGCGAGTCAGTTTCATAAGTTTGGCGTTGTATTGTGCAAGATTTCGTGCACAGGCACGCATTCGCTCTTTTACCTTTCTTTCATGTAATTGACGCTCCATGTAGGGAAGAACGTCGAATTTGATTTGATCGTAGAGCGGACGATAAACAGAGAGGATATGATTCAGGTTTTCTTGAAAGGTTTTGGAGGTGTGTTGAAATGCGCCCGTTTGAAGATTGCGCAGTTGGATAAAGTATTGTGGGAGAGCTTCTACCACATTTGATGCATTTTCATTGATTTGAATACTGGAAAGAACATATCGTTTGTAAAAGTAGGGTGGGCGACTCATGACGCTTCCTGCATGGGAAGTAAGACACGCCACCAGATCATTATAGAGATCGCGGATGGTATCATTTTTGAGAAGAGCAGGATTGGCTTCCTTGATCATGGAATAGACATATCGCGTCCAAGGGAGAGAATCAATCGATCGAGTGGTGCGTTTTGAGGGAACATTCCATTTGATTTTCTTTGGTTTTTGAGCACGAACACGGGGCTCTTTTGGCTCTTTGGTGGATTGGCATTGGATTAAGATCGCATCGATGCCTGGTGAACCAGGAAGGGAGGCCAGCCAGGCATCCACCGATTCAAAGTGTTGTTTTCCCGTTTGTCCTGGAGCTTTGATTTGAAGAAGTCCCTCATTCAGTACAACTGCGGTATAGTGAACATCGCGGTTCTCGTCGCAGGGAAAGAAACGAAGCAGAGTATGAGCAGGATACATGGTGATGATTTCTTTTTCTGCACTCCATAACTTCAATTTTTATTGCGAATCGCATGAAAAATTGAGGTGGTTGATCGGATCAAGATCGTACTACCAAGCATGGAACCAACCGAATATGAACTGGTAGAGATGGCAATTGTACGAATGGAAGCAAGTAGTTCCTTAAAACAGACTTTCTTCTATTATGTTCCTTTATGGATGATTACGATAATATGTTCCTCCATTCTATATGTTGCGTATTATGCGAGAGATATTATGGAATTGCGTTCGGTATCGGCAAATCTAACTGCATGGTCTTCTTTCGCCATGTTGATCATCGAAATCGTGTTTATTGCGTATCGACATCCTATCCAGTTTGAATGGGCAAAATCTCTTATTGAAGTCGCACTGCGACTGAATTTATTTCATCTTATCATTATGGCGAGTTTCGTATCGTATGTAAAAACAAGTGGGGATTTCACCACCTATTTCACATGGTCTTATATTCTTACGATACCGATTTTGATTCTTTCCTTGATTCCAATTCTAACTCGTATGTATGGTTATTCATAATCGCGAAAGGCAATTCCTACAGGAAAGCGGGGAATGCCATCATCGGTCAACTCTTGAAATCGAACGGTCAGTTTCTTACCAAGATAGGATGCGCCTTTTTGAAAGAGTTCCGCTCGTTCTTCGTGGGTTCCACGTGGACGGCAATGAAAGGTATCACCCTTTTCGGTCTTGCACATCCATAGAACACATCCTTTCTCTGCACCCTCGCCTTCTTTGAATCCTACTACCTCATATTCGTCATCAAGGAACTCTTTGTATTTGAGAAGATCTGCCGAGCGAACGTTCTTATAGACTCCTGCAGGGTTGCGCAACATAATTCCCTCGAATCCATCTGCAACAAATCGCGCGTGCTGTTCTTTCATTTCTGCCTCTGATTTACAGGTGAATGTGGGAACAAGAACCAAATGCTGAAAGGAATGAGAGGCAAAGAGTGTTTGGAGCGTGCGGTGGCGTTGATCATAGGAGTCGCCTTGAATAAGATCGTAAATGTGGTATTTTATTTTTTGTTGTTTTTCGAGGTCTCCTGCTTTGAGGGTTTCTTTCTTGACAAGGCCGACAATTTCCTGAAAGGTCAACTCATTGGTATAGAGTTCACCGTCAAGGATGAGATCGGCAGGAAGCCGATTGAGCTCGGCAAGAATATGTTCCATGTGAGGAAAAGTCTTGCGAAGACGGGAAAAGAGACCGCGACCTGGAATGCCGACGCAACGGGTTCCGTCTAGTTTGGGTTGAGTGAAACAAGGAAAAGGAAATCCTTTGCCTCGTTTTTGATATTCGTGGGCGAGCATGGGCAAGGGAACGTCTGAAGCAATTCCTTTTCCACGTGAAATGACGCTTGAGGGGATCACCAAACAGCCCGAAGGCTCTTCCTCTTCGACCACACTGTTTACTTCGGCGTATCCGCTTTCTTTCATTTTGATCCAGGAAGCGCGAGCCTCTGATACGGCTTGTTGGACAGGTGTGGTTTCGTTTTTCTTTCCAATGTTTTTGCCTTGAGAGATGATTTTTTCGCTGACTTGCATCTTGCCGTCGAGATAGCCACGGGTGATGAGAATGACGCCTTCACCATTGCGGTCTTCAACCGAAATGGTCCAGACTTTGGTCTTACCGAGAACGCCTTCGCCGTGGAGAGTGGGGAAATGAGACATGGTGTGTTGGTGTTTAGGAATAAGGAATTCAATGATTCAATTTTATTTTAGAGCCTTCTCTCTCTTTTGTTGACGGTATTTACGCTGGTATTCTTTTTGGTAATCTTTACGTGTTTTCTCATCTTGAAGAACGACTACCTTTTCATCGGTATCCACTTTCTGAACCACAATGTTCACTGGCTCAAACGTCTCGGCTTGCTTGGCATAATCGTCATCCTTGATTTCAATGACTCCAATAATGGGTTTGGCCTTTGCTTTCTTTACTGGTTTTTGTTCGACAGGCGTCTCTGTTTTCGACTCGGTCATCGGTTCGATCTTGATTTTTTTAATAGTGGTTTCACGCAATGTGGCGTTTTCTTTTTCAAGTTCCTCAATACGCGCCTTAAGAAGACGAATTTGATCAGCATATTGAAGGACGTCTGTATGGAGCAAATCGATAATGGGTTTTAATACGAAAATTGAACTAACAATTGACATTCTAACATTATAGCATAAAGATTGTTTAGATTCATTATCAGAATGAACTTCTTTACGACCACTCATTTAAAACCTGCTACGTATCGCACCTACCAAACTAGACTTAACAAATGGATTTCGTTATTCCAAGAAGAACAGGCCAGCATTGTATTTATCTATACTCATCCCAATTATGCAACGGTTGTCATTCGAAAGCATTTGGAGACAATCGGTCAAGATACACCTATGACAGTAAATTGTTATATCAAGGCGATCATGTCTGCCACAGAACATAATATAGATCTCTTCCAACACATTTCAAAGGACAAAATGCAGGAATTGGATAAGAGATGGAAGGAGCTTCGTCAGATAACCTATCAAAAGGCATTTTCCTATCGAATGGAGCAGGAACCCTCTAAGGGCCAATCTGAAAAATCAGGTGTTTCCTTGACATTGAAGGATCTGATTGAAAAGCGAGATTCTATGAAAGAAGGATCAATGGATCAACTCTTAGTAGCATTTTATACCTATCTTCCACCCGTTCGAGCGGATTACTATGCTACGCAGATTATTCGAAAGGGGGAACAACCTACGGAGCCGAATTATATTGAATGGACCCCTGATCATTCACGAGTGATCATAACCGAATTTAAGACGGTCCGATTGTACAAAGAAATTACGAACGATCTTCCGAATGAACTCCATCGATTGTTGTGTCTCTCTCTTACCAATCAACCAAGAAGCTACTTATTTGTCAATAAAGAAGGAAATCCGTTTACACGAAATGGATTTTCGATATGGGCATCCAATCGTTTGCTTGCGATCTTTGGAAAGGGGCTGACGTTGACCATGCTACGGCATATTTACATCTCTTCTTTGGATTTTAACCTTCCTCCTTCGACCCTTAAACAAATTGGAGACAAAATGGGTCATCATCTTTCCCAACAATTATTGTACAAGTGGAAAACAGACTCCACGGTATTCGAATAAAGAGTATAAAGTTTATTTTTAAATAAATTATATTTAAATATATAGAATGTCTTCTACTACCTTCACGATGACGGCGAGTGGTCCATATTCAGAGTATGCGTTGCCCTATACTACGGAACCTCTTCCGAATCAACCCACTCCTCTTCCTCAACCGCCGACTTCCGATTTTGTTGCATCTGCAAAACCAGGATATCCAAAGGATCTTGTACCTCCTCCAGATTATTTGAAGAACGCTAGAGTTGTAAGTAATAATACTCCGATTGTTCATACACGTACATTATATCCAAATGTAAATCTCCCGTCAGGCGGAGAAGGAATTTACAATGACACTGCAGGTAATGGATATGCTGTATATCCAGATGGATCCGTATTTCATGTTGATATGACGGGAATGACTCAAGGTTCCGCAGTATCGTCTCCCAATTTTTCGGGATGGGTAAAAATTATGGATTATTATGCAGCCAATGGATATTTTTGGGGTGCGTCTAATGTAAATCAACTTAATGTAGGAAATGGAAACTATACATTTCAAGAGGGAGGCTATCCTGGATCATATGGATTTCGCAACCCAAGCGTAATGTTGCCTTTTTATTATCAGTGCTATCAGGATCATCCGTCGTATACAGCCCTTACATCTGATTATAACGTGTTCTATGGTGGATATATGTATGGTAGAACAACATTTAGCCTGAATGAATTATTTAATATAATGGTCAGCGGTGGGTTGTATGTTAAGAATGGATCTCAATATGCACCTGGATATAGTTGGTGGGGTGGAGATTCAATTGTATATCCATATGGAGATATTTATATGGTTAAGCTGATCATTCAGTCCAGTCCTCCACCATCAACCATTACTGCATTGGGTGAAACGGCATCATTTGATCTCGGTTCCGCTTATCAATTGGGATCATACGGATACTGTGCTGGTGGTTATCCGAACTATCTTGAACCAAATGTTTGGAAATTGGGTGGATCAAATGATAACACTACATGGTATCTTGTAGATTCGGTATCAAATGGAAATGCAGGAAGCGGTGATGCGCGTTCTTTTACTCCATCTGGTCCATCATCTACAACTGCTTTTCGATATTATCGCTGGATTCTACAAGCATTATCGAATGGTGGTACGTGCTATATGGGAGGTTTCTTCTTGAAAAATACAAGTGGTAATGTTATTAATGCAACTGTTATTCAAAATAACATCGTTTCTACCTATCACGGAGGAGGCCATGCTAATTTTTCCTATTGGATCAATCGTACTTCATTTGGAGGAGGTAGTGAAGACATTTTACCCAATTATAATGTAACATACAATGGTTCAAATTCAACAACATTGATCACGGCCGCACCCGCTAGTACACCAGGTGCGCCTACTTCATTATCGGCTTCAGCAGGAAATCATAGTGTATCGATTTCGTTCAGTGAAGGTTCGAACGGCGGATCATCAATTACAAATTACAAATATTCCTTGGATGGAGGTTCAACCTTTACTGCATTCAGCCCTGCTCAGACAACCAGTCCTGTTACCATTACGGGATTGACCAATGGTGTATCCTACACGATCCAATTGAAGGCAGTCAATTCATCTGGTGATGGTGCTGCATCTGCTTCGATTACAGCCACTCCCAGTACCGTCCCTGATGCACCCACCAATCTGATAGCATCCTATGCAGGAAGTGGTGCGGTTCAAATCACATTTACACCAGGATCGGATGAAGGTTCTCCCATTACGAGCTACCAATACTCATTGGACGGCGGATCGACCTTTACCGATGCGAATACCACGGCGGATCCATTTAACGTGTCGGGTTTGACCAATGGACAGTACTATGTGATTGAAGTCAAATCGGTCAATGCAAATGGAGCGGGTGCAGCGTCGTCTTCTGTGGGATACACAGCATATGGTCCTCCAGATGCACCAACCAATATAACATGGGTAGATACACTGAATGGAACGATCAGTGTGAGTTTTACATCTGGATACAATGAGGGTGATGCCATAATTAATTATGAGTATTCTTTGGATGGAGGTAATACGTTTACACCACTTAATCCTTCATATAGCACAAGTCCAATTCCAATTTCTGGCTTGAACATTCGAACTCATTATTCACTTGGATTGCGTGCCGTTAATGCGGCAGGATCAGGCCAGAGCTCTGCTATAATCAATATGTACTACATGTGCTTCTTGGAGGGAACCAAGATCCTCTGCTTCAACCCAGAGACCAAACAAGAGGAGTATTGTGCGATTGAGACCCTTCGTAAGGGATCGTTGGTGAAGACGGTGGATGATGGATACAAGGCCATTGACATGATTGGAACCAGCAAGATTTACAACCCAGGCAACTCGGTTCGCAGCAAGAACCGTCTGTACAAGTGCTCGAAGGAGAAGTATCCACAGTTGACAGAAGATTTGTATATTACGGGATGCCACTCGATTCTGGTGAAGGACATCAGTGAGGAAGAGCGTGCGGAGTTGATAGATTATCAGGGTAAGATTTACATTACGGACAATCATTACCGTCTGATTGCAGCGGTGGACAAGCGCGCGGAACCTCATGCCTCAGAGGGTGTCTTTAACATCTGGCATTTGGCGTTGGAGAACGACAACTATTATTTCAATTATGGTATCTATGCCAACGGACTTTTGGTGGAGACTTCTAGTTTGCGTATGATGAAGGAGTTCTCAGGTATGGATATCGTTCAGTAAGTAAATCAACGATAAAAATAGTTAGAAAAATGTATTGTTTTATCTTGTTATGGATAAAATCATACATGTACCTTTGTATACGTAGAAGATACGGCAAGTCAAATGAAATACGCTTCGATGTAAATCATTTGATTTTAAAATATTCGAGTATATTATAAATGTCGAGCGTTGCAGGAGCATGGATGGGGATCCAACTTCCTAGCCCAACTGTCATTACGAAATGTCGTATTAAAACATATAATCCGACATTACCGTCTTACAGTCCGAGTGAATTATTATTGCTTGGTTCATCCGATGGATCATCATGGGTATCACTTCGTACCATTCTCAATCCATTCAATGATCCAGTCAATGGCCCTGGAATACATAAAACGTATAATTTTACAAACACCGTTGCCTATGCGTATTATCGCTTAGTTATTGTACGAGGAGGAGGTTATGGACGACCTGTTATTTCCTGTTTCTATTTGGCAGATTCATCTGGAACAAACTATCCATCTGGATATTTATCGGGTCCTACCGCAAATGGATATACCTTAACATCGGCTTATGATTTATTAGTCGGTACTCCTGGTATCTCGTTTGGAGGATCATGGCATAATGTAACAACCTATATTGTAAATAATACTGTTGAGGATGAGATCAATTATGTTGGAGGAAATAATTATTCGAATTATAGCCCTTATTCATACTATAATGTCCCTGCATCCATCACGACATATACTCCCCCCAATTCACCACCGAGTGCTCCAACATCATTGTCTGCATCTCCTATCAATCAGGGAGCAATCATTACATTTACTCCTGGAAGTAATGGAAGTAGTCCTATTGTAAACTATAAATATTCGATTGATGGTGGATCAACCTATACTGCATTTAGTCCTGCTGAAGCATCAAGCCCTGTATTTATTACAGGATTGACAAATGGACAAACCTATAATATTACACTTCTTGCAGTAAACCTAAATGGTGATGGAACACCGTCTAGTCCGATTACGGTTAGACCGCATAATGTTCCTGATGCACCCACCAATCTTGTAGCAAGCTATGGTGGACCTGGTTCGGTATCCATTTCATTTACAGCAGGATCCAACCAAGGTGAAACCATTACTAACTATCTCTATTCGATTGATTGCGGGGCATCCTATACCGCGTTGAATCCAGCAGATGGTATTTCACCGATTGTCATTAATGGGCTTACGATTGGACAAACTTACTGTATCGAACTGATTGCCCAAAACAGTCTAGGAGCGAGCATTGCATCCTCATCTGTTCAATATACTGCGACAGGAGTACCAACTGCCCCAACGTCGATTACATGGACCGATCTCTATAATGGATCCATTTCTGTATCATTTACTCCTGGTTCCAATCAAGGATTTCCCATTTTGAATCATGAATATTCATTGGATGGGGGAAATACATATACTGTATTGAGTCCAGTCGATTCCATGAGCCCCATTACCATATCAGGTCTGGGTCAACGAGTCAATTATTCACTGGTTTTGCGAGCCATTAATGCAAATGGAGCAGGCGACCCCTCTGCCGCGGTTCCATTACGCTATATGTGTTTCTTGGAGGGAACGAAGATCCTTTGCTATGATGCGGAAACACAACAAGAAGTGGAGCGTCCGATTGAATCTTTGCGTCGAGGAGATTTGGTAAAGACAACCTACAGCGGATACAAAGCGGTCGATACCATTGGAACCAGTAAGATTTATAATCCTGCCAATTCCATGCGTTCGTTGAATCGTTTGTATAAGTGCTCAAAGGAGAACTATCCAGAATTGAAGGAGGATCTTGTCATAACAGGATGCCACTCGATTCTGGTTGAGGAACTAACGGAGGAGGAGCGTGCGTTGTCGATAGAACTTCAGGGCAAGATCTATGCCACGGATCGTTTGTATCGTTTGATTGCAGCGGTGGATAAGCGTGCTCAACCTTATGAAAAAGAAGGTCTTTTCAATATCTGGCACGTGGCACTGGAGAATGATAATTATTATTATAATTACGGTATCTATGCCAATCGTCTTTTGGTGGAGACAACCAGTCTCCGTATGATAAAGGAGCAATCAGGTATGACCTTGATGGAGTAATGATTGTGATTCAATATAAAAACATAGTTCTCACTATGGAATAGAGAGAACCATGTCTACAACCATTTTGGGAGGAGAATGGCTACAATATCAACTCCCTTCGGCAGTGGTCATGAATTATTATCAGTTGGCTGCATATGTTAATCTTCCTGATAAAGAACAACCCTATTCATGGACACTTGTTGCATCCAATAATGGTTCGTCGTGGACCATATTGGATACCCGTTCGAATCAAACCTATTATTTATGGGAAGATAATTCAGTAGGTCCTACCTATTACAGGACATTTTCAATTAATAATAATACAACCGCCTATCAATATTATCGTTTGATCATAACCTCCACGGAGCCAGAAGCGATCCAACATGGTATGCTTACATTGTATGCATTTAATTTGATTTCAGGCGGAAACATTGATCAAAACGGATTTTTAATGCCAGGAACAGGTGGAACGGTGTTTCCTACTGAAACTCTTCAATCTCCCAATCAAAATGGATACATTACGAGTCAATCGCACAATTGGCATTTTTCATCCGAATTTAGCGAACCACCTCAATATCGATATTATGGTCTCTATGTTCTTTCGGCCAATCGAGGACAAACAATGTCATCAATCAATACCTACATCTATGTTGGTTTGAATTATTACATGAATGCGGTCACCTTACTGAACGAATATACAGGATACAATCCGTTGTATGGTGCACCCATCATTCCAGGTGAATGGCTTCAGATCAGTCTCCCTTCTCCCATTTTGCTATCCTATTTTCAGGTTGCGGCACCAGAGTTCAATAGTCCTTATAATGTAATTATGGCAGGTTCTGTTGATGGAATCAGTTGGATTCCGATTGTTTCTGCAACTGATAATAATAATTTGGCATATCATGGAACAACGGCATATTTAACCATTTCGTGTAGTCCAAATGCGACAATGTATCAACATTATCGTCTCATTCTTGCAGTGGGAGATATATTTAATCACAATTCAATTACACTACAAGGATTCAATTTGATTTCGGGAGGAACGTATGATCAAAACGGATTTTTTCCACCAGGTTCAGGTGCAACCATTTATCCTACACAGGTTCTAACTTCTGCACAGGAAGCAGGATATACGTTGACACAATCGAGTGCATTCAATACATTTTTGGATGAAAATGGAACGATTGCGGATGGATGGTACATTCTTACAAAGAACAGGGCGAATCAGACACTTAATTCGATTTTGAATACGCAGGTTGCAATGTATTCGTATGGTGCGGTGTATAGCGCGGACGGATATTACATGGGTTCCATCTCTACACCGATTGGTCGTGCGGAAACAACCATTCAGATTCCGTTGCAGAATCCGATTTGTTTTTTGGAGGGGAGCAAGATTCTCTGTTTCAATACAGAGACTCATCAGGAAGAATATCGTGCCATTGAGACGATTCGAAAGGGGACTCTTGTGAAAACCCTGGTACATGGCTACAAACCAGTGGACATGATTGGAACCAGCAAACTATACAATCCAGGAAACCAGAAACGATCCAAGAATCGTCTGTATCGTCTACCGACAACAAACTACCCAGAATTGACAGCGGATTTGTTTTTGACAGGATGTCATTCGGTTCTTGTGAAGGATTTAACCAAGGATCAACGACGATATCTCATGGCGATGCAGGGAGAAACATATGTAACCGATAAGCATTATCGCCTCATTGCATGTGCCGATGCACGGGCGGAACCGTATGCGGTGGAAGGACTCTATTCCATTTGGCATCTTGCATTGGAACACGAGGATCAATATATGAATTATGGAATTTATGCGAATGGACTCTTGGTAGAAACCACCAGTAAGCGAATGTTGCGGGACCTGTCAGGTATGGATTTGGTATAAGATTCGGTTAGAAAACAGTATTGGAAGGTGCATAATAAGATAATTCATTCACAATATAGACATGTTTGACATCCGGTAATTGAATGACATGGTTGCAGAATACACTGTCTTCGCGGCGATGAAACTGTGGATCTTCAGGAAATTGAATCTTATTGATAATGGATCGTTGAATGGATACTTGAGAGTGATGAATGTGTTGATGAAGAAATTTATGATGCTCAATATGAGTGGTACCACCTGATCGTGTTGGTTTCATGGTATTGATACGTAGTTCGATAGATTCAATGGGACGAAAAATAGTATTATCACCACTTTGATAATTATGAAGAATTATTTGACAGGCGTGTTCTTGAAATACTTTTTTTAGAATTTCAATACGTTGAGGGTGCATTCGATCATCGGCATCCATAAAGGTTATATAATCCATATCACGCAATCGATCCATGGTAATGTTTCGATTTTGTGCGGCATTTCGTTTTTCGGTAGTGAAAATAATCTCCAGAGGAAACGAATATTTATGCATGGGAGGAAAGTAAGATGTTGAGGAACAGCTAATGCATACTCGGTCAGGTAGGACCGTTTGGGCTTCGATGGAATCAAGCAAAAAAAATAAATAGGGGAGATGTTTATCAAAGCATGGAATGGCGACCCCTATTTTCATTTCTATTTACTTTTTTATTTTTATGAATGATTAATCGCAATTATTGATCTTGCTTGTCGCCTTGCTTTTCACGGCGTAGCTGCGCCAGCGTCAACTCTTGACCGTCTCGTACAACGCTGCAGAGACGCCACGGAAGTGCCTGAAAGGTCCGAGTAATGATGCCTGCCTCCTTGAGAGCGAACATGAACTTGTAGAGAATCTCGCCAGGCTTGGCCGAAGATGTTCCTTGAAGGGAAGGAACGTCCTCACACTTCAGTACCAGCATCTCGGTTCCATTGTAGACCGCTTCCAGCTTCGAATGGATGAACTTGCCATTGGCATCCTTTCCTTTGATGATGGAGAAGTAGACTGTCTCATCACGAAGAAGGATCTCGGACAGTGGCATGGGTGGCTCTTGCTCCGAAGGCGCCGTGCGTTGGGTGGGTGGCGAGCGGCGATGATCAAGGGGGGCCAGCGGGATGGACGTTTTCAGGCTTGGATTGGCGCCGAGTTGGTTATGGATGGCCAGAATGTTGCTCTCTACAAGGGCAAGACGGGTCTGGAGCTCGTTGATCTTGGCGTGAAGGAAGTACTCGTTTTGATTCATTGTGGTAGGTCTGATTGACGATTGGTTGATATCGACCATCAAATTTTATTTTTTATGAAAAATAAAATCTGATTTTTTATATTAGGCAACGTATTTTGGATGTTTCTTGATATCAATAAGGATTTGTTTGAGAGTGGCAATGATTCTAACCAGTTCAGAACGATTCAGATAACAAAGGTATTCTTGGTACATCTGGATGAGGTCCGTCATATGAGAATTGATCTTGTTGCGAAGCTGGCTGTGTTGGATGACGGAATAGGCCTTGCTCTTGAGGTTCCAGAACGTTTCTTCTAACTCCTTGATTTCTTTGGAATGAGTCTGAGTGTAAATGGAGTTCTCAAACTCTTTCATTTTGGAGACAATGGTTTCACGAAATCGTGGCTCGTAAATGAGAATGGTGGGGTGAGCAACCAAGTGCTCAAAGATGTGTATGCTGATGGCGGTATGATCCTCTGGATTGAAACTAGATTGAGAGCGTTCTAGCATCATGCGAATGTAATGTTTGGTTCCCATGTATTCAGTAAAGCGATCATTGGTATGAAGATCGGTGATTGGAACAAATGGATCTGATCGGGGTGCAAAGGTGAGTGGATTGCTCTCTTTCGGAGACGGAATTGTGATGAAGGGAACACGAGGCGAATTGCTAGGATTATTTGGATACGTTGACGAAGGAAGAAAAGGAGAGAATTTGTCGCAATGGGTCCATTCCTCTTCTTCAATCACTTCACAGACAGAATCACCCATAACCGAGTTCACGCGACTCGAATTCTTGGGACGAAGAATATTGGAAATGCGCTGGGAAGCAATCAAGGAAGCGGTGCGTGTGGGACGAGACATGGTTAATTTTTTGATCATAAAGAAGAAGGTTCAATTTTATGATCCAATGTATCACTTTTCGGGTTATCGGGTGTAGCACTATTCGTAGCACTATTCGTAGCACACGCACATACAAGTTTCATACATGTAGGACAATTTCCATGTTCAACGAGAAGATCGCAAACACATTCGTATGGAGAATCGCATTTTTTGCAAGAACCATGGGGTTTCTCGAGAGGGATGGGTTGGGTGTAAAGGGGTTCAAAGATATCGCAAACACATTCATTGAGACAACGAGTGCACTTCTTTTTCGGGCAAGAACAGTTAAGGATCTTACACGTCCAACACCAACCTGCTTTTTCTAATACATTGCAATGACAAAAGAAGCGAGCGCGGCATTGTGTACACAGAAAGGGGTAATCTTTGGGAGGAGCGGGTTCCATTTCTGACTGTTCTTTTATGAATTCCGGTTTTCAATTTTATGGGGGTTAAGTAGATGCCGCCACAATCATCTTTACGTAATTTTATCCGAGCAAAAGCTGCCACAAAAAAGGTGAACAACAATAACAGTAGCAACAACAATAATAACAATGCCAAGGCCAAAAAGGCGGAAGAGAACAAACAAAAGCGCGAAAAAGAATTACGTAATATGCAACGTGCGATCGCGAAATATAATATTCAGTTGGCGGATCCAACACCATTTGCAGGAAATCCATCTAACATTCGTGCACAAGCAGCAGAGGGTCTTAATATGAGTGATTGGGAAGAGGTGCAGACAGGAAATAACAGTAATTTTCAACAAAGAGTAGCCGAACAGAAGAAACAGCAGGCCATGAATCTTCTTCCTACGACAGAACGATTTGCAGCAACATTTGGAGAAGACACGAATGCAATCATGAATGAGGAGAATCCATCGATGCCATCGGTTGCTCCTCCTCTACCAAAAACCCCACGTCCTCCTGTTCCAAAAAGACCTCTGCCTAAAGCACCAGGATCCAATGCAAATAATAAATTACGAGCCGCGTTAAAAAATAAAGGTATCAATCCAAACAATGTGATGGGAGGAAAACGTAAAACTCATCGTAAGCACAAGACGATGCGTAAACAGCGTAAACAGCGTAAACAACGTACACGCCGTCAACGTTAATTATTACCACGTTGTCTAAAATAGTCCGCCACCAAGGATACTTTTTCCATAATGCTATCGCCATCGTAAAAGCGTAAACGTTCTTTTTTAGCGAATGTTTCTAATCGTTGAACGGATGCAACTTCTTGAAGTTGTTCCTGAATCAAAGCCGAATGATCAACATATTGAGCCATATGCTGATCATTGGGTTCACCTGATCGACCGATCAGATACTGAATGTATTCGTCGTACATGGCAGGGAAGAAAATGATGTCATGGTGTAAGCAATAGTCTCGAAGAGAATTATACTGTTCAGGATCGATAACGAATACATGAATGTGTTTGGAAGAATGGGCTTTGGTTTGTAGCATGGATTTCCATTCTTGGACCCATGTCATTGTGCAATGACACGAATGAAAAAATAGATATTCAATTTTATAGAGGATTATTTTTCCAATTTTTTCAATCGTTCCTCAAACCCATTCATTTTATTGATCAATTCTTTATGACGAATCGCAGGTAATACATAATAATTATACATCGTAAACCCACCAGCAATCAGAACGATTCCACTTGCAATGCTAACTACCAAATTGTCTTTCATGTGTGAAATACAATAGTTTACTATGAAAAATAAATAGTCAATTTTATAGTAAAGTTTAAAACATGAAACGTACCTCTTTGACAAACGCCATCATCTTTTCATAGCGATTGCCCGAATGATTCTTACACCAATTCAAATAGAGTGGATAGACATCCGAGGACCAAACGAGACCGTTGGCAAGGAAGACGGAACGAAGCAGTTGTTTGCGCTCGCAATCATAGGTGTACCAACCTTCGAGCCAATCTTCCATCCAATCTGCCACTGTTGTGCGATCTTTGGCTTCAGGACGATTTTTGTAGAATTGTTTGAACTGTTCGTAGGGGTAATTCACGACATCCTTTCCCAGTCTCTCTGCGATTTGGGAGTACAGATTCATGGCAATGCGATCCTGCTGAATTTCCTTGCATGTAGCCTTGTGGTAGGGCCAGTCAGCTTGTTGGCATTCCGTGGAGCAGTACCAGTTAGAATAGCAACCCGCACACTTCTTAGTATTGGTGGAATCACATTTCTCGCGATGACAGAAGTGGAGATGGGATGCAACGGGTTCCTTATTCTCTTGAAGTCCCGTCTCGAGAAATCGAGTACGAACTGTATCAAATGGAATCGCTTCTTCATTCACTCGGATCCAGAGCTCTTGGGTATCGCTGCCGATGAAAGGAATGATCTCTCTGTATGGAACCTTGGTGCGATACACCGTGGCATAAGAACCAAATAGATCCTGAAGGGATTCCTTGGCGGGAGAGAGGTCAAACTCATCTGGATTGCAATTGGCGGGGACCAGCAGTTTGGTGCGAAGAATATGAATCATGGATTGAACTTGGTCTTCCGTAAGGGGTCGATGAACGACCACTTCAAAGACACAAATGCCGGTGTACTGGGAGGAAGCGAATAATTCAATAGTAAATGACATGGATGGTGAGCAGTGATCGATAATAGATGGAGGATGATCTTCAATTTTTATAATGCAATCCGTCCAATTTTCGCAGCAGATTTTCTCGGGCGTCTACGATGGTAGAACCGTATAGTTCAGGAACCGAACCATAATTAAGATATACCAGACGATCAAAATGCAATTTACATAATAAACATTCGATATTTTGCAATGTCGTACTCTGCCATAGAAAGATTCGATTGGCAACGGGCCCTGAACAAAATCCTTGCCCTGAACAGGACATCTATTAGTTCATAAAAAATAACGTACCAATACATAATTTAGAGGGGAAGCCATCTCATTTGCATGACCTCTGCATAGTGTGCGTATCCAGGAAATACGATGGAACCATATTGATCAAGCCATTTGTCGCGCTCGATGTCATTTTCAAGTTCCTGTCGGGTAAGAAGAAGAGCGGCTTCGTCGATGACAAGACGTTTTTCTTCCTTGTTAGTGGGACAAAATCCAAGCCAGAAGATGCAATATTCCACGGCGATATCTTGGGCATCACGATAATGGTGATGAGACATCGCGCTCCAGAAAGCACGGGATCGTTTCATTTCGATCGGCATTTCGGCATGGACACCATTTTCTGAACAAAGCTGTCCATACGAGAACAGAAGACGTGGAAGAGAATCATTGAATAATTGTGTGGTAGATTTTTGTTCCTCCTTGAGGATATTGTTCAGAGCAGTAGGAATTTTGTGGGTAAGATGGATGCCAGACATGGTTGTTGCGCCGATTTTGGTAGACATTTGTGCTTCAATTTTTATAAAAATTGAAATCTAGATGACTGAGAAAAGAGGGCAAATTACATGTCAATCTCCCTGTTTTACAATTTTATGGCGGAACGAAAGAGTCAGGTCGTATCGCTCACGATTCTGAGAGACTACAACATCCTATGGCACTTTACTGAGCAAGAAGGACGAGAGATGAATACCTTTGATCAATCGCGTCATCTATCAGAAAGTGAATGGGCGAATCTATCACAAGAGCTATTCGTCTTATTCGAACAAAAACATATCCCTAGTTGGATCATGGATGTATTGGAGGAACAGGTATATGTCGATTAAACTAACCAGAATGATGAGCAACTAAGAAAACAATCTCTATTTTTTGTACGTCTTTGTATTTTTCGATGTCGACCGATAAATCAAAATCCATGGACCTAGAAATGCCATTCATCCCCTCTAGGTCGTGTCCCCATCGTTCGGTGGATAGCAATTGCTTTACAGGAACAAGTAGATATTTATCAAATAAACAGCCGTTGTCCAATGTTGGAATGACGCGACCGCTTCTTGATTTATGATATGAGCCATTCGTGGTAAGTTGAGTCGTCATATATTCTTTGAAGTCAACGGAATGATCGGTTAGTTCATCTCCGTGTATAATATTCGAATACACTTCGTTAAAATAGTCATTTTCATCTTCAATAAATCCATCGTATAGCATATCTTTGATGAGACTACCATTAGTGTCATTGATTTGCAAGATAAGGTCTGATAGTAAAATCTTGATGCCAATCGAGGCACTAGACGTTTCACACTTTCCCATTATACATACTATCGATCAATCGCTTTATGTTATACAAAAATATACCACCAAATCATTTTTAGTAAAGACCGAGACGATCTCGGCGAGCATGCTCGTCTTCTTCTTCCACTTTTTCATAGATTTGACAATAGATATGCTCGAGGTAAGTACGAATACGCGTTTCATCGATGGGAAGCGCGTTGAGACAGGCTTCAATCGTAGGATGGTCGAGCTGAAACCACCATTTGGCAGTGAGGCCACGAGAGATTTCATCCATAAGATCCATATGATCTTCGTATGAATAGTTGGAGATGTATTGAACAAATGTAATAAAATCATCACGTTCTGTGCTATTGAGTGTGGCAAAACATGCAGGAGACCGACAGAGATAGCATTCATGTACGTTTCCATAGCATGTTTTACAATTATAATGACGCATATAACAGAATTCGGGATCAAAGGTAAGAGGACATTCTAGACAACGGAGCTTTGAAAGGGGATGCATGGGTATCTATCAAACCTGGAATCATTGTCTATCAATTTTCCATTTTCCATAAATATTCTAAAAATTCAGTGAATCCAGCAGGATCTCCTTGATAATGAAGGGTATTGAGTACAGCTTCAATGTGTTCTTTATCGTGAGCCCACCATGGTTGGTTGGCAAGCCATCGAGAGAATACATGGATTCGATCCATTTCAGAATAGATATGATTCTCATAATATCCGCAAGATAATCGAGAATAAGATAACAATTCAGCTTGGGTTTGTTCGTTAAGTAATGCATAACCAGCTTCACGTCCACACCGCGAGCATTGGTGAATCAGTGTTTCGATCTGTCCAAAACGTTGTCGTGATTCCAGGCATAGACGACAATTATGAACCCGTTGTGCACATCCTCCTAATGAAAACGAATAACGACAGGTGGAGCAACGTATTGAGGAAAAACGGTGCATGGTTCAATCTCTATCACACTCTGATTTCATTTTTCAAAAAAGGACGCAAGGGACGTGAAGAGGGTCGCGGTTGTTTCACGAAGAGACTGTAAGGAAAGAGTCAAAAATGAATTCGTAGGAACTTCAAATGGATCGCTGACACCAGTAAAGTTCTTTAATGTTCCTGCGCGAGCCGCCTTGTATAGTCCTTTTACATCACGACGTTCACATTCTTCTATAGGAGTATCGACGTAGATTTGGATGTAGTCTCCCCATTGGGAAATCATCTTTCGATTCCATTCACGGTCTTCTTCAAAGGGTGCAATATTGGCAACAATGACAAGCCCTCCATGTCGAACGATTTCGGAGGCAACATATCCGATTCGTCGGACATTCATGGATCGATCTTCTTTTGAAAATCCGAGACCTTTTGACAAATGAGTACGAATGATATCCGCATCCAACAACGTAATTTGTCTGGAAGGATATACTTCTTCGAGTTTGGCCTGTAGAATCTCGGCAAGGGTGCTCTTTCCAGATCCGGATAGACCCACAAAGTAATAGCATGCGCCTTTGGGACGCTGGTAGAATTGTTGAAGAACTCGCACAACACCAGGATAAGAATACCAGGAAGGGATGGGTAGATTCTTTTCTAGTGCGCTACGAAACGCGGTTCCAGAGATCGTTTGAAGAGTATCGCCGACAGGTGCCTTGCTGATTTCAACGTATTGTTCCAAGTCTTCACAGTAGATAACTTCTTCACTTGCAAGGATGGTAATACCCATTTTCGATTCCAGCTGAAGAGCAAGTTTCTGTGCGGCCATGGGGTGAAAGAAAGGTGTACCGTCCTTCTTTTTATAGGATGGACCTGCATGATCGCGCCCGACAATGAAATGGGTACACCCGTAATTGCGTCGAATGACTGCGTGCCATACTGCTTCGCGTGGTCCTGCCATACGCATGCTCAACGGAAGAATGGAGAGAAACGATTGCGGAAGATAAGGAAGAACCTCTTGGTAGCATTTCATTCGAACAGGAAAGGGGATGTCGCACTCTTGGGTAACACCTTCAACGGGATGCAATAATACAACCGAATCTGGAACTTTCTTGGAACAATTCATGATCAATTCCATATGGGAGCGATGAAGTGGATTTCGCGTTTGAAAACCGATCAATGGAGTGGACGTTGACGATTGAATCTCCGAGGGTGTTTTTCGATACGATAGAAACGTGTTGTGATAGGGAGTGGAGGAAGTCTCGAGTGTTCCCGATACATAGAATTGATCAGATGTTGACATCATGTATTGAATGTAAGGGTGATTGGAATCAAAACATCCGAAGACAGCATTGCATTCACGTTCCAAATCGATGGGCCAGCATTCGGAAACGGTAAGTGAACCACGTATGACACCGGTTGCCGATTTCAATTCGATAATGGTTCCGAGAGGGACTTCTGTGGGAACACGGCAGGTAATAGGGATGGGAAAAACGGTTTGATCATCCATGTACATGGTATCCAGACAAGAATCGTATTGGGCTTTTGACATATAGGTGGTGAGAGGGGCAAAGGCTCCAATCGTTAAACATTCCAGATCACATTGCTCTCGTTCATCCAGAATTTTTTGCATGGTTCGAACTAGTCTGATAGTATCGATATTCTTTATATGAGAAGAATTCGTCATATAAGATAGGGAATGAATTCCCTTCATTTGCTTCTTCCGCATATACCGTATGAAATGATCAATCATATCTTATCCTTTTGTGAAGATGATCTTATTTGTCATCATTATCATCTAAACAGTGGGACATTTACTCAGCATATTAATTGGAAATCCGAACGTATTGATGAGATTAAATTGACACTTCGTATCCATCGATTTTTCCCACATTATTTATTATCATGTGATGATTCTGATTCTCGTTTTATCTATCAATATCTGAAAGAGTATTTTAGAGAACATGTCATTACTTGAAATTTCGAGCGGGTGGAGCAATGGCTGCAGCGGCCCCGCTAATGCTTCGAGTGGCTCTCGGTTCATCTTTTGACCACAGATAGGTTCGATAGTTGTCATACAATTGAACGTTCATGACTTCGGTGATTTCAAGGGAAATCGAAAAGTTGAGATTATGCAAATCAATGGGATCTCCATACATATCCAGTAGACGTACGCGGATTTGTTTCATATCAATTGGCCTTGGAAAGATGATATCGTTAGACAAAACCGTATATCCATCATCAAAAATAATTCCGTTGGGGGTTCGTTTGACGAGAATTTTGGCCAGACACTGGATATAGGTATCGTTTGTTTTGTGCTCCACAGTATAGAAATCATCGATGGAAAGAAGAAAGTAATGATCGTTTTGTGTGGTAAGAAGTGATTCACCTGTTATGGAGAAGGGTGCATCAACCGCATAGAAATGCTGTGAAAATCCAAGATTGTACCCGAGTCCAAAGTCAAAGGTGCGATTTTCTAGACCTACCATGGCAAAGGTGATACCGAAGGTAACGGGACAATGTGTAGGGCCTGGAGGACAAGGTGGGGGGCCAGATCCATCGTGGGTAATGGACACCTTTCGACTTCGAGGATCAAGGGTGATACGAAAGAAAAGTCCATAGGTATCGCGAATGGCGTTGAATTGGGCTTGAATGGTTTCAATGAGGCATTCGGGTGTATAATCACCATCAGGGATGGTGACGGTGAGAAAATGAGAATTTCCGACATAGTCCATGGCATCGATACGAAACATGGTATTCTTTTTGGCCAATGAAAAATGGTAGAACCCGATTGGAATTTCAACAGATGCCACGCGGGCTTTGATAACGTTTTTATAGGGATGGGCGAAATGATAGGAAAAATCGGTCGGTGGCTCCAAATAGGATTTGCGAAACCTCGAGTCAATGTTGACTAGATGATTTCGTAGATCGTTGGAGTTCACCACTTCATTTTTCCCATAGATCTCATCGGTTTTTACATGCAACATCCTACTACGCCACTTTTTTTATTTTTACAATTTAATCATGTTTCTTCTTCCATGTTTTAACAAATCGAGAAACATCCACGTTGAGAGATAATTGGTCCATGTCATCAATGGTGGCCCATTTTGTATCCATAATCTCATATGTATCTTGTGGTCGAAGAGGAATAGGTTCATCCAATGAGAAGATATGATAGAATCCATATCCAAAACGTACTGTTTCGATTGGATCGGGGAGTTGTTGGATTCCCGTTTCCTCTTCGATTTCACGTATGGTGCACTCGAGTGGAAGTTCTCCTTGATTAGAATGTCCCTTTGGAAAGGACCATTTTCCTGAATATCGTCCTTGTACAATTGCGTATTGTTCTTTTCTCGGATCGGAATGAGAGACGCGTAAGATTCCTCCATATACTTTTGCTCGTGGTACCTTCTCCAATACTTGATGACTCTTTCGTATCGAAAGGGAACGAAACGCGGACGCATAGGGTGATAGTTTAGTAGAAGACTCATAAGAACGATAGGAACTAGAGATGCAAGCAGGTTGTATCATGGCATGATATTCAGTTATGGAGAGTATGTATCAATTTTGTATAAAAATTGACAATCTGTTTTTATTCATCGTCGACAACAAGGAAATTATTAATAACAACAGGAACAATAATGAAACTACATCCAAGTGGAAGTTGGATATTTTTTAATTCAGGCATGGATTCGGGGATGGATCCAAGGATAACGAAGATCTTAACATGATGATCATCGACGCGAACAGTATGATATAAATGGCTTTTATTCCATTCAGCGTATTTTCCTGGAAATCCATATACCGAGATCCAATCATTTTTGTCATTTGGATTACAGAATGAAACGATATGACCAGGACCTCGTCCATCACAATCTTTCATGCGTTGTACCATAAGACCATATCGATTGGAAATGGCCTGAAGAGCGGGACCCAATTCAGGAAGAAGCATGTTGATCTATTTCAATTGGATAGAGAAATTTCAATTTTCTAATAAAAATTGAAGTATCTTTCCTGCGAGAGAATAGCGAAACAAATCATCCATGATGGCTCCTCGTCGTTCTGCTCGAATTGCAGCCATGTCCAAGACTCCGTCGGTAGTTTCTGTATCAAAGGAATCGGCACGATCAGAGATGGTGAATGCCTTGATTCTTGACTTGGGAATGGTTGCGGTGAAGACGTTTCAATCGATTCGTGCTCTCAGAGACAATCTCAAGCAACGCGCGGATCCGAATCAAACCGAGCTGACGGCAGAGGCCATGACGTGGCTCACTCGTTTATCATGGGCAATTGAAGATTGTTATGAATACAAAGTGAGACAGCTCACTGTCAACTGTGATGACACGGTGATACAATCCATTCCAGCTGTTCTTGAACTTCTTCGAACACTTGCTAGCGATTCGGAGAGTTTGCATATGCTCTTTCTGGAACGACATGTGATTCCTCGTTCTCTTGTGGATCTTTCTCGGACGTTTGGAACTGCAATCAAAGATAAACTTTATAAGCTTTAAACATATCGAAAAAAATATAAATAGGATTCCCTTTATGGCTCGAGGGATTTTTTGATATTCATCAGAACGGGAAGCAATTTAAGGATTTCCGTATCGTTTCCTTCATCCATTAATTGTTTCATTCGAATCACATTCGTATTTTCCATTTTATGTTTGATGGAATGGTATAGTATTTGATAGAGATCTTGTCTTTTTTCGATGACGCGTTCCATTTCTTTTTGGATCATTTCGTCGAATTGGCGCGATGAAGGAGAAACAACGGATTGATACTTCATTTGCAGTCAAGTAGTATGATATCTCTATATTGTTTCAAATTTAAATAACGAAAAATAACATCATATTCGGTTTTTATTGTGTATAATGAAGATCATTCAAATGGAGACATTCCCAAAATCGATCTCGGAAGAGATTGAAGACCTGATTTTGATCAAACAACGGTTGGAGCCAATTGTTCAAGTAATTGACCTCGTCGTTATTGGCAATCCGATTCTGAGAGAAGGAAACAATTTCACGACCATTTTGTTCCATGTGGTGATAGGTCATGACATACTCTCCCAAATCGACTTGGATCAGAAGAAGAGCGCTTTGATTGGCTTGGACTTGATAAATAAACATGGCTGTCTTTTTGATATTCGTTATGTTATTCAATTTTTTATAATACCTAGAAATGTCAAGATAGAAGAGATCGATTCATCACATCGATCATTTTATAGGGCGGAAGGTTTCCATCAGGATGACCTTTAGGAAACGCCACCGATTGAACAATCCAGTAATATCCCTCGGATGGATCGTATGCTAACACGTTTCCATGTCGAAAGATGACGGGTTTGACTGGTTTGCTCGTATCGGTTCCAGGAAGGGGTTGATCTCGAGCGATGTATCCTGGATAATGTTCTTCTTCCAAGAAGCAATAGAATTCACCAATGGCGGGCCTGAGTTTACCCGAGACAATTTTGTCTTCTAGTTTGATTTGTTCGGAAAACCACCAGTAGATTCCTCGTTGACGAATAAGAACATTGCATTCTTTATGAACAATCTCGACTATTCGATAAGGAAGAGTAGGAGCGCGATTTCGATGACGTTCACGGGAATCGGGCCATTCATATCGTCGCAAGATCTCGGATTGAAGACTTGGAGGAAGGGATTTTTTTTTGATTCGGACCTGAGTAGGATCGGCGTTGCACCAGCAATAAGGGATCTCGTTCGAAGCAGTAGAGGAATTCATGGATACCTTTTATCTATCACCGTTAGACTTCAATTTTTTATAATATTCGAACGCAAAAAAAGGGCCGCCGCCCACTTTTCTTGGATTTTTAGTTTGTTAATTGTGTATGCAGTTTGCTCAGTGCCTTGGAAAGTCTCTCCAGCTCGTACTTTTGTACCGCCTCTTTGCTGGAGAGTGCCAGCAGTTTCGTCAACTCGTTCAATCGTCGAGGAATCTTCTTGTGCACCAAGGACTCGATGGTTCGAAGAATTCGGTTCTTTGTATTGGGACCCCATTTTTTGACTCGAGACATGTTGTTCAAGTAGAATTCGAACAGATCAGCGAGTGTTTCGTATCGACACACTCTGCGTGTCGGGTTCATACAACTCGGAATGTCCAATTTCCAGCTGTGTTCGAGTTCATCGTCGTAGTACATGAGTGCGTCGTTGAAGGATTCGTCGTCCACATTCACGTCAGAGTAGTGGTCATCCTTCGGGTAGGAGGTGTTCTTGTCTCGGAAGCGAGTGTTGTAGCAGTGAGTAGCCATGGTTGACTTTTTCAATGTAGACCGACTTGTTTCAATTTTTATAAAAAAGGGCCACCACGACACGATCGAGTGGAGGGTCATGGGGATTTTTTATTATTTGTCGTATAATTATTCTCTTTGTGTATATATCTCGTTTTGACGTTGATGTGAGATTGTTGTAAGAAGTGTAGAATGGTATTGGTAGTAGAAGATGGTGGTATAGGAATGGGGTGAACTTCTTCTACATCGGAAAGACTAGATGAACAGATGTTGTAAAAGTAAGCAAACGCCATGGTTGGAATGATATCTTATGGTACTCCACACTTCATTTTTTATATTTTAACGAATGGTTTTGAGAAGATGTTGCAATTCATCGATGATCTTCTCGATGGGACGAACGTAGATACTCAATTCTGCCTCGTAATTGGTCCGTTTTGAAGGTAGTTTTTTATGATAGGACTGGTGAGCAAGAACACGTTCTCGTTCCATTTCTGCTTTGATTTGTTTGACTTTTTTGATCATGGATGCACGAAAACTGACATGGTGGAACAGAAGCAATGGGTTTCGTGTTATATACTCGAAATAGCGTTTCGTATTGCAAAGACGCTCATTTTTAGTAAGAGAGTGTTCAATGGCGAACCCTAAATCCGCGATTCGAACACAATCTTCTTCGATTTGTTGTTTGTATCGAATGGTATCTCTGGAGTGGAAGATAGACGTCATGGTTATACATTTGTGATAATCAGCACGATATGTCAATTTTAAAATGACTAACGATTGGAATAGGTTTCGTGGATCCATTGTACGCTTTTGTGATGGGAAGGGACATCGTCGATCTTATCCATATGAATGTATAACGATAAAAGCCGATTTCGCTTTACAGTGTTCTTTTCTTTCTTCATTTCATATACAAATTTTCGTGTATCGAACTTGAACTCTTCTGGGTCCACATCGTCATATTTAACATCTTCGTAGCATTCAGGACAGTAGAACATTTGGCTGTGGCGATCATAGTACATTTCGTAGCACATACAGCACTCGTGGCAGTACACAAAGAGGAAGGGGCGTAAATCTTTTGGGATCATGGTTGTCTTTCAGGTTCATGAACCTCGTGTTCATTTTTTAAAATGTATGAAAAAAGACCGCCGTCTGTTTTCATTTTTTTGTTTATTTTGATTTAGTAATAGGAAATAAGGATATGATGGAGTGTAAATCGCGGATCGTTGATAACGGATTCATGTGAGATCTGAGACTTTTGAACCGTCCAAGGTCTCAGATACATATCATGGTGCATGAAATCCGCAATGGCGATCACATGATGATGGCTGTCTGCACGAACCATCGGATCCGCCGCGGTGATGAGTGGCGTCGGATGACCAAGGGTGTCTTCGATATCAGAGTAGGTATCTTCGATGACGTTGCGTTTTTCATGGAAGAAGCGATGAAACATGGAAATAAAAGTGGACATGATGGAAGATGGGTGCAATCATGCGGAAGACATAGCGAGTGTTCAATTTTTTTATTAGAAATAGTGAATGTTAAATGGTTATTCTTTTGGGAGGTGATCACCCTGATTATAAAGGTAAACGTGTTCTTCCCAACGTTCAGGTCGATTGACACGAAGAATGGCAAAGGTTACACGGAAGGTAAAGGAGCCATAAACGTCAGCATCTTCAAAGTGAATCCATGAACCGATGGGAGCATTGGCGTGTTTTCGTTCGAAGTAAAACCAATCATCTTCAGGTTTTACGACATAGCTCGGACCGAGTGAGATGGGAAGAACCGAGGTAGAGTAAATATATTTTCGTTCAGGGAAATAATGTTTCGAAATTGCATCATCATGTTCTTGTATTGAAGCTTTTTTTGTTGATTCGTTTGATAGAATAGAGATCTCCATACGAGGAACTTTTTCATCTTTGCGGTAGAAGTAAGTATAGTGTTCCCACTTTTCAGGGCGATCCACGCGGAGAATGGCGAACAGAACACGAACATCCTCCTTGTTGAAAAGGGATGTCTCGCGAATGGGAAACCATGAACCGATGGGTGCATCGGTGTTTTCACGCTCAAAGGCGGTCCATTCTCCTACACACATGGCTTTACGAATGAAGAGGCATTTCTCAGAGCGAAGCGTAGCAGAGTAAATGTCCTTGCTCTGAGGAACAAGTGAATTGGTCGATTGATTAGACATCCGCATATACTCATCATGTTTCTCCTGGGAAAGGATGGGTATGTTCGATGGATTGATATGATTACGCATGGGAGTAAAGTGGAACAGGGCCGCCTCCTTGGGTTTCTCCTTGATTTTCTTTGAAGGGCAGAAACGTTTTGTGATGATGATCGTCAGGAACATCGTCGAAAAGAAAACAACTGCGTAGTAATACATTGTGTAAGAGGGTTGTCTTCGGTTTTCAGAATGAATGAAATCAATTTTTTGAAGATTGGTTCGGTGTGTCGTGGCGAACTCAATAAAAATAGTGGTTGCCCTTTTTATTTTTTGAATATTCGAAAACGTACCTACATGTCTTCAATATCGTACCCCATTTCTAGCAGTTTCTCAACACGAGAAGGATGCCATGCCTTCATCATGATTTGTTCTTTGTAAATTGCACACCGCTCGAGACAACGTTCTTTACTTGATTCGGCCAACTCCTTCAGCCAGTACTGATTCTCTTGGTTGAATTGTTCTACCATGAATGGATTCATTCCAATCAATATGATTGGAGGACGATCATACATTGATAATTCGCACTTCAGATCTTGTAGCATGGAAGGAAGCTCTGGTAATTCCTCCAATGGATTTCCGAGGCAGTCTAGTTTCAGAAGATCAGGAGGAAGAGGAGGAAGAGAGGTTAATGAACACGATTGACAGTACAATTCGTGCAACTCGAGAGGCAGTGTGGGAAGGGAGATCAATGAATTGCTGTAGCATTTGAGGTAGCGTAGACGAGGAGGAAGAGGAGGTAGCGAGGTCAGTTGATTGATGAAACAACGGAGAGCGTTCAGTCCTTGAGGGAGTTCGGGTAAGGATGTTAGTTGATTTCCACCACAATAGATGGTGAATAAGGAAGGAGGAAGTGTAGGAAGCTGCGTCAGTAGATTATAGCTGCATTGCAGGTACTCCAAGGAAGAAGGAAGATCAGGAAGGGAAGTCAACTGATTGTTGTGGCAATACAGCCTGATCAAGGTAGAGGGAAGTGGAGGTAGCGAGGTCAATTGATTGAAGCCACAGTTCAGCACGGTGAGTCCCTCTGGTAGGGGAGGAAGCTCTGTCAGTTCCAATCGACTAAGGTCGAGTTCTCCCTGGATGCAATTTCGAATGCGTTCTGTGGCGACCTCCATGGTCAGTTTACTGATCAACGGATTAATAGATTCAATTTTTATAAGAAAAAAGGGTCGCCACCCGTTTTTCTTCGGTGTTTCTTTTGATTTACATTTTGTATTGTTTCTTCTGTTTGGAGGCAAGGCGAGCAGAACGACGAGGAGCTACCGCGTCGGCCCATGTGAACACGGTTTCGTTTGCGTTTTTGTACGCAAACTCATAGTCGGATGGTGTCCACCATTTGTAGTAGTCGATGGGAACGGGCGCGCGAAAGAAGTGTCCTACACGAACGGGTTGAGGAACGGCAATGGCAGGGATGCGAATGGAGAGTTGGAATGACATGGTTTGCCTTATTTCATCATATACAAGACTTCAATTTTTAAAAGGCAAATGAATAGGTGCGTTTTTTTTGAGGCATGGGGAGAGGAGATGGTTCGTCTTTGAAGTAAACAACATGATAGTTGTTCCATTGATCCGAGCGTTCCATCATGATGTCGTGATACACAAGATAGGGAGTATTGTCGATCATGACAGAAACTGCTCGACGACGAAGAATGACACGTGATCCAATGGGAGCAGCAGAACGGATTGCTTGTTTGTGTTTCCATTCATCGTAGGAATCAAAGGAGAACAAGGATGGATCGTGTTGATAGAGAATTTGTGCGTTTTCGGAGAGGATGACCTGAGGTTCGAGTGCTTCGTCTTCTAAAAGGACTTCGAGAGCGGGACGCCAGTGAATGGGTTCTTGGAATTGGAGAGTCATGGATGAAGTGGTAGCGCGCGTTGTTCTATTACGTCATCGATTGAAATTTCAATTTTTATAACGCATATCACGAGAAAAAAGGGTTTCCCCTTGTTTTCTTGGAGTTGGATGTATTTCGTCGATGGGTGGGATTTTGCATTGTTTCTATCGGTCCTCGCCTTGTTTGGAAGATATTCGCAGAGCGATTATCGGTCCTCCTTGGCAAACTCAAGAGCGATCATCTTTCCGCGGATATGGAGTCGGGTGGTTTCCGCCAGGTAGGCACAGGTGGAATCCGTTGCACTCATGAATTTCACAAGGGCAAATCCCTTGATGGTTCCATAGTACGGACTACTCGGATCCAGATTCTTCGGGATGTAGACATCGCGAACAGGACCGTGCTTAGCAAACACGTTCTGCAGCTCTTCGGCAGTGATGTCGCGTGGGAGATTGCGTGCCACAATGGTTTTGATTTGATGGGGGTTGATGTTGAGAGTAGTGGTCGTTTGCTGGATCTGGATAGGCGCCATCTGGGTTTCCACGATTTTCACGTCATGGGTTTCTTCGTTCCAACGAACGCCTTTGGCTTTCTTGGACGACTTGCCATTCATCTTGTCGAGTTCAGCTTGGACAGTGGCGAGGATCTCGGCGCCTTCACCTGATGAGATATACTTCTTCCAGTTTTCCTCTTCTTCCGCCGAATAGACATCGGCCCACGAAATCTCGTGATGGAACAACGCCTTCATAACGGGGTCTTTGATTGCCTCGGAACGCATGGCAAGGTACAGCGAATGGATGGTCGTGGGATTCATGATTGCTTGGGATCACTTAGGGATTGCTTGTGATTGACTTATTTAAGACTGCATCGGGCTTCAATTTTTTTCATACATAATCAAAAAAGGTCGCATTCCTTTCTTTTTTATTTATATTTCGTGTTTATCTATTGTTTCATGGGATAGGTGTTTTTATTTATTTGCCTCGGGGCAGAACGTGTTGGGCTCCTCAGGCGCAACGATGTACTCTTCTTCGAAGAAGGTCATCACAAGGGCGGATTTGCGACTCGTTCCTCCTCGTAGACGAAGGCTTTGGTGGCAGGCTTGGATCATCTTACGAGAATTCCTGTCATACCACGGTGCATGTTCGCGGAACAGGTTGCGGAATGTCTCCCACGCGTCTCTCAACTCTTGCTTGGTATAGGAAGGGGCTGGCTCTTCTTGATCATAAACGGCCCGAAATATCTGGGAGTTTTGACGGGCGTCGATGGTGAAGAAATCTCCCTCATGGCCACACATCGGGCAAAGAGAGCGTGCGCAGGAGCGCCAAGTGGAATCGCACTCGCTGCAGGAGACGAGTGTGTGTTCGATTCCCTTGTCGACTTGGGACTCTTCCGTAGGAGCAACAGGAAGGGCGTAGTAGGATTCGGCGGCTTGCATGATGGTTGGGCGTGCGTCGTCTGGGGTCTTGGGATTGACTTTTCTTCGTTTCCTCGTCCTTTCAATTTTTTCATGATATCAAAAAAAAGGCATCGTTGCCTTTTTTCTTTGAATTTTATTTATTTTCTAATTTTTCTTCTTGTATTGGATTTTTTTGATGTTTCGTCGATTAATACTTGTCAATGAGGTCGTCTTGGTGCATGACCACGGTGAATACGAAGAAGTGGTCATCGCCATTGAAGCCCAAATCGATCCTTGTTCCATCCGCACGTTTGAACATGGGGTGATCAGGGAAGTTTTCTCCAATCATCAACTTGATACGGACCCATCCATCCGAGACTTCTTCCTTCTTGTACAACCAGCCTGGTCCATCCATGTATCCACGGTGCAACTCGTACATCTCGACCCATCCTCCACATTCAATAGGGACCACCTCACCATTCTCGTTCTCATGAAGGATCTGCACGGAGTGGAAAGCATACTCGTCGTCGTCGATCAGGCTGCGCTCCACGCGAAGTTGGCGACGGCGAGCCAATTTGTCCAGCCATGCGGCGACATGAGCATTGTCATGGGCACTCTCCTTGGTGTTGTATCGACCATCGACATACTTGACATGCGAGGCGTACTCTGCCTGTTTCACCTGTTCGAAGCGGATCTCTTCTGCCGATTGGACGTTCTCTTGAATCTTCTCTTGCTCCTGATTCATGGTTGAGGCCTACTAAGTTTCTACTACTTTTCGGCTGACTCCTCTTAAGGGCCCTCCCCCCTTCAAATTTTTTTTTAATTTGACCATTTTCCCTTGGATTATGACACCCCCTCCACCCTCCTTTGGCCAAGGAAAACACCCCCCCCTCCCCCTCCTTTGAGACCCTTCTATCAAATTCAATAAAAAATTGACACGGATATCTAAAGGGGCTCCGCCCCCCTCCCCCTCCTTTGGCCAAAGGGTACTTTAGGGGGGAGGGGGTAGGAAAAATACCCCCCCCTAAAAAATGTCAAATTAAAAAAAAATTTGAAGGGGGGAGGGCCCTTAAGAGGAGTCAGCCGAAAAGTAGTAGAAACTTAGTAAGCCCCAAGCATTCCAGCAATGTCCAGCATTCAGAACATCCAAGAGTCCATCAAGGAGCTTTCCGTTGAGGAGCTTCTTACGATCATCGCTGTGGCGACCGCCGAGGCCAAGAAGAAGGCTAAGCTCGTGGTGAAGGCTCCGAAGAAGGAAGCCAAGGAGAAGAAGGGTAGCATGCCCAAGGGTGTTATTCCGAAGCAGTTGCTCAAGCCGCGAGCCTATGTGGATTACACCCTTGCCGACGCCAACAAGAACGGTTGGGAGTCCTTCGAGATCAGTGGCCAGACGATTGCCGCTTCGGTCGAGAAGGATGGCGCGCATGTCTTCGAGGCCACGGGCAAGCCGTTCAACCACAAGCATGCGATGTCCCTTTCCAAGATTCGCAAGACCACTCGCCCTGAATTCTACCAAGAGTTCGAGGCGCAGTATGTCGAGGTCGAAGTGGCTCCTGTGGCCGAGTCTCATGACGAAGAGAAGGTCGTCGAGGAGAAGCCGAAGAAGGAGAAGGCGGCTCCGAAGCCGAAGAAGACCGATGAGGAAAAGGCCGCTGAGAAAGAGGCCAAGAAGGCAGAGAAAGACGCCAAGAAGGCAGAAGAGAAGGAGGCCAAGAAGGCAGAGAAAAAGGAGACAAAGAAGGTGGCCAAGAAACCCGAGGCTCCCAAGGAGCCCGTCGTTGATACGTGGAAGCCGAAGACCAGTGATGGAAAGGTCTACCCGCGCACCATTGACGGAGTCGTCTACTTCTCCAACCATCTCCACCAGTTATGGGTCAAGGACGTCGACGGTGGTGTTGGCGACTGGGCGGGTGTCTTCTTGAAGGAGGAGAACCGCATTGACGCAACTGCAGAGGAGCCTCTCTATGACTAATTATCCCATCAACTGAAGAAACATGAAAAAAATCAAAAAAAAATCGACGAAACATGAAAAAACTAGAAACCGACAAAACATGAAAAACACAAACAAAAAACAGAAAAAAGGAACCCCTTTTTTCATAGGGTGAAAATCTCTAGTTTTTTTATGGCTGGGTTCGTTTCGACAATGTCAAAATGCGGAACGACCGAATAAAAATTGAAGCATGGACCAATTCTGAATAGGGTAGGGAACCGTAGTAGAAACGTAGTACCACCAAGTGTCCATGTCGTCCAAATCCAGTCCCGTCATCCCCCTTTCAGGTTCAACGGAGATCATTGAACAAACCCACAGTTTGATGATCATTCGAAATATGGCAGGTCAAGATGCCTTCTTGATGGTCAGCAAATCAGCAATTGTATGGGACGTGCGTCATCATCTTGCGATGCAGCTGGGACTGACTTCCAGTGAAATCCATTTGATGTTGAACTACAATGTGTTGGAAGATACCACACAGATCAACACGATTCTCCCCTTATTGGAGGAAAGAGGTCATATAGTTGACATCCTTGTGGAGGAGGAGGAAATGCCTCCCTTGGAATATCACCCCAACTATTAATTTGTCTGTCCCAACTGCAGACACGAACGCCACATCTGGGAATGCATGGATGCATCGGATGATCCCGAAGATCGATGCAACAGTTTTGATCATCACGCAGGGCATTACTGCTGCTATGGACCAGACGTGACGAATGAAGCGGCGTAAGAGAGATACATAAGAAGAAAATAGAAAATCAAAGAAGAAAATAGAAAATCAAAGAAGAAAATAGAAAATCAAAGAAGAAAATAGAAAATCAAAGAAGAAAATAGAAAATCAAAGAAGAAACGGGGAAGGCCCTTTTTTCTTGGTTCTTCTTATGTACTATCATCAAAACTCTTCCTTTGAAATAAAAATTGAACGCCAACGTCCCCTTAGGAGGAGGTAATCCGCGCCCACCCAACACGATGTCATACGAAGCCCGCACCAAGACGTTCATCCCTACCAAGGTGATCCCCCGCTCCAAACAATCCATCGCAGCCGAGAATGCCAAGTACGATGCTGAAGTGCAACGCTATCAAGCCAATGCCGCCTTTCTGGCGAAGGTCGCTGAAGGAGAGGCTATCTCTATGAAAGCGCTTCGCGAACAAGCAATCCAAGAAAAATCGTTTCAGCAGTACCCCATTCAGGGAAGAACCTTCGAATCCAACCCGCCTACCTTTCAACCGCTGTTCACTACGCCCTCTTGGGCATACAAAAATCAAGACGGTTGGTAAATAAAAATCCAGATACGACTTCAAAACATGAATAAACATGAGAAAATAAGAAAACAAGAACAAAAACAAGAAAACAGGGAAACCCCTTTTTTCTTGTTTTTAAAAATTGAACGGCATATTTCATACAAAGGAACACCAACCAAGAATGTCCATTTCACCCTCCAAGAAGAAGCCTACAATCGGTTCCATGCAAGTGAGTTGCCCACCTGAAGTGGTGGCAGGAAACCTGATTACCAAGGAAAAACGCCATGAGATCTTTGGTCAAGTTGCAGGCGGCGCAGGATCACGTGGTCCTGAAATCTTTCAACGTTTGAATATTACCAAAGGAACGGGCGTAGGATGCCCCAAAACAAACATGCGTATCAATCTTCGAACCAATACATTGGTGGAGATTGCTCATCCGAACAAAAACGATGATGGATTTGACTACTCTGAGGACTTTGATGGTGTCCAGACGGTCAAGGAGAAGTCAGTCTATATCAATCTCAAGTGTATCGTGGGTGCAGGTGGTGCACAGACGCGCTCGTTGCGCGAAGTCTACTGGTTTGTACAGGGACAACTGAATCTTATTAAGGAACAAAAAAATATTTACTTTGCCAACATTCTGGATGGAGATGAGGCGCATTCGACGATGAGCAAGTTTCAATACTTACTGGAACTCCCTGAGTTTGCAGAGGTCAAGAAGTACGTATATGTAGGAGATTTGGCGGGATACTTCGAGTGGTTTAAGACGGCAATGGAAATGTAAGCAAGTGAAGCAGAATCAGGTACGCAAGCTCGAAGGGGATCCTCTTTCGAGCATATTCTTTGGATTCTCTAAACTGAGGAAGAAAGAGACTCCATGTCTCTTCTCTTTTTCTTTCCACATATTCATTGAATTTGCTACATAGGTAGATCTGTTGTTCTTCTGTCAAGGTTATACCACGAATACGAAGGGTGGCATAGGTGCGAGAACAGTCTTTGGCGGGATACACGTAATCTTTTTGGTAGGTTAGTTTGATTCTACCATCCATCGTTCCGCTATCAAGGGCATTCAGGGTAATAAATGTCTGTTGTTCGTTCTCTTTCAATGCTTGGCCTTCTACGTGTCGTCGGATATGAATGCCTTCTGGAACAGGAAGACGATAGATCTCTCCACCAATGATCCATTGATTCAAGGCAGTCATGGTGAATATCTTTTTTTCCTTGGTGGGCAAGGTTTCCCATTCTACATTCTGTTCGGTTAATTCGGTTGCAGATCGTTCAAAGGAAAAGGCGACGATGGTTGTAGACGTATCGTCAAACACCGTCTCTTCAAAGAATTTTACTTTGGTGATACGATGTAATTTCATGAAATCATGCCGACAGCGAACGTCTAGATCGCGAGAAGAGAAGAAGAATCCAGAGGGAATAATTGCGATTCCTCCTTTGCAATTTCCCTGTTTAACAACACTAGATAGGAAACATTTGTATAGATCGTTTGTATCGTACTGATCGTACAACTGTTTGTTCTGTGATTTGTTTCGTGCGAGATAAGGTGGATTGGTAAGAATCCATGCATTTTCGTAGTTAGGAGGATCCTGTAGGGTGTCGCGTTGATGGATGTCGTTTCTCTTGGGCTGAATGTCATAGGCTTCGATTGGTAAAGTACTACGTTGTTTTACCCAATCGATTAGATCTCCTTGGCCTGCAAAGGGTTCCATGATGCAACGTGCATCTGTTGGAACGTCAAACCCATCTAGGATGTAGGATGACTGGGTGGTATAGAACTGACCCTTGTCTTTCTTATCATCTATAATAACATTGACTGGTTGAAGGAGAGCAATGATATCGTCTCTCTTTTTGCCGCTGTACCCTTTTATTTTTTGCTCTTTGCATAATGTAATAAGTTCGTCCCTTGTTTTTTTGGTGTAGTCCATGGATGGTTATTCTTTGGGCTGACCAAAATGGGTCAAATTTCATACCTATACGGTGGTGGTTTTAAATATAGGATAGATAATAGAATGAGTAGAAATAATTCTCATTTTTTTGTAATAAAGAAAGTACATCCTACTATCAACAATACCGGTCAATCTCATAAATATACCCAATCAAAAAGCAAATCACATTCTATCAATGCATTATCGTATTTTAAGCAAAAAATGATAACAAATGGAGAATTAATTCGTGCGCAAGCTGGGATTTATACATGGATTATGGTAGATGATAATTTTTATGCAACTCAAGTTATAAGTAAACAAGAAATTGGCACAATGCATCGCGATCTTTATCATTTTTCATCATCAATAACACATGATCAATCTGATATCATTGCCGCAGGAGAATTAGAAATAAAAGAGGATAGACATGTTGATTTTAATTTTCTGTCTGGAACGTATTATAAAAAATTTACAAAAGGAAAAATACAGAATAACATATCGGATCTATCGGAAATAGTTAAGCATAAAATAGAATCATTTGGTTTCACAGATGTAGAATATATTAACGAACGTGCAATAATTAATACTGCTAATATAAGAGCATCTCTTAATAGAATTCGTAATTTAAATACATATTTTAATAAAGAAGGCGGAAAACGTCGTACAAAACGTAATAAGACAAAGAAGCGTAAGTAAAAAAAAGGGTTGGTGGGAAGCCCGAAGTATCGCTTAGTGAAGTATCGCTTAGTGAAAAGATGGTAATTTGTTAGATAGTGGCAAGATGAAGGACGCGTCCGTGGTCTCCGTGTGCGTAGACCCATAGATTGTATCCGTCGAATAGT